>Ga0114940_10000917_pt1 | contig 11690 bp, 10 predicted proteins | sample ColdCreekSource_FD_87195 | JGI IMG/M metagenome (GOLD analysis project Ga0114940, IMG submission 87195) | Groundwater microbial communities from Cold Creek, Nevada to study Microbial Dark Matter (Phase II) - Cold Creek Source | ecosystem: Environmental > Aquatic > Deep subsurface > Groundwater ... | reverse complement strand
CAATAAGTCGACTGGTGCAGGTAAGCGTAGGGTGAAAACACGAGCCCAGCCCTGCTTCGTTCTCTAGGTGTCTGACTATCTCATATCATAACCCAATTTCACTTTGTTTCCAAGCTCACCGAAGAGAAGTTGGGCACTTCAGAGCGTACGGAGCTAGACTCGCACTTCGAGACTCTGCTCGAGAGGTCCGACTCCACGAGAATGTGGACTGAGAAATTGCTGAAGAATTCAGAAGCTGTCCTCACCCCTAACCCAGGTGACAGCTCATTTCGTTTTAGCTGTTCGTCCATGAGTTTTGCGATGAGCATTATAATGTATTTAAATTTTCATGGTAGCGTGACATATATTTTATGAAAATCGATGCTCAGCTCAACAAACATAACCTACATTCTTCTGAGTAGAGTAATTAAAATGCAAGCGTCATCATTGTCTCGTTGACAAAAATTGAAAACTAATAATGGTCACAATGTATAATAATAAAATTTATTCTCACAAGTTTTTGTGTAGCATAGTATGCTTTCATATTTTTTTGGCTTGTAATTTGATTATTTTAATTATTTAAGCCACTTTAAAAGATGCTATAGAATCAAACCAGTGCAACATGCACTCCTTGTGAGTTTCCCAGTTTAAATTTGTATAAATATTGCTTTGGACTGAACTTTATCACGCATCTAATGTTTTCAGGATATAGAGTAGAAGATTTTGTTTTTGAAAAAATTGAGAAAAAGAGGCCTAACAGACTTACAAACTTGGAGTACTTAGGCCTTGACATGATGGAAGCTGGCAATGTTTTTGGATCAAGCTCGCCTTATGGTATACAATTCAACGATACCAACTTTTGTTCAATTAAAGCTAATCGTAAATCAAAATTTCAGGTAGTTCGTTGATTAAAGTTGGGCAGATTGAACAGAAAATGGGCATGACTGAACGAGAATATATTGGTGCTGTTAATCAGTGCTACATTCTACCCCTACGAAAATTCCTCGAGGGAGAAATGAAGACCATCATGAGGGAGCGAAGCATCTTGGAGAACAAGAGGTAGTTTTTTGTTGCTCAAATTTTGTTGGCTCAAAATGTTTTCTTCCAGAATTGACCTAGACGCTAACAAGAACAAACTGCGCAAGGCAAGAAGCATCCAAGGGCAGCAAGCTGTAAGTCGAAATCATTTTAAAGTTCAAAACTTACTGCGGGTCTCTCCTCTTTAACACTGAGTTTTTTTCGCCTTTGCTTTGTCTAATACAAAATTTTGTGCTTTTACTTTTGTGCACTCAAAAAATAGGCCCAAAAGGATGGACTCAATCCTCAAGTTGTGATGGAGCAGGTAAAAATTCCCGTGCCGAAACTTTCAGTAACACTGTAGATTTAGACTTAAAGCATGAATGGTGCACTATGAACTATGATACTTGGGAAACTTCAGCAATTGAAGTTTCTAAATCATTCAATGACTTGTACGCTAGGCAATATCCTAAAATGGCTTCTTTGATGTTAGCGATTATTTTATATGAAAACAACGGTAGTTGTATTTCAAATATTAGGGTCTCGTATGTTTCTGTGTGGGTAGTAAACCTAGCATAATGCGCAAATCATGTGCAGGAAGGCTGACATAGTGCATTTTCAGGCTGAACGAGAGCTGCGAACGGCGCAGGCCGAGTTTGACCGTCAGGCTGAAATCACGAGGCTGCTGCTCGAAGGCATCTCCAGCAGTCATGCCTCTCATCTGCGCTGTCTGCACGAAATGGTGCAAGCCCAGGCCAATTACCACGCCCAGTGTAACACCATCATGCAGTCTCTGGCCACAGAGCTTGCCAAGTGAGTGCCTAACTTATTTTCAAAGCTCCATACAATGGTGCACATAGGTTTCCCGTCACTCGGCTTCAAAGCTTTACAAAATTGCTAACATACTGACATCAAAACATGCAAACTACTAACCCTTGAATACATTGGCAATACTAATAGTAAGGAGAGCATACTTTCTTAGTTCTTTTTGAGACCCGAAACACTTTTGTTTCATTAACTTTCCTGTGTGTGGGCTTCTTGGTACCTAAATTTGTTTTGCCCCGGGCCTGCCGGCATTACGTTTAGTTGTGGGATTAGCATGTGAGTGTGTGTTTCGTGGTGCTGTTGCAGTTCTTTAAAGCCCCAGCCTGCACCCATGTTGCGTGTGAACAGCGAAGAACTGGAGGTCATCAGCCCCTCCTCAAGTCCCGTAGTTGATGACAAATTTACTTCCTTCGCCGCCTTCAAATCCACTCCTGTTCCCTAAGTCACCATTTGGTGACGAATGGGCTTGCATGATAATTGTTCATCTATTTCATTCCATTTCTTCTATCTTGTTGTGCATATTGTGCATACAATTTTTACTTGACGTGCTAAGTGAGATTTTCAAGCACAAATATAATGACTCTTTGGCCATATTTCCCTCCTTCCAATCAGTATTATACCGAGATGACTTCAAAATTTCTTTTACAATTTTACAAATCAACCGTAAACACACTTTTCAGGCAGAACTTCCTCGTTTTTTACTTAATCGAAATTGAGCATTTTTGTTAACTCACTATTCAAGTAAGAAGATGTAAAAATGCTACTCTCACTGAAGGCTTAACACCAGCTACTTGATTGGCTTAAATTTTTAAATCCAAAACTCTTATTTTTTATTGCGATGGCTAAAATATGACTTGTATTCATTATTTTACATCGACTCTAAGTTCTTTGACAATTATCTGAGGCCATGAGCAATGATACTGACAAAATAATGTCAAGTTATCTACCCCAGTGATTTCATATATTGTTTAAATTATTTCTTACTGCCCCTCAAATCTTCAGAATTTGTCCTAAACTCATTGTCAATGCTAAATGATGAGCACGAACTTTAGAAATATAGCTGCAGACCTTTGAGCCATTGCAAACCTTCACTTAAATTTTGCACAATTCCTTAAAACAACCCTTAAAATGCCTCAGCTTGTGTTATTTGTTTGGCCTTAAAAAATCAACTCCCTTGCTTTAAAATTCAAATTATTGCACATCTCAAAGACGTTTTTTGCTCATATCGGCTCAATATAATGCCATCGCTGTCAGTTCAATCACTTGCACCTTATAATTCTACAACAGTCACGTTGATAATCATGCAAGCTTCCAAAATACAATGCAGTCTCTATTTCTCTCTTTTCCTTAGAGCGAAGATTCCATTCTCTAACTCGTAATGACATGTTTGTTCAATATACATGACAATACTGAAAAGCCTCTTGTAAGGCCTCCTTAACTGCTTTCTCTACTTGATATACATCTAGTTGTGATTTTGCTCTTTTATTTAAAAATATCTTTCTCTTCAAAACTGTGTATCTCAAATTTTAGTCCTCTCAAAGTGGGTGTCTAGTCCACTCCCTCTATGTTAATACAATATTATATTATACACTATTGTATATTTTATCTGCATGACTCTGTACTGTATGCAATCTCTGAAACATGCAAGGATACCAAAAACCAAAAATAAGAACACCAATGTGTCTAATCAAAAATAGATTATTTGTTGACTATAACAAGTTGAATATTTAGCATAACTTGTAAGGCGAGGATATCATATATATAATTCAGTCCAAAGAGCAGTGTTTGTTATTTGCAAAAATATTTATATTGTGGATATACATTTTATCAATCAACACACTCACACCTGCTTACACAACAACAATTTATTACTAACGACAACGACACTGTTGTGAATGCCGTTTAACCTTAGTAGTATTATTGTGCTTAGTTGAAATCCTCACATGCTAACCAAAAGCGAATGTGCAAAGTTGACAAGAAATAGGCCGTCCATGCGTGATCCTCCTAAATTAAGTGTTGTAATGCTGTGTTTGTAAACATATACGTCACTCTCATTCACTAACTCACTATCAATAATGCTCTGCTGTGGGGTGTACCACTACTCTAGATGTTTTTATCACCACCGCTTGACTTTTGACCCTCCCTGTAGCGCCTCCCCTGGCATGTCGCCACCAGCAGCAGCCCCAGCGTCCATGTTGATGACCTCAACTGCTACTTTGGCAGCGACCGATTCGAGGAGGAGGGCCAGAGTGCTGTGTGACTACGACGCCAGTGATCAGACTGAACTCAGTCTCATGGCAGATGAGGTAAAGCTAATGTGTAATTTTGCTGACGATTTTGTTCTCTTTTACCTATTTTTTTCCCAAGCTTGCTTTTGCTTTATCTGGCCTGTTTGATTGATTGAATATGCAAATTATTTTTGTGGTGTTTCAATGGATTATATTTTTAAAAACTTGTTGTGAATACCAGATTTTATGAAACTTAATATATTCCACTTCCCCTGAAGGAACCATTTCAGTCCTTTTCAGCCCAACTCAAAATACATAGTTTTTTTCGTTGGGTCCATTTTATTTTTATTGGGGACTTTTCCAGCATAAATTCACGTAAACTATATCTAAAGTTGTGCATTTTTTGGGTTTCAGGTGATATTTGTTCTTGAAGACGATCCATCAGACACAGACTACATTGTCGGCCAAAGAGGTAGCCAGCGTGGTAAAGTTCCAAGGGCATTTCTTGAAACGTTTTCCTAATTGAACTGCCAGTTTTTGGCGATGAAGTCATGCCGAAGTTGAATGTTGACACCCATATTTGCAGCACACTTAGCAATAATCTACAGCTCGATCAATTGACTAATTATTTACTAATTTGATCTCTGTTGAATACTTTGGATTTTAAAATACACTACGCAAAAAATGTAAAAAATTATATCTTGTCAATTTAAACTTGATATTCATCAAGTAACTTTATCAATTCTCTGAACACTGAATACACAATTATTGTTGTTGTTGATGCTTGCAAGCAATTTAATATAAATAAGACTTCTACATTTCAAATCTTAACCCGATCGGATGATATATTGAAAGAAATTATATTTTACCCATCACTCATTGCCCCTATGTCTTAAAAACCAAAGAGATTCCCTTTTTGCCAACTCTTTGATTAGTCTTTTTGTCGTAAGTAAGTCTGATTTCGTAATTTTGGTTTGAGATTGCTACAGTTGTGTTATTACACGCCTGTATCGTCTGTATATATTTGAGTTCTATCTGCCCTAGCGTTAAAAGACGGGATTTACTGAATTTTATATGTATTTTTGTTTTCAAAGGGAGCTTCTGTTCTCAAAGTTTTTTTCAAATAGATATATCTTATATCTTCAATGTTGCTCACAATTAATTTTTGTGTTTAATGGCAGAAAGATAATGAAGCTCTCTTGTGATTTGAAATTTAATGGAGAAATTGTAGCAGGAATTTGATGCGCCTAGTGAAATCATACAAGATAATTATCTGGTTTCAAAAGAAACATGATACAGAAAGAGAATAGATTATTATATTAGATCATGATAAACTTGAGATAAAAATATTATATCTATAATAAATAATGAAAAGTTATTGCAATGAAAATAAATGATTGGTTTTTTTTTTATAACTTCATCATCCCCACTCACTATAGGTGTGAATTCATGAACAGCTTGTGGACTAACTTTGCAGAGAACTAGATTGGAATATAGGTACAAAAAGACATAGGTGCTCATAATTGCCTTGGAATCACTGCATCGTACAATTAATTATAAGGTTCTATGTGGACGATCGTGGCTGTTTAAACTATTTTTTTTATTTTACTTTTCTAGGATTATATCACTAAAAATATTCAAAAATAATTAACTTTCAGGCTCTGCTTACATGTTTCTAATTATTACAGCATATTTTGGATTCGTGATCTTGACCAAAGCAAAATAATTTGAAAAAACCCATTATATTTCTGATTTTCTCCGCACTTTTGCCAAAGCCGTGCAAACGCTAATAATTGACAATCGCGTCAACTTTCGCGCTAAAGGATTACTCGACTTCTTCCGTTCACTAGCTCCCCCAAGCAGCCAAAGCACCAAGCACGCTCCTCCATTCGTAAATAATCTCTGCCCGCCAAGCAAACTGAGCAAACAGCAAATTTGCCGCCAGAATCAGCTTGATAGACACGGTGTCACGAGTTAATCAGTTGGCATTTTGATCTTAATTTCCGTGCCAATTTCCAATCCCGTAAAAAGTAAGTTGAAGCTGTACACCCATTAAAACTTCTCCTATCAAAGAACTGCTTCATTACAGATGCTGCGCTTTGTTAAGTTGTCTGAAAATGCGTTCGCCCCAATGAAGGGATCAGAATTGGCTGCCGGTCTCGACCTGAGGAGGTTTGATAATAGATTTATGATTAAATTCTGACACTGGTGATCATATTTTCTTTTGCTATTCAACAGCGCCTACGAATGCTCAGTCCCTGCGCGAGGAAAATTCTTAGTCAAGACAGATTTGCAGGTTGAAATTCCTCCTGGTTGCTATGGCCGCATTGCACCTAGGTCTGGCCTTGCAGTGAAGAATTTCATCGATGTTGGTGGTAAGAACTGCAGCGAGTTACTTAAATTCTTCACGAATGTATACCTTTGTTCTCTATTGAGACGATCCACTTCTTTCATAGATTCAAAATGAAAGTTTTGTGTGAAGATAATTGCCTTTCGTACTCTGCAATAATTTCCGCATTCTTCTCTCTACTACAATTAATGTGTTAGTAAACACAAGCTGACCGCTATAAACTATTTTAAATTCATTTTAAGTGCAATGTTAATTTTTACTATTGGAAGGCTGAAAATTACTGTAGATATATCACAGCTACTGCAATTATGAAATCATCAAATATTTCTCACGCATCTCAACTTAAAAATAATCACTTATGATATCTAGCTTATCTACTTGTATGTTTTTTCTATAATTCAGTATTGTCTCCTATTTTAGCTGGCGTTGTGGATGCTGACTACCGTGGCAATGTAGGTGTTGTTCTTTTCAACCATGCTGACGATGAATTCAAAATTCAGAAAGGAGACAGAATTGCACAGCTTATTTGTGAAAGGATACTCATTCCTGAGATTCTCGAAGTGAAGGTAATACACACATTTTTTTACACTTATGTACATAAAAAACTTAATCAATTTTTGCCATTCCAGTCTCTTGAAGAAACTGCACGAGGTTCTGCTGGGTTTGGCTCAACTGGAGTTCACTAATCATATCTTTCCTGCTTCTCCCTAGTGTCTGCCTATGAACTGCTCTAAATGTATCTCAATAGCTGTATTTTTTTCCTGACTCGTCTTATATGTATCAACAAGTAATTAAATGTAATGCAATTATCCTCTTACAAGTATGATTTAATTTATAAGTGTTCCTGCACAGCACTTAAAATTTGTATTTAAATTCAACTTTAGTAGTCTCTGCCTTTTCTACGGGCAAATCAGGTTCTTTCCATCGGAAAAATTTCCTGTTAGTTAAGAGTTCTAAGAAATCGGCGTGTTGTTTGCTGGTCAGTAAAACTTTGAGATCACCAGATGATTTCATAATAGCAGCACAGCCCTTTAAGTCCCGCATTGTACCTAGACAAGATAAAACATGAATTGTGAGCAAACAATCATTGAATATAATTCTTACATCTGTAGTCAAAAAGAAGTCTCATTGGAACGGTCAGACGTGACCCGAGGTGATTTGCTATCAAGTCTTCAATGAGGTTTTGCACCAACTCAGGTCGATGTCTTCCAAGAGCAGAGTAGGTTGCCGTCATCAACTTCTTATCAAAGGTCTCAACCAGCTTCTTGTTTTTAGAAATGTATGCGAGTATTTCCTTGGCTAACTGCTGGTCACTGAACCATTCACTGCTGAAGCAAGCATGCCAAAGATAAATCAAGGGCCTGCTGTCTCTGAAGTTATTCTCAAGACTCATGGCGAGATGCTTGCACTGAACTAAAACAGCCTCGCTGTGGTTGCTGACTACATCTCTTATGATAGTTGCCATGTAGGTACGGGCTTCTCGTCGTGAGTTTGGGAAATTCACGTAGAACCGCTCCATCAATTGAAGGGCCTTAGAACTTTGCTGAGAGTTCCGATACGATTCAAACTGCAAGCCTACGAAGTTACATGTAAGTGGAACTGGAAGAAGCAGGCTAGTTGCCTCAAGCTGAAGAATCCCATCAATAAATTCCCTTTTTACAAATGTCTGAGCTAGAGACATTAGGAGCTCTGGCTTCACTTTGGACAAGATCTCTGGCGACTCAAGTATTTTTAGAATTTGATCATCATCAAACTCATTAAACACTGCACTTTGGAGGACCGAGAGGGGATAAATTTTCTCTTTGAAAAGGTTGTCTTCTTCTTTTACGATTTTAGTATTGATAGCTGCCACTATTGATGGTCCTTTCAACTCGTCCTTTGGTGGCAATGTTCTGATCCGTAGCTTTTTGTTGTGCCACCGATCAGATTTATTGGTGATAAGATTGGTGACGAATTTATCCACTTGGTCGTCGCCGGCTTGTTTGGCAGATGTCTGCTCAAGTGTCAGGTTATTTTTTAGTTGTGAAAAGCTGCATTTTGAACTTTCCAAAACAATAAGGAGCTTGCTAGTTGTTCCAATTCCACGGCATGATAGGAGTGAATTCATTGCTTTGGTAGCAAGGAGTGGAGATAAGTGCCGCTAATACCTGTAAAATAGAATATTGTTACATAATGTTATGTTTTGAGGGGAAAAAGTTTTATTATGAAGTCTACTTTACATAACACCTTAAAGTATATATCTCTATAATTATATTATTTATATTAGTAAGGGAAATTTCAGTAAAAATATTTGTGATGTAGAAAATGGTACGTACTTTTTACTCATAATAGTTGTTGATCGATCATCACGAGACAGTTGTAATATATTTATTTAGTCCGACTCTGTCCAATTGATGTTTTCATGTTTATTTTTGCTGGCCAGCTGTAAAGGAAAGATGAGAGAAAAAAGTGCAATGACCCACTCCAGTGTTGCAGCCTTAAACAAAAATTATTCAGAATTAAAAACAAGCTCAAAAAAGCTTATCGATATACAATTTTTTTAAATATATTTCGAAATTATAATCATTAATTAAAAAAGACTAATTTTCTTTCCATGCTTATATTCAAACAAGTAGGAATTCATCATTAATTTTAATTTTGTTGGTATCACCCCCTCTTCAGCTGATTTATTCTTGGCTTTTTCTCTAAGGTTGTCGCTGCTTGCAATGTAGTTTTTTTATAACGCCACTGCTGCATAAACATACGCACAATTTATAATTTAACCATTTATTAGCGTGTGGGTTGACAGGTAGGCCGTATTGTAATGCAAAACTTTGAGACTGTGAGAAGGTATTCGACTTGCGAGAGTGACTCACACTGCTCCGCGCACTGATCCTGAGTTGGTAAACAAGAAATTATGTAGCCAACGCACTCACTGGTCCTCGCAATGGAAAGTTCTGTGGACTACTTATCCAATTTGCCTGTTGAGGTTTGTGAAACAATTATCGCAATGCACTTATTCAATCTGTGCTTAATATTTTAAAATATTTGCAGATCTTCTTGCACATTTGCTCATTTTTGGACTCGAAAAAATCGCTTCCAACCCTAAAATGTGTTTGCAAGCGAATACATGATATACTTGGTGATGACTTAACCTGGAAGGCTAGAATAGCTGGGCGATGGCTTCCTAATGAAAAAGGTGTCTAAATTCTTTGTTTTTTAAATTTAATTTTATGACGCCTACACACACGTTTTTATTGCAGGGACTGAGGTAGATTGGAAAGCGGCCTGCACTTGCATTGAAATTGAAGCCTCTTTTTTTAGAGAGCCAATGACTTGTGATCACTTGAAATTTCTGAATGCTCACGAATCTGAAATAGATGCCCTGCACATTCTACAGGTAAAAATCATAGATTTTATTGGGAACTGTCCGCTGTTTATAAAAAAGCATTAACATTTACAGAACCATAAAACTTTACTGACTGGATCAAGAGATGGGGATATAAGGATATGGAACATCAACAGAGAAGCCAAAGTGCTGGAAAAATCACAGAGCATTCCTAGTGCGCACAGTGGATGGGTTTGGAGGATTGCGTCCGAACATACAGGAGAAGTTTTTTCTTGCAGCTTTGACCATTCTCTCAAATATTGGAACCTATCTGATGAAAAACTCGCAGAAGTCTGGAGTTTAGAGTAAGAATATTTGTATCACTGATTTTGACAAAGACTCTTAACCATTAATTGGTTTTCCAGCCTAAAAAAGCCTGTGATGTCAATTAAAATTGTGGATGAAAATGTGATAGCTGCTGGACTTCACAGTGAAGTTGCCTTAGTGGATCGACGACAAGGAACAACCATTCGGACCATTTTTAAGGACAACTACATAAAATTTGGACTTGCTTTGATTGGCTCTCACACTTTGGTCTCCAATGGAGCATCCAAGAAAATTTGCTTGCTTGACTTGCGAAACAACAAGGAAGATTTCATCTCTTTTGATTTTGGCAAAGAGCGCCCTGTGAAGCCCATGCATCTAGCAGTGCAGCAGAATATTCTTTATGTGTCCGACGGCCACTCTAGACTTTATTCAGCAGACGTCACAAAATCTGAGCCTTACCTCATCAAAGTAAATTGATGATAGTCGGATGCAATAGTGTCTAAAACTGCTTAATTTTAGGAGTATTTTCCTCCGACACCAGCTGATGGTGTTTTGGAAAAAGTCATTGGCATGCAAGCCAGTTACACTTCCCTTATGCTTGGAGTCAACTACAAAAAGGCTGGTCACTTAGTATTTTGGAGACCGAAACCCAGCCCTATGTCAGAGGATGTGATGTATCCGAATTTGAAAAAAGTTGGAGAGGCGCATTTTGCTGGCAACTTCAATGAGCTATGCAGTGTAAGATATTATATTATTACTAGGTCCGGACTGGCTATAAGGGCGCGGCGGGCACTTACCCGGTGGGTCGCCTAAAAACTAAACTGGGCTTATGGGGAAAGTTTGACTGCGCCGCAAAGCTGGGCTGCCCTTGCGCAATGATATTGCCCGGTGAGCTGCGGCGCCCCAGTCCGGGCCTGATTATTTCACAAATTTTTTATTTTTGATGCTGCTTGATATGTGCCTCTAGCTAATTTGATGATTTTATTCTCCATGACAGATGCATTACCGTGATGGGATGATAGCCACTACAAGCATCATAGAAAATGATTTGCTCTGTATGATTCCACGAGAGTTTTGAAGTCAGCATGACCTGTAACAATTAGAGATAAAGCTGACCATTTTAATTTCCTGCTCTAATTTTTACTTAATTGCAATGAGTGCATGCACTTACCAATTATGCCTGGATTGATATCAATATATAATTTTAACCATAACAAAAGACTTAATATCTCAATATTCTATAGTATAAGCTTGTTCAGTGATTTTATTTACCACATAATATAGCTATTTGAGTGAAATTCTTCACCTGTAACCTGCAAAAAGTAACCAAACCACCGTCTAATGAAGACTTTCTTGCATTTTTATTATTAAAAGTGAACGTACTGCGCTGAGTACACCAGTGAATGGTTAATTATCCTGTCTTCGAAAAAATAAATTATTTTTTAACATTTTGTAAAATGTGAGCATATACTTGTAATTAAGCATGTGTACAGGATTGTACACACCTCTTATGCGATGATGTGCTAATAAATTAATTGGCATATATTTGTGCTTTTTATCAATATTTAAATAAATATTTTTTAAATATATGTTTCCCTGAAAACAATTGACCCTTTATAATAAAGTGATGTTTTTTGTGGTAATGTTATCATATTCT
>Ga0114940_10000916_pt1 | contig 11690 bp, 12 predicted proteins | sample ColdCreekSource_FD_87195 | JGI IMG/M metagenome (GOLD analysis project Ga0114940, IMG submission 87195) | Groundwater microbial communities from Cold Creek, Nevada to study Microbial Dark Matter (Phase II) - Cold Creek Source | ecosystem: Environmental > Aquatic > Deep subsurface > Groundwater ... | reverse complement strand
GTACTCGACCATCCCGCTCGAGGTGATCGACGCCAATTTTACGCACCTGCTGCCGCTGGTGAAGCGCTGCGCCGAGCGGCGCGCCTGGCTGATTCATTTTTCGACCGCCGAGGTTTACGGGCGGCGAGCTGTCGACGCGTCCGGTAGCCCGATGGACGAGATGAACGAGGACAGCTCGGGGTTGCTGCTCGGTCCGGTGGGGCGCGAGCGCTGGAGCTACGCCTGCGCCAAGCAGCTGCTGGAACGCGTGATCTGGGCGCACGGTCAGCACCACGGGCTACCGTTCACGATCATTCGCCCGTTCAACACCATTGGCCCCCGCATGGATTTCTTGCCGGGGGTGGACGGCGACGGAACGCCGCGCGTCTTGGCCTGCTTCATGAATCAGCTGCTCCGGGGCGAGCCGCTGCAGTTGGTCGATGGCGGCCAGCAGCGGCGCTCGTTCATGGCTGTCTCGGACATGGTCGAGGCGGTGGGCCGCGTGATTGAACGAGCCAAGCCTTGCCAGGGGCAGATCTTGAACCTGGGTAATCCCCGCAACGACGTCAGCATTGCGGGGCTGGCACGCGCGCTGGCGCGGACTTTCGGGCAAATCGCGCCGCAAGCCGGCGAAGTGCGCTTTGAGCACGTTACGGCCGCGGACTTTTATGGCCCTGGCTACGACGACACGCAGGAGCGGATTCCGGATATTGCCAAGGCGCGCCGCCTGCTGAGTTGGGAGCCGCAGCAATCGCTCGACGACATGCTGCCAGGCATCGTGCAGGACTACGTGCAGCATTATGGGCCCGGCATCGAAAGCCAGCGCAGCGTCGCGCGTCCGCAAGCGAGCGTGGCATGAGCCTGGTCGTTGTGATCCCGGCGTACAACGCGGGCCGGCACATTGCTCAAGTGCTCCAGCGCCTGTCCGCGCAACGCGACTGTGAATTGTCGCGCGTCATCATCGTCAACGACGGCAGCCGCGACGACACGCTGCAGCAAGCACGGCAAGCCGATTTTGGCGCCTGCGCGCTCGACGTCATCGAGCGCGTTGCCAACGGCGGCTACGGCGCGGCCATGAAGGACGGGCTGGCGGCCGCGCGAGCGTACAATCCCGAGCTCGTGGCTTGCGTGCACGCTGACGGCCAGTACGGTCCGGAACAATTGCCAGCGCTGCGCCGTGCGCTCAGCAGGCGCGGGCTCGATCTCCTCCAGGGCTCGCGCGTCGCCTCGGGCACTGCGCTCTCGGGCGGTATGCCGCTCTACAAATACGCGGCCAACGGGCTGCTCAATATCTTGGAAAATCGCACCTTCGGGCTCGAAATGACCGACTATCACAGCGGCTACTTGGTCTACGGACGCGCCGCGCTGGCGCTGCCGTTCCACGCTCTTTCGAACAGCTTCGACTTCGACCTCGAGGTCATCGCTTGCGCGCGCGCGCGTGGCCTGGCGGTGGGGGAGGAGCCGGTGCCCACGCACTACGGCGATGAAGTCTCGCACTTGAACCCAGTGACGTACGGGCTGCGAGCACTGCGGGTGCTGTGGAACTACCGCCGAGGCCACTATGCCGTCAGTTAAGCGTTGGCGTCGCTCGTGGCTACTCGGGCTGTGGCTGCTGGGCGCTAGCTGCCAGCCGCCCGGTGCCAAGTCTGCCTGGGGTGAAGTCGGAACCGCGCGGCCTGCTGAGCACGCCGAGGTGCGCACGCTAAACCAGGGCTACAAGCGAGGCACAGCGCAGGTCTGGGTGCGTGAAGTGGCGCGCCCTACCCGCGCCGCGCTCGACTACGCGGCTTACCACGCCAATTTCATGATCGCGGATCCGGAGCCCGAGGCCGCAGTGCCGAGCGCACAGCCCGACACTTCGCATCCGTTCGCAGAAGTGCTGGAGAAGAGCAGCCTGGTGAGCGACATCGAAAAGACGTCGCTATCCGAGGCAGAGCGGCGGCAGCCGTTGGCGTTCGCGCCGCTGTCCGAGTTCTTGCAGGCACGCAAGGTGGCGGGCGCGGAAGGCTTGGCTGAAGTCGGCGCTAGCGTGCGGGCCGAGAAGTGGGGCCTACAATTGCCGCCTGGCAGCCCAGGTCAGCTCTTGAGTGAGCTGTTCGTGCACGCGCCAGCGCAGGGGCCGGCCGAGCTGTGGGCCAAAGTCGAGTTTCAGCCTTGGTTCAAGGCCTTCGCGGGCGCCGCCGATCAAGATGGTGACGGCTTTCCGGAGCTGTACGGGCGCGTCAAAAAGGACGTGGCGACTCCGGCGCTCATCGAGAGCATTCAGCGGGACTACCTCGGGCCTGTCTTGAGCCCCGCCGAGGTCAAGGCGTGGGCCAATCAGTTGTCGTCGTATTGGTACCCGTCGTTCAACACCGATCTGATCCCCATTTCGGACAAATGGCCCGACGACCAGACCGAAGCCAACATCAAGCAAGAGCTCGGCGACCAAGCCTTCGAGAAGCCGACGATTGTGCTGCGCGGCAAGCCGCAGGGTAAGCCCACGTACAACGTGCTGATCGTGCGCGGCGCAGCCGACAAGGCCGGGAAGGCGAGCGTGAACCATCCAAAGCTCGCCAAGACCAAGCCGTCGCCCGACCCGAAGCCGCTGGCCGACGCGCTCGAGAAGCAGCTCGCGACTCAAGGCAAAGGCTCGTGGGCGACTTGGACCAAGCAGGTAGCGCCAGTGCAAGACGCGCTGCGGAAGCGACTGAAGGCCATGCCAGCCAAGGCCAAAGCGCTGGCCGGCAATGACGGCTTTCTCTTCTACCGAAACAGCCTTGAGTATGTCGCTGGCGGGGATCTCGAGCAGCAAAAGAAGGGTAAAAATCCCCTACCTGTCATCGTCGAGTTCAAGCAAGAGCTGGAGCGCTTGGGCGTCGACTTCTTGTTCGTGCCCGTGCCCACAAAGCTCGAAATTTACCCAGAAAAGCTCGACGCTGACTTCAAGCAGCTGGACGGCCAGGTCGTCAATCCAGCGTTCCGCAAGCTGCTCTTGAGCTTGACCAAGGAGGGCGTCGAAGTCGTCGACCTATTACCCATGCTGCTCCAAGCCAAAGCCAGCAAAGCCAAGGGCGCCGAGCAGTTGCTGTTTCAACATCAAGACACGCATTGGACCGATCGCGGGCTGCGTCTGACGGCCGAGCTGCTGAGCGCGCGCATCAAGAAATACCCGTGGTACGCCGAGCTGGCCAAGAGCAGTCATAGCTATGGCATGCGCGAGACCAGCTTCTCGCGTTTCGGCGATCTGCAGTCGCGTCTGCCCGAAGCAGAGCAACCCAAGTACGCGCCCGAGACCTTGCTGGCGCACCAGGTTCTCGGCCCCGACCAGCAACCCTACGAGGACGACCCTGATAGCCCGCTCGTGCTCTTGGGCGATAGCTTTGCGGGCGTGTATCAGCTGACGGACGCCGAGCATGCCGGCGTTTCCGCGCACATCGCGCGCGGCATCTCGTACCCGCTCGATTTGGTCATGAGCTACGGCGGTGGCCCCAATGTGCGGCAGAAGCTGCTGCGGCGCGGCACTGAGTCGTTGGCGGGCAAGAAGCTCGTCATCTGGCTGATGACGGCGCGCGACCTGCACAACTATTGGGAAGACTGGGAGCCTTTGAAGAAGCCATGAAGCGGCGGGCGTTCTTGCTCACCGCCGCGACGGCCGGCTGCAAAAGTGCCAAGTCGTCGGTTGCGGGCCAGTTCGGCCTGGGCGCCCTGGGTGTTGCGCGGAGCGCCGGGCCGTTTTCGGCAACCGATGAGCGCTGGTGTTGGGACGAGTTGGGACGGCTGGCTGTGTTTGCGCGCGAGGCTCAGCAAAGCCGGCCCAGCGCTCCCGTGACGCAGGTGCTGCGTGAATTGCTGTTTGGTGAGCTCGGATTCGTGCGCGAGGTCACCGAAACGGATTTGGGCTTCGTGCTCTTGCCGAATGTTTTGCGTTCGCGTCGCGGCAGCTGCGTGGGCCTGGCAAGCGTGTACCTGGCCTTGACCGAGGCCTTGGGTGTGGAGGCCCGCGGCGTGATGATGCCCGGTCACTTCTTCGTGCGAGTTCAGGCACGCGGCCAGGCCGAAAATGTCGAGCTGCTGCGCCGCGGCGAGCCCATGCCGGACAGCTGGTACGCCGGTCGTTTTCCGGTTCCTGGTGGTCACGCCCGTGAGTACGCGCGCGCATTGACCATGAACGAGGCGCTCGGCGTCATCGAGTACAACCTGGGCAACGAGCGGCGCCGCCAGCTTCGCCTCCCCGAAGCGCGCAGCGCATACCGGCGAGCTGTGCAGCATTTTCCCGACTTTGCCGAGGCGCACGCGAGCCTGGGCTCGGTGCTGCACATCTTGGGTGAGCTGCAGCAAGCGGCGGCGAGTTACGACACCGCTCGTAGCGTGAACCCCCATCTGCCCAGCGTTGACGTCAACCTCGCGCTCCTCCAAAAAGAGCGCGGTAACTAGCGCGCCGAGCCAGCGGGCTAAAAGAACGTCGGCATTGTGGTAGGAAATGCCTCTTCGCCGATGGGGCCGTCGTCAAACAGGGCCGATAGCATTTCACAGCGGCGGGGTTCGACGAGCCAGTCACAGGCCCGAGCGTCGGCGGCCAGGTTGTCCAGGTTCACGCGCGTGTCGGGGCGCGGCCGAAAGGGAATGGACGCAAACGCTTCGGCGAAGGTGATGCTGGGGACGGGCTCTTCCCCGTAGTGGCAGAGCCCGCAGCTCGTGCCGCTGCCGAAGCGCACGCGGTCGTAGGGGGCGCTGGGGGCGAGCGGGATGTTGACCGGAGTCTCGACCTCGCCCTTGATGGAGCGCTGCTCGTTCAGCAAGTAGCTGAACTCGAGCAGGTAGCTGCTCTCGCCGTCGATGACGATCGAGACCCAAAGGCGGTTCAGTTTGAGGAAGATGCGCGGACTGCGCGTCGAGTGAGCGGGTTGCGCGCTGAAGGGGCTGTTCGTCGCATAGGCCGTGAGCGGCCGAGCGAGGCTTTCGACGAAACATGCGGCGCTGGTTGGCTTGGGCAGGGCGTTAAGCAGCGCCAACGCTTCTTCGATGGTGCCGGGAGAGCCGGTAATACCGGGCGGCGGTTCGCAACGAGGCCTGCCGAGCGGATTGACCGCCGGAGGCCCACCGGAGCCGGTGCCGCCGCTGCCCGCAAAGCCGCCAATGGGCTCCAAATCGCCAGGCTCCGCGCTGCAGTTCAGACAAAGCGCTAGAAGCCAGGGCCCGAGCACGGGCAGCCAGCGTCGAGTCAGCCTGCGGGTCATACGGCCACCGCTTTGAGCTGCCGCTGCCACAGCTTGATCAAAGCTGGAGCACGCGGCGCAAAGTCCGCTAGCGAGTACTTGTTGAGCTCGCCCAGAAAAGCCTCGCGGGCTTTGACGAGCGCGCCCTTCAGCCCGCAGGCCTTGTCGATTGGGCAAGTGTTGGTCGAGCTATCGAAGCATTCGACCAGGTTGAGGTGCGGCTCGGTGATCATGACCACTCTGCCCACGTTGATGTCCTTGGGCTCACGCCCCAACGTCAAACCACCGCCGCGGCCGCGCACACTAACGACCAGCCCAGCCTCGATCAGCCGCTGCACGACCTTCACCAAGTGATGCTGCGAGATGCCGTAGGCGCTACTGATCTCCGATACGGCCACGCGTCGGTCCCGGTGCGATGCCAGGTAGAGCAAGGTCCTGAGCGAGTAGTCGGAGAAGAGCGTGAGCTGCATGGCTGACCCGAACCCGTGGCGTGATAACTGGTATTTAGAATACAACTTATCGGGCGCACGGGTAGGGAGGAAAATCGCGCGGGCGAAAGTTGCGTAAAAGTGTAGTAATTACACGCTGTTGCGCGCGAGTCGCGCTTTTCGGCGACGTAAGAAGTGAGCGACAGCCTGCTGTAGAGCCACGACAGCGACGCAGACCAAGGTGCTCTCGAGCAGGTTCTCGTCGAGGGTGGCGGTGAGCAGATCGGTCCAGCGGGCGAGCGCTTCGCCCAGGTAGTAGGTGGCGGAGCTCCACAGCGCTAGGCCGACCAAAAGCGAGCCGAGAAAGGCGACGAAACGACCACGAGCGGCACCCAGCAGCAGTGCGACAGTCGGGAGCGGCGCAACGATGAGAACGCCAACGCCAAAACGACGTAGCTGACGATCGACGAAGGCGAGCAGGCGATCGAGGCGCGGCGAACGCTCCAAGATGTAGCTGCGAGCCGCAGCGCCGTACACATAACCCGCGCCGTACGCGGCAAGGCCAGTGAGCGCGCGGCGCAGGGTGGCGACGATGATCAGCGGTAACGGGGCAACCTTGGCGGCTGCCAGCGCGACGTGGTGCGCAGCGGGCGATAGCGCTACGAGCAAGAGCGGGCTCTTGACCAACAGATACGGAGCGAACGCGGTGCCGACCAAACTGAGAACCGTGACGCTGCTGAGCAGCGCGATGACCCAGGTGCGCAGGCGCGGCGAACTCGTCTCGGGCAAGCGTCAGCATAGCTGAATCGACTGGCGGCGCTCTCAACCGACTTTGGGCTGGTGGCTTTGGCCCAATCCCGCTAGCTTTGTGGCATGGTGAAGGTGGTGCTGAAGGGTGCAGCGTTGTCTGGGGTCCTGGCGCTGGCTGTTTCGCTGACGCCAAGTCAGGCGCGCGCCGACATGGGGCCGACCTGTCATTGCTCCACGGCGCAGCAGCGTAGCGGCCGCGCAGCGCTGGCGGGCTTGCTTGGCGCTGGCGGCGTGGCGGCACTGCTGTTCGAGCGCAAGCGGCGCCGCTCGTGAGCTTGGCGCGAACGTGGCTCTTCGCGTTCGTTATTACCTGCCTGCTCGAGTTGCCGATTGTCCTGTTGGCTACCCGTGGTGCTGAGCCAAGGTGGCAGCGCATCGTTGGGGTGGCGTTGCTGGCGCAGGTGCTCACGCATCCGCTGGTTTGGTTCGCGTTTCCAGCCTTGCCCGTATTGACGCTCGAAGGTCGCTTCTGGCTCTCCGAGCTGTTCGCTTGGCTCGCTGAAGCGGCGCTCTACGCCAGCTTGTTGCGCGGTGTTTCGCTGTGGCGCGGCGTGGGCGTTTCCGGCGTAGCCAACGCGCTTTCGCTGACTGCGGGTCTGGTGTTCGCTGGCGACTAGGGCACGGCCGCGACACAGAAGCGCGAGCCCGGGCCCTTGTTGTCGCGGTAGTCGTCGTCGATGAGCACGATGTGGAGGTCACCGCCGCCGTGCTCGTAGGGCCAGGGGTGGCCAGTATTGAGGGCTTCGATCTCAGGGATGGTCCCGCCGGTGCCGACGATGCCAACTTCGTCGAGCCAAAGGCTGCTGCCTGGCATGATGGTGTCACCGCTGTAGACGTGATGACCGGCCTCGAGCCCGTCGGCGTAGTAGTGACCAGTCACTTCGTAGCCGAGATCGACGTCGTGGATTTGCGCGCCCGACACGTAGGTGATGACGTAGCTACCGCTGGCGATCGTGGTGCCGCTTTCATTGCTGAAGGTGGCGGCCTTGCCGTCCCAGGGTGACGTCGCGCACCAAGTTTCGACGCTGGGCGCCCCGCCCGCGCCGGACATTCCGCCGTCACCCGCCGCGCCTGCCGGCTGAGCTTCCGTGCCGGCGCTGCTGCCACCCGCATTGCCAACGCCACCGTTTGCCCCGCCACTGCCGCTTTCATTGGCCGAGCCGGCGGCGAGCTGGGCTCCAGAGCCGGCTTCGGCCAGACTCCACCGTGCCCCAATGACCACGTTGGGATCGCAGGCTGCAGCAAGCACAGCCAGTCCGCCCGGCATCAGAAAGCGCTGGAATCTGTAGAACACGGGCCTAAGTCCAAAGGGACTATGGACGGTAGCGGGGTTTACCTTTGCGAGGTCCCAAAAATCCAGCCGTGCCATCCAGCTGCGCTCCTCCATTGCGAGCGAGCCCACGACTTTCACCTCACGCGCTGCGATCGCGTGGTCAGCCGGGTGTTTGCGCGGCTGGGGTTGCCACAAGGCCCACACGCCGACCGAGATTCGACGTGAACACGCCTTCGGGGTCGTACTTGGCCTTGGTCTGAAGCCAGCCGTCGACGGCCGGGTACATGGCGCGGAACGTGGCGGCGTCTAGAAACGAATCTTTGCCGAGGTAAACGCGGCCGCCGGCGTCGACCACCATCGCGTCGAGCCGCTGCAAGAGCGCGCGCGTGTTCTTGCGGATCGGAAAATCGATGGCCAGCGTGTAGCCTTCGGCCGGAAACGATAGCGGGCTCTGCGTGCTTTTGCCCATGCGCTTCAGCACGTTCAGAAACGGCAACTCGCCGGCGCTGAAGATGGCCGTCAAGATTTCGCGCAGGTGCCGGGCTCCATCTTTGAACGGCACCACGAATTGGTACTGCGTGAAGCCGCGGCGCCCATAGCCGCGGTTCCAGTTCGCCAAGCGGTCGAGCGGGTAGAAGAAGCCCTCGAAATGACCCAGCGGCCGCGCGCCGGCTTGAATGCCCAAGATGACGGAGTTGACGATGCGCATGCTGAGCGCGTTGAGGGTAAAATCTGGCAGCTCGAACGGCACGCTGAGCCGCGAGCGGGGGATGCCGCGCAGCGGATTGGCTTGCAGCTTGGGGGGCAAGTCAGCAAGCTTGGCGTGATCACCCACCGTGACGACGCCGCGCCCCAAGCGCGCCCCGCGCGCGAACACGTCGAGGGTGGCGACTGAATAGGGAAACAGCCGATCTTGCTCTTCGAGCACTGCCAGCATGCTGTCCAGATCAGCCACCTTGAGCGATCGCTGCGTGAAGTAGGAGCTGTCGATCTTGCGCAACCGAATGGTGGCGGTGAGCACGATGCCCAAGAGGCCCATACCGCCGAACGTCGCCCAGAATAACTCCGGGTTCTCGTCGCGGCTGGCCGTCACGACCTCGCCGCTGGCCAGCAAGATCGTCATTTGATCCACGCAGTTGCTGAAGCTGCCTTGGCAGTGGTGGGCCTTGCCGTGAATGTCGTTGGCGATGCAGCCGCCCACGGTCACGAACTTCGTGCCGGGCGTGATCATCGGGAACCAGCCCTGGGGCGTGAAGCGCCGAATGATCTCTTCCAGGCCGAGGCCGGCCTCGCAGGTCAGGGTGCCAGTGCTTTCGTCGAAGTTGAGCTGCGCGTCCAGCCGCGTCATGCCGAGCACTTGGCCACCCGCGTTGATGGCGGCGTCGCCGTAGCTGCGGCCCAAGCCGCGTGCGATCGTGCCCGCCCGGTCGAGCCACTCGGCGACTTGAGGTCGGGTGGCGGGCTCGGTGAGGTAACAGTCCTCGCGCAGGTTGGCGCCCCAGCCCGAAAGCCGCGCAATGTTCCCCGGTACTCGCTGAATCGCTTGGCTTCGTGACATGACGGCGTGCGTGGGTGTTGCCCCGAACAGTAGCGCGACCTGCTCGGCGCGCTAAGTGAGCTATTGTCGTGGTCGTGGCAGAGGTTTCGGCTGGAGTCTGGGTTTCGCTAGTGTTTACCGCGTTGGGCTGCGCCCGCCCGTCGGCGTTGGCGGTCAAGCGGCCGGTCAACGCGGCGGTCACACAGTCGCCACGGCCAAGCCCGTCGATGGTTGCGCCAGATGCGGCGCTCGCCGAGGCGATCTGCACAGGTAATTTGGCCGCGGTAGAGCAGAGGCTCGCGGCAGGCGTTAGCGCCGATGCGGCCTACGAAGGCTGCTCGCTGCTCATCGGAGCCATCGGCTGCTTCCAGACCGCAGTCGCCAAGTTGCTGCTCGAGCGCGGAGCGAACCCTTCGAGCCACAGCCCGGAGGGGGCCACGGCGTTCCAATTGGCGATGGGCAACCCGGCGGAGGTGGCCCAGCTGCTGCTCGAGCACGGCTTCCCGGTCAACGAGTCGACGCCAGAGGGCTATGCCCCTCTCCATATGGCCGCCATGACCAAGCGGGCGGACATCGTGAAGCTGCTGCTGGCGCGCGGTGCTAACCCCAACGTGACGGACCGCCAGGGTTTCACGCCGCTCGCTTTCGCCGTGAACGGTAACGACTTGACGAGTATTTCGGAGCTTCTGGCCGGCGGCGCCGATCCCACGCTTGCCGGTGCAGACAGCAGCCCCCCGCTACAGGGCGCAAGCTCCGCGCCCGCGTTCGAGCTGCTGCGTGATGCGGTGTGGGCGCACGAGCCGCAGCACTCCGTGACGATTCCTCCGCTGCTGCTCATCAATTTGTTGGCAGGGTCCGACGCAGCTGCGCCCGCCTGTCGCGAACAGTCACCTGCAGGTGGCGTTGCGGCCGAGCTGTGGGTCTCGTTCGTCGTCGAACCCGATGGTTCGGTCAGTGGCGCAGCAGCCATTCCCACGCTCGGTAACGTTCGAGACCAGAGAGTCATTCGCTGCGTCTTGGGCTTGGTGCGCGCTGCGCGTTTTCCCAAGGTTTCGCTGGCGGCCAGCTACATGCACCGCTTTCAGCTCAGCAGGCCCTGAGTTCGCGGTCACAGCTTGGGCGCCTTCGGCGATGTGTTGGCAAGGAGACCGACATGAAGAAGCTCGCACTGGTGTTCGTTCTGGCCGGGGTCGTTGGCGTTGGCTGCAATCAGCAGGCGGCTGAGCCCGAGCCGCTCGGGGTGAAGGCGCCCGCTCAATCGCTTGCGGCGGCCCCTGCAGCGGTGGCAGTGCCGGCTGCGGCGCCGGGGGCAATTCCGGCGGAGGTCGCCGAAGCGCCGAAAGATGCGGCTGCTTTGGACGCCGCAACCAGCGTTGCCGCAAAGCCCAAAGGGGCGGCTGCATCAGCGCTGGTGCCCAAGGGCAAAGTCGCCTCAACCGGCGTGAGCAGCAAAGCAGGCACGCGTGGCAAGAAGGGCGGCGACTTCACGGACCTCTAAGTCACTCGCGCAGCGGGCGCCGCCAAACGCGGTCGGAAGTATGCCAGGATGCCGCGATGCGCGTGGTGGCGAGGTGCATGGTCCGCGAGCGTTGATGCTGGCACTGCTTCAGCGTCGTTGGTTCTTCGCCAGTGTGGTTGTGCTCGGGCTGGTGCTGGCGTTGCCCTCGCTGGGCGTCGGGTTCGTGGCCGACGACTTCACCTTCATTCATCGGCTCCAGGAGCCATGTCAGTCGGCGACGTTCAAGCTGTACGAGTTTGCGGACGGCAAGCCGGGCCAGCACGAGCGGCTCATGAACGAGCGTTGGGTGACGTTCCCTTGGTGGCTGTCCGACAACTTCAAGGTGCGCTTCTTGCGCCCGCTGTCGAGCGGCTTGTTCGCGCTCGATCATGCGGTGTTTGGACGGGCGCCGCTCGGCTACCACGTGCATTCACTGCTTTGGTACGCGCTCTTGCTGGTGGCCGTAGGGGCGTTCTTGCGACGGGTTTGCTGTGCACCCATCTGGCAAATAGCGTTCTTGCTGTTTGCGCTGAACGGCGGCCATGCCGAATCTGTCGCTTGGCTCGCGAGTCGGCACATGTTGGTCTCCACCGCGCCTGCGCTCTTGGGCTTGGTGGCGCTGATTGAGTACCGCGAACGGGGTTTTCGCTACGGCTTGGTGCTGGCCTGGCTGGGCTTGGTCGTCGCGCTGCTGGGTGGCGAGTCCGCGCTGATCGCCGTTTGCTTTTGGTTAGCGTACGAAGCGTTTGGCGCGCCGGGTGCCGCTTCGTGGCAAACACGGGCGAGGCGCTTGGCGTTGCCGCTCGGCACCGTTTTAGCCTACCTGCTGCTGTACCAGCGGCTCGGCTACGGCGCGGCCGGTAGCGCGGTGTACGTGGATCCCGTGTCGACGCCCCGCGCGTTTTTTTTGCAGTTGCCGGCGCGGCTGGCCATGCTGCTGGGTGAGGTTTTTACGGCCTTTCCAGCG
>Ga0114940_10000915_pt1 | contig 11698 bp, 11 predicted proteins | sample ColdCreekSource_FD_87195 | JGI IMG/M metagenome (GOLD analysis project Ga0114940, IMG submission 87195) | Groundwater microbial communities from Cold Creek, Nevada to study Microbial Dark Matter (Phase II) - Cold Creek Source | ecosystem: Environmental > Aquatic > Deep subsurface > Groundwater ... | reverse complement strand
TCATCAAGATTGCATACCACCGGTGTACAACGTGGAGGTTGTGCAAGCCGGCTGGCTCGCATGGCTGCCTCTTGTACAAGGGCATTACTGATATCACACGGAACATAGTGCGCCGTTTTTTTACGCACCTGAAGTTGTTGCACCAGAATGGCATCCTTATTTCCGCCACCACATCCCAGACTGATCACCTGTACGTAAGGACCTGTTATATAACTGGCGGCATGAGCAAAGGCCTTTTTATAAATCTTTAAAGTATCTGCTGTTGTGGCAACCGGAGAATATTTTTTATGAAGGCTGAGCCATTTTCGCGCCTGCTCATCCGAACCATAGTGCAGGCCAGGATTGATCACACGAGCCTTGAGTGAAGCGTGAAGCAACTCGCGCTGCTTGCCGGGCTGACTGATGATGTGGATTTTATCCGACGAAGGCATGGCCAACTATACCGTCAGATCGGCGTGAGCATCCAGGAGGAGCTTTTTAACCGGCAAGTGATGCGGACATATCTGTTCACAGGGTGCAGGACAACCAAGACAGTGCTGGGCGCGACTGGCAGCGGGGATTGAGGCATACTCGGTGATGCCATGTTTTTCTTCGCGGTAATCATGAAAATACATGGAGGATCGCAAAATATCAGCAATCCGGACATTGTTTGGACAGGCCGGCTCGCAATCGCTGGCAAAACGGCATACCTCATTGGAAAAGAGACGGCGGTACTCCGCCAGCAACTCGGTGTCACGGCGGGTTAAAACGGCACCGGAAGCAGCCGCATATTCATCCACCTGGTTTTTATTGGAAATACTGATGATCAGATTGGAAACGTGTGGATTGGAGAGCACCCACTTCAGCGCCGCCTGCTTGTAAGAGGCAAAGTTTTTGTGAAACGCCTCCACATTGGCGCCCTTGGCGCCGGCCAGGGTTTTCATTGCAACAAAACCCACATTTTTCTCTGCGCATTTTTTAATCAAATCCGTCTCCGTCGGATAGTTTAGAAAGCTGTAACGACAGAGAACAACATCGAATTTTCCACTGTCCACCACATGGTTCATGATCTCCATCAAGTTGCCTTCATGTCCGCTGACTCCCATGAAACGCGCCTTTCCCGCTTTCTTTACATTTTCCCACGCCTCCCAAAGCTCAGGGTTGTTCAGGCGGGAGAAATCGGTTCCACGACTTTCACCATCGCTCGGTCCCATCTGATGGTTCAACAAAATATCCACATAATCCGTCTGCAGACGCTTCAGGCTTTCGTCAAGTTGAGCGATAAAATTGGCCTTAGTCGGCGCTTTTCCATCATGATGGGGACACCATTTGGTGACCAAAATCACCCGGTCACGCCTGCCTTTAAGCCCAATGCCAAGGGAGGTTTCACTCGCTGCCGGATAGCAATTGGCCGTGTCGAAATAATTGATCCCCTTCTCCAGCGCATATTCGATAACGGACGCATCTTTTATCGCATACCCGCCAAAACCGATTTCCGAAACCTTGAGGCCGGTGCGACCCAGGGCACGGTATTGCATCGGACGCTCCACGGATTCTCCATGAACCATCCACGGCGCTGTGGCCGCACTGGTTGCCAGCACGCTTCCCTGCAGAAACTGTCGTCGGGAAATCTTCATGACATGCGCGAACGGAGTTCTTTTCAATATACTTTGGGAAATGGAATTCGCAACGTTCAAACACCATTATCTGGAGGATTTTTTTAGAACAGCTTTGAACTCAACACGGAGAAGCTGTGAAAGGAGGAGAATGAAGAAAAACAGCACCATCACCTTGTTGAGGAACCAATGGAAGGCCAGAAACGTGTCAAAGACCGGAGGCGCTCCGTATCGGGGCGCCAGAGGCGCCTGCAGGAAGACATAAAACTTCTTGAGGATGATCAGGATTTCTACGACCGACACAACCATCCCAAACTCCCAGACCATGGTGAGTCGTTTCCAGAGCCAAAGGGCGAGGAGAAGATGGGGCACCCACCAGAAATCCCAGAGAATGTATGGGCCGGAACCCTCTCCTGTTCGTTCCACCTCAGCCCAAGTCATGAGGATGGGATTTAGAAATTTAATAACCAATGTCCACGTGGCCAGCATACAGAGGAAGACAGCATCCAGATGCAAGCGTCGCAAAACCTGGTCTTCCGAAAGACGATACATCAGCTCAGTTTAATTCAAGGCCAAGGGGTTGCAAGTCCGTTCCAAAAATGACGGTGGAGACAAATAATCAGTCTGTGGACTTCTGCCTTTTGAGACTGGGAATAAAATACAGTCCCGCCATGAGGATCAACATGGACAATGCAAGAAGAAAGATCTTGGTGAGGTAAAACCGGGAACTGCTTGAAATATAATTTGTGAGTGGCATATAGGCATTCAGCACATCGCCAAGAAGAAATCGGTCCGTTATGAGCGCCATGCTGTGAAAGAGAACGGAAGGAGCCAGCCGGCCACTTAGCGCAACCATAACCCCACATAGGAGTTCCACCATGAATAATTCAGCAACCGCAACACTGGAATACATGAATTCACCGGCTCCGTTGGCAAGCATCAAACGCGGCCATTGCAAGTGGAATCCGACGAGACTGGTCACGCCCAGTGTTGACCAGAGACCCAGACGTTCATGGAGGGAACGCCAAAGCGCACGACGCACTGCCCATTCGTATCCCAACCATGTCACTACAATTGTAATGGGAACTTTTTGAAGGAAGATGGCTTTCAACACGTCGGGAGAAGGCATGATTGCGCCATATGAGAAATCCAGCCATCCCATCCAATGAGCAATCGGCGCTCCCAAAAGACTGACGACAAAACAAACCGTTCCGATAGGCAAACAAATCCAAATGCTCCACTTCCTGGTTGCGACGAGTGAACTTTGCTTTCGAAAAAGCAACCTTGCAAGAACGATATTTATACAAGGGACACACCAATCCACCGCTTGCAGTCGCCACACTTCAGGTAAAAGAAAAATTAAGAATGGGCCGAGAATAAACCAAGCGAGCAAAATACGGATGGACTTATGGAAACCAGCTGCCATATCGGTTAAACCTGTCAAACTGCTGTCTGAATTGCAAAATCATCTTGACCACAAGGCTCTTTGTATGTAGATGTGAGTATAGTCCGATGAAACGCGATCTTGTAGTCCGAATCAGCAACGATACAGGGATGATCCAGCAGGATGTGCTCGCAGTGGTGCAACGCACGCTGGATATCATTGCCGAGTCCCTGTCTCAAGGACAAACCGTTGAACTTCGAAACTTTGGCGTCTTTGAGGTCAAGCTTCGCAAGGCGCGCGTCGGCCGCAATCCCAACGCGCCGGAACACGAGGTCCGCATTCCGCCACGCGCCGTGGTCAAGTTCAAGGCTGGAAAACAGTTGCGCGCAGAAGTTCTGAAGTTATCCGACAAAATCATCACACGGGAAGCAAAGTCCAAGACCGAGCCGTCCAAAGAACCGTCGCCTGTGGTCAAGGGATAGTGTTTCTGTCGTAGCAGCTATCCCATGGATCTGGCTGCGCTACCCGGTTTTCGCGATTTTTTCCCCGAGGAAACGGCACGACGGGATTATATTTTTGATCGCTGGCGGGAAACGGCCCGGTGCTATGGCTTTTCCGCCTACGATGGACCGCCCCTGGAAAATACAGAGCTTTATCGTCGAAAAAGCGGTGATGAAATTGTCAGTCAGTTGTATTGTTTTACGGACAAGGGTGAACGGGAGGTCTCACTTCGTCCGGAGATGACACCGTCTCTTGCCCGGATGATCGCAAGCAAGGGAAATTCCCTTCCCAAGCCGATCAAATGGTTCTCGATCCCTCAGCTCTTTCGATACGAGCGCCAGCAACGCGGACGTCTCCGCGAACATTTCCAGTTCAATTGCGATATCATCGGCGAAAGCAGCGTGGCAGCAGATACAGAACTTGTGGCGTTGCTGGTGGACAGCCTGCGAGCCTTTGGGTTGACCGGGTCGGATTTTCATGTCCGTGTGAGTGACCGTCAGCTCCTGGCTGCATTGATGGACGTCATTGGCATCAAGGGTGAAATTCCTCTTAAAGTTGTCTTCGGAGCTGTGGACAAATCAGCACGGGAACCGGCCGATAAGATAAAAGCAAAGATGATTGAAGGCGGTATCAACGCTTCACATGCGGAACAGGTTTTGAATCTCTTTCGTCGGAAGGGTTTGATGGATGTCGCATCGGAATTTGACTCATCGAAGGCAGTTTGTGAACGCGTGCTTGCGCTGCAGCAGTTTTTTGGCCTTTTGGATTCCATGGGATTGCGTGAATTTGTGGAATTTGACCTCTCGATTGTTCGAGGCCTTGCGTATTACACCGGCATTGTCTTTGAAGCGTTTGATCTCAAGGGAGATTTTCGAGCCATCAGTGGCGGTGGACGCTATGATCATCTCCTTTCCACCATTGGTGGCGTGGATTTGCCGGCCCTCGGTTTTGGAATGGGGGATGTGGTGCTCGGCGAGTTGCTGACGGAACGAAAGTTATGGCCTCCGGAACTTGTACCCGCTGTCGACGTCTACCTGGTTTTGGTCGATGAATCATTGCGCACTTCTCTGCTGGCACTCGCCCACCAATTGCGCGGCACCGGCTTGAGTGTGGACTATGCCTTGACCGAAACCGCCGTGGCCAGGCAGTTCAAACAGGCTTCTCAGCGGAAGGTAATAGCGGCTGTTGTCATTGCCCCCGAAGAGTGGAAGCGGGGTGCTGTGAAACTTAAAAATCTGGAGACGCGGGAGGAAGTGGAGGTTGGAGCAGAAAAACTTCAAAGCCGCTTGATGGAGATGAAAAGCTCCAAGAATATTTGAAAGTAATCCTGTTTTTCATTATTCCACCTCCTGCTTCCTGCCTACTTCTGATGAATTCCTATCGTACCCATCATTGCGCCCAACTACGAAAGACGGACGTCAGCCGGCAAGTAATCCTCTCCGGCTGGGTTGCCTCCCGTCGTGACCATGGCGGCCTCGTCTTTATCGACCTGCGGGATCGCGAAGGTGTCACACAGATTGTGTTCGATCCACAGACACTGCCAGAAGCCCATAACCTTCGCTCCGAATATGTCATCCGCGTGGAGGGGGAAATCGTGACCCGTCCGGAAGGCACGGTAAATCCAAGGTTGATAACAGGTGAGGTTGAGGTCAAGGCTGCTCGTTTGGAAGTATTGAATAAATCCGAAACACCCCCCTACCCGCTCGACGAAGAGAACGTCAACGAAGATCTGCGACTCCAGTACCGTTACCTGGATCTTCGCCGTCCACAAATGGCTGCCAATCTCCGGATGCGCCATCGAGTGACCAGGATCATCCGCGATTATTTTGATGAACAGGGCTTCCTGGAAATCGAAACACCCATGCTCTTTAAAAGCACGCCGGAGGGCGCCCGCGAATATCTGGTGCCATCACGTACCAACCCGGGACTCTTCTACGCGTTGCCACAATCCCCTCAACAGTTTAAACAGCTATTGATGGTTGCTGGTGTGGACAAATACTTCCAACTTGCACGCTGTTTTCGCGATGAAGATCTTCGCGCTGATCGCCAGCCAGAGTTCACGCAAATTGATCTGGAAATGTCGTTCATCGATCGTGAGGATCTTTATCGTATAATCGAAGGCATGCTGAAGCGGATTTGGAAGGAGGCGCTGAACCATGAAGTCAACACACCCTTCGAAAGGCTCACATTTCGTGACGCCATGGATTGTTTTGGCACGGACAAGCCGGACCGACGGTTTGAGATTCATCTCAAGGACTTCACAGACACATTTAAATCCAGCGGCTGTAAGATCTTTGCAGGCACTGTGGCATCAGGTGGAGTCATCAAAGCCATCAACGCCAAAGGGCTTGCATGCGTTACACAAGGTCAGATCGATGCATTAACCGAGCAGGCAAAGATGCTCGGGGCAAAGGGATTGGCATGGATCAAGGTCGAGGGTGGAACCTGGAAATCTCCCATCGTCAAGTTCTTCAATGACGCCGAGAAGGCCGCATTGACTGAACTCCTAAAAATCGAGGAAGGCGATCTGGTTCTATTTGCGGCAGATCAGTGGGCTGCGGCTTGCACGGTCCTTGGAAAGCTCCGTCTTACCCTCGCTGAAATGCTTCAAGAATCCGGAAAACTTTCGATCCCAAAAGATCAATACGATTTTTTGTGGGTGGTTGATTTTCCATTGATCACCTTCAATGCCGAAGCACAGAAGCATACGGCAACTCATCATCCCTTCACCGCACCTGTTCCGGAGGATATTGCGCTTTTGGACGGTGAACCTGCGAAAGTGCGTGGGCAACATTATGATGTGGTGTTGAACGGCTGGGAACTGGGAGGCGGTTCAATCCGAGTTCACCAGCCGGAGGTCCAGAGAAAAATCTTTGAAGACATCCTCAAAATACCGAAGGAGATTGCCGAATCGCGTTTCGGGTATTTGATTAAAGCGCTCGGTTATGGAGCGCCTCCTCACGGAGGGATTGCCTTTGGCTTTGATCGTTTAATGGCGATCATTTGCGGTGCGGAGAATATCCGGGAGGTCATTGCCTTCCCAAAGAACGCCCGTGCTCAGGATTTAATGACCGGTTCACCGGACGAAGTGGAGCCAAAGCAATTGCGCGAATTACGGATTCAGACTGAAAAGATGTAGCCACAAAAAGGCACAAGTAATGAGCCTGTTTTCTCTGTGTCTTATGATAAAATCTGCATATTTAACCCGCTGAAATTTCTGAAGTCTTTATCGAATGTTACAAGTTTCATGCCTCCACTTTCAGCAAAAGCTGCCAAATAAGCATCCTGAAAAAGTTTATAAGAAGTCTTCGGATGAACGGTTAGTTTCCGAAAAATGGAGTCAATATTTGAAGGCTCGGAACGAAAAACAAATCTTTCGTCTGACATCATGGTATCATAGATATCCCATGCTTCCTTCAGCGTCCGAACGTCCAGCCCCATAATGGAAGGATTACTTAGCAATCGGAGCATCGCTAATTGTGAAAGTCGACATATTACAATATCGTCTGGTTTGCCCATTTGGTTCAACCAAGAGTTTGCCTTCTCGTGGAATACCTGGTTGGCGTCGACGATTGCCAGGAGAACATTAACGTCGCAAAGATTTTGCATGAGCCGCTTCTTCTTCCAAATCGGCTTCCTGAGAGCGCTGGATATCTTTCAATGCAACCAAAGGACGTTGAGAGCTTCTTTGGATTAATGGAAATGCTACACGTCGTGCCCTTTTGAAAGGATGCTTGCCAGACAATACAACACGAAGCCCTTCTTCGATTAGATCTTTGATGCGTATTCCCTCTTGTGCTGCTTTGACTTTAGCCTCCCTGAAAAGATCGTCTTGAATGTAAAGGGTGGTTTTCATGATGATGTAATATATACATAAATCTGTATTTCTGTCAAATAAAACCCAACGTGATGATTTTACAGAATTCTGTTCATTCTGTCAAAAAATCCGAGAGATATCCCGCAATTGCGAGATGGACTTCACAAAGTGGAATCTAACTTTGTTCGTAGCAGACGGAGACTGTTGAAAACCACCAGTACGGTACTGCCCTCATGCCCCACAACACCCGCGGCCAGAGATAGTTTTCCCAGAAATGTGCCGATGATCAGAATCAGGATTACTCCAAGCGCGAAAACCAGGTTCTGGGTGATGATGGCCTTCGTACGGCGCCCGAGATTCACAATCTCAGGCACCCTTTCGATGGCATCGCTCATGAGAACAATATCGGCATTCTCCAAAGCAGCGTCGCTGCCGCTGCCACCCATGGCAATACCTACGGAAGCGCTTACAAGCGCAGGCGCATCATTGACCCCATCACCAACCATTGCCACGGTTTTGTACTCATGAGTCAGCATCTGAAGCACTTTTACCTTTTCGTGAGGCAATAAACCTGCCCGAAAATCGCTCAAACCCAATTGACGGGCAAATTCCGCGGCCGAGGCCACATGATCACCCGTCAACATCACAGTCTTGATTCCAAGTTGATCCAGTTCCTGAATGACCTTGATCGCACCAGGTCGAAGTTTATCCGACACACCAAAAACAGCCAGTGGCTTCTCTTTTGCGGCAACCAGGCATGTCAACCCCCGCGAACGAAAGTCAACAAGGGTCTCCCGCACCCATTCCTCCATGCCTCCATGAATGCATACAAACGCTTCGCTGCCGATTCGCAGATGCATCCCGTTAATTTGACCCTCCATACCCATTCCCGGCATGGCCTTGCAATCGCTGGCGCGTGTGAATGCGATACCGCGTGACCGTGCTTCCTGAACCAACACCTCCGCAAGGGGGTGTTCCGAATTTACTTCTACTGCAGCCACCTCGGCCAGGATGCGATCCGGTGAAATTCCTTTTGCATACCGGACTTCAGCCAGATGAGGTTTGCCCTCTGTGAGTGTTCCCGTCTTATCGAACGCAATCACATTCACCTGCCCAATGATTTCCACAGCACGACCTCCCTTGAATAAAATACCCCGCCAGGCTGCGGCCGCGATGGTTGCCAGAACGGCTGAAGGGATGGAGAGCGCCAGCGCGCAAGGAGAAGCCACAACCATGAAAGTCATGGCACGGTAGAGACTTTGCTGCCAGGACTCACTCCCCCAGTGCCACCCTCCCAGAAACGTCAGCAGGGTTGTGGTTAAAATAATCCATGTATAAGGACCGCCATACTTCTCAATCAGGCGTTGAGTGGGGGCTCGCTGTTGCTGGGCTTCCTCCACAATCCTGAAGATTTTAGCCAGCATGGTATCTGAAACCTCCCGATCCATTTTGACCTTCACCATTCCAAAGCGGTTGATGGTGCCTGCCATGACCCGGTTACCCGGACCACGATCAACAGGAATGGACTCACCCGTCAATGTGCTTTCATCAACGGACGTGTTCCCCTCGATAATCACCGCGTCAGCGGCAAAACGCTCGCCCGGTAACACGATCAAGATGTCACCCAGCTTGAGAGATGATGTAGGAATGGTTTCTTCTTTTCCATCGCGCAATACGGTTGCCTCCGGGGGACTCAATTTCATCAAGGATCGAATGGCCTTTCGAGTCCGACCGCTGGCAAATGTCTCAAGCGCGTTGCTGAGCGAAAACAGAAACATCAAAACAGCCCCCTCGACCATCTCTCCAATCAAGGCGGCGCCAAGCGCGGCGGCCACCATCAGAAAATTCACATTGAACGTGAATGACCGCAAATCCTTGATCACACCAAGGGTCGGATAAAATCCTCCTGTAAAGTACGCCAGAACATAGAGAGCCTTTTGTGCTTCAGATGGTAAGCCATGTTGTCCGCCCAGCAAGCCCACCACCAAAGTCATCAGACAGGACGTCGTCAGAAGCGCTTGAAACTGAAGCGACTTCTGTTCGTGCCTTTCCTCATCGGTCCGGATGGCGGAATCTGGAGGACAACAGGATAAACTCATGTTTTGTATTCTGAAACTTCATCCAGAATCTTGTAAACACTTTTTGCGATCATGGGTAAAATAAACTGCGAAGGCGGATGGAAACATATGGCAAAAAATCATCCTTTCGGATATGGTCGCCAGCCTATGAAAAATCAACACGCTTTCCATATTCTTTTAACCGCAATCATTTCAGCGTTCATGGCATCAGCCTTCGCGGCCGATCCACCAGCCAAATCTCCATCAAAGGAAAAGGAGAAATGGACCACAACGGATTCCGGCCTCAAGTACATGGATCTTGTGGAAGGCAAGGGCGAAAGTCCGAAGAAGGGCCAGATGGTTTCTGTGCATTACACCGGATGGCTGGAAGATGGGAAAAAATTCGACAGTTCCGTGGACCGTGGTCAGCCATTTGTTTTTGCAGTTGGCACAGGTCAGGTCATCAAGGGCTGGGATGAAGGGGTGCTATCCATGAAGGTGGGTGGAAAGCGAAAACTGATGATCCCAGCCAAACTCGCCTATGGAGACCGTGGGACAGGAGGTGTAATCCCGCCTGGAGCAACTCTGATCTTTGAAGTGGAACTGCTTGAACTTAAATAAATTCAGATCATCCAATATGCATGCTCATTTCCCTGATCTCACCCGGCGTCCACCCCGCAGTCCTCGTGTACGCCTGGGGGGCTACGTTATTTTGCCACGCGCCCTCGACAAGGGGCGTGCGGCTATTGCCGGTAAAAATGGTGAATTCTGCTACGATTGTCCGCTGGACCAGATTTTCCTTAAGTTTGCCGGAACCAATGCCGCCACGCTCAAAAAACAGCTCGCCGCCGGCAAAAGTGACACTGAAATTCTCGAGTGGATCACCAAAACATCAAAAGCAAAGCCAACCGTGCTGGAGATCGCCGCTTGGTCCGCTTTTCAAGAACAACGCGGTCCCACCGACCCTGAAATGCGTCAATACTTCAATAAAAGACATTCGGAGATGGCGCCCAAACGCAAGGATGTGGCAACCTGGTTTGATCTTCTCGATATTGACGATTTCGTAACCTTTGGAGGCAAACCATGATTGAAAATAGCGATTATAAACCGGACTTTCTTTTGGGCGCCTCCGGAAACCCGCCTCCACTGTCACCCTGAGCGAAGCGAAGGGTCTCTTTTTGGTTTAGAAGAGGAGATTCTTCGCTTCGCTCAGAACGACAAACAAAGAAAAAACGAAATGATCCTCTAAATTAAAAAAGGCAGTTCCATGAAAAAAATCTCTTCTTCCATTCCTGTAAATATGGGAATTCTGGCAATGATTACATCCATTCTGGTCATCAGCTGTGGGAAAAAAGCAGAAAAAACCGAAGCCACGGCGAAATCAGCCGGGCTGGTTTCGGCTGAAAAGAACAGTTTCAAAGAGGTTACCTCAAACCTGAACGCGGGTGGAGATTTCTATCTCTATCTTGGGACTGAAAAATGGCTTCAAAATCTTTCCGCCTCGGTGTCTGGTATGCGGCAGCTCTTTCTCTCCGCACCGGATTTTTCAGAGGCTGATAAAGCCGGCGTTAACAAGGCCTTCGATGTCATCACGCGCTTGATCAAAAACAGCGGGGTCGAGGAAGTCAGCGGGGTCGGGATCAGCTCCATTGCCCGGGAAAAGGGGCTTTATTACAACAAATCCATGCTTCACCACTACAAGGGGAAAACCTCGGGTTATTTATGGTCCATTTTTGGCAAAAGCCCGCACCCATTGAATGGTCTGGATTTCCTGCCTTCGACCACAGCACTCGCAAGTTTTTCAGATCTGGATCTGCCAATGCTCTGGTCAACCATTCAGCAGGAAGCATCCCAGGCTGGCTTCCCGGAAGTAGATGCACAACTTCGTCAGTTGCCGGCCACTTTCGAGATGATGACCGATAGCAACCTGGATCAGATTTTGAACTCATCAGCAGGCGAAATAGGAATTGTGATCACTCTGGATGAGTCGAAAAAAATTTCATTACCCATGCCAACCGCTGCTGGACTGAAGATTCCGGAACCCGGGATCATGCTGATGATCAAGGTGAAGGATGACACCCTGTTCAATCGTCTTGAGCAGTTCTTTGACAATAATCCGGATGTCATCAGGGTTGACCAGGATGGTCTCAAGATGCGAACCATGCCGATTCCATTGCCGATTCCATTGCCTCTTCCGATCCAGATCCGTGCGACCATTGCCCGGAGCGGGGATTACCTCTTCCTGTCTTCCTCGGATACGCTTGTTCAGGACGCGCTGGCCGTAAAAAACGGCAAGAAGGAAGGGCTTAAATCAACAGCAGAGTTCAAGCGGTTGTCCCAAGGC
>Ga0114940_10000914_pt1 | contig 11698 bp, 6 predicted proteins | sample ColdCreekSource_FD_87195 | JGI IMG/M metagenome (GOLD analysis project Ga0114940, IMG submission 87195) | Groundwater microbial communities from Cold Creek, Nevada to study Microbial Dark Matter (Phase II) - Cold Creek Source | ecosystem: Environmental > Aquatic > Deep subsurface > Groundwater ... | reverse complement strand
GGGCGGATTTTCAATCCCCGCCCGGTCGGAAGGGGGAGCAACGCGAGTTGCTCCCCATTTCCGTTCCTGCCACTGTCGTTGCCGATGATACGCAATCCGTCCAAATCATGACCGCGTCCGCGCACAGCATCGATGCCGTCCTCTCGCAGGCGACAATGCGCTTGTTGCGGTCAGCGAGCATTTCCAGCGCAGACCGCACCCGCGCGATCGAGATGATCCGCGATGGCCTATCGGCCAGCCGGTCGTATGCCGCCTTGCCGCTGGCAGCTGCATTGGCGCGGCACTTTCCGGATGATCCTCAGGTTGCGCTGCTGCATGGCGTGGCGCTTCGCCTGGAGCAGCGACTTGCTGAAGCAGAAGGCGTGTTCGCGCTTGCTGCAAGCAAGACTTCAGTGCAGCCCGCCTTGCTTGAGGGACTGGCCCAGACGCGATTCGAACTCGGATACCCGGCGGCCGCACTTTTCGCGCAGGCCCAAGCCGCGCAGCCCGGTAACTCCGACATCCTCCGCAACCGTGCGAGCGCAATGGCAGATGAGGGTGACTTCGCCGGTGCAGAGGCGTTGCTGGCGGCCGAGCTTACGCGGGTGCCCGGCTGGCTTGCTGGACACGCCACGCTTTCAACCCTGCGTTGGACACGCGGCGACCCGGCAAGCTTCGACGCGAGCTATGCCGCGGCGACGCGCGCGCAGGTCAACAACAAGGACCTCTGGCTCAGCTGGTTCGGGGCGGTCGCGCAGATCCGTGATTGGGTAAAAGTGACCGCGGTTCTCGACGGTATCGAGGCGCAATTCGGAGAAATCGCTCCGCTGCTTGCTGGGCGACTGTTTCTGGCAGTCGAATCCGGCGATGATGCAATGGCTGAGCAGCTGCTCAAACGCACCGCCAACTTGCGTGGGGACGCCACTTCGCTTGCCCGCGTGCGCTATTCCCTGAGGCAGGGGCATTTTGGTGCAGCTGAGCAGATCTGCATGGAACGCAGCACGACGCCATCGGCTGCGCTGTTCCTGCCCTATCTTTCGCTGGCGTGGCGCGCACAGGGCGATGAGCGGCACCTTTGGCTCGATCGCCCCGACGAGACGATCAAGTCCTTGCCGGTCGGTCTCTCTCTCGCCGAATATGCGGAGCTGGCCGAGGTGCTGCGCGCCTTGCACACGATGGACCGACCCTATGCCGAACAGTCGGTGCGCGGCGGCACACAGACCGATCGCTCGGTGATCCTGCGGCACGAGCCGATTGTCCGCAAAGCGCGGCAAGCCTGGCTGGAAACGATCCGCAGCTACGTCAACGCACTACCGCCGCACGAGCCTGGACATCCGCTGCTCGGCCAACCGCGTGGTGAACTGCTGGTTGAGGGAAGTTGGTCTGTGCGGCTGCTACGGCAGGGCTACAACGTCCCGCACAATCACCCCGCTGGATGGCTTAGCACGGCATTCTACATCGCGCTGCCCGATGCCGCGCAGTTGGGGGCCGCGCCCGCCGGACACATTGCGTTCGGCACGCCGCCCGAAGAGCTTGGACTGGCACTCGCTCCCTATAAAGCCATCGCGCCTGCAGTCGGCATGACCGCGATTTTTCCATCGACCATGTGGCACCGGACGATGCCGTTCGAGCAAGGAGAGCGCCTGGCGCTGGCGCTCGACATTCGGCCGCCGCGGCGCTGAAAGATCAGACAATGACCGATCCCAATGCCATTCGCTCAATCGTGATCGTCGGCGGCGGCACGGCCGGCTGGATGACCGCGGCAGCACTTGCCAACGTGATCCGCCGTGACTGCACGATTACGCTGATCGAGAGCGACGAGATCGGTACTGTCGGCGTGGGCGAGGCAACGATCCCGCCGATCCGGACCTTTAACCAGACACTCGGCATCGACGAGAATGAGTTCGTCAAAGCCACCCAGGGCTCGTTCAAGCTCGGGATCGAATTTGTCGACTGGGGCAAACGCGATCATCGCTATTTTCACCCCTTCGGCACGCACGGCCGCGATTTCGATTTCGTGCCGCTGCACCAGTATTGGCTGAGTGCGCGGGCTTCGGGCGGGGCGCCGGGGCTGGACGACCTGTGCATGGCCTGGGCTGCGGCCAAGCGCGGCAAGTTCGCGCATCCTTCACCGGATATGCGGACCGTGCTGTCGACCTTTGATTACGCCTATCACTTCGATGCCGGTCTCTATGCGCGGTTCCTGCGGAGCTACGCGGAGCAGCGCGGAGTAGTGCGGATCGAGGGCAAGATTTCAAATGTGGCGCAGAACGGCCTTAACGGCTTCGTGGAGAGCGTTGCGCTTGAAAGCGGTCAACAAGTTGCCGGGGACCTGTTTGTGGACTGCTCGGGCTTTCGCGGGCTGCTGATCGAGGGTGCGCTCCAGACCGGTTATCAGGACTGGACGCATTGGTTGCCCTGCGACCGGGCGATGGCGGTTCCCTGCACCAGCGCGGGCGAGCTCACTCCGTACACTCGCTCGACCGCGCGCGAAGCCGGTTGGCAGTGGCGCATCCCGCTGCAGCACCGCACCGGCAACGGCTATGTGTTCTGCAGTGCGTTCATTTCTGAGGACGAGGCCGCCACCACATTGATGGCCAACCTCGACGGCAAGGCGCTAGCCGATCCGCGGCCGCTGCGCTTCGTTACGGGCCGCCGCAACCGGTTCTGGAACAAGAACGTTGTCGCGATCGGGCTTTCGAGTGGGTTCATGGAGCCGCTCGAATCAACCTCAATCCACTTGATCCAGGCCGGGATTGCGAAGCTAATCGCGCTGTTCCCTGACCGCAATTTCGATCCTCTGGTGATCGACGAATACAACCGCATTGCAGTCAATGAGTTCGAGCGGATTCGCGACTTCATCATCCTGCACTACAAGTTGACTAACCGCACCGATTCCGAGCTGTGGCGCTATTGCGCGACAATGGCGGTCCCGGAAACGGTCGAGTGGAAGATCGAGCATTTCCGCCGTCACGGACGTCTTGTGCAGCGCGATGCTGATCTGTTCGGGCCGCCGAGCTGGTTGGCGGTGCATATCGGTCAGGGTAACCTGCCGGAAGGCACCGATCCTATGCTCGCACTGCGTCCGGGCGATGGCCGCGAAGTGCTTAACAAGCTTGAGAAAGCGCTGGCTCAGGCTGCCGAGGCAATGCCAAGCCACCGGGACTGGATCGCGCGCCACTGCGCTGCGCCGCAAGCCTGAAAATGAAAAGCCCCGCCGGCTGGCAGGGCTAATCGAAAATCTGGCTCCCCGAGTTGGATTCGAACCAACGACCAAGTGATTAACAGTCACCTACTCTACCGCTGAGCTATCGGGGAGCAGTCCTCTCGGACAGGGGTGCGCCTATATCAGCGCTGCGGCGTTTGGCAAGCATTGCGATGGCGAAAATTCAGACCTGGAACTGTTCGGAGAAAATGCGCTCTTCCAGGGTCCGGCCCGGGTCGAACAGCAGGGTGAGTTGCTGCTCGCGGGCGATGGCGATCCGCACCGCCTGAATGTCACGCAGTTCTTTCTGGTCAGCCACAGCGGCGACCGGGCGTTTGTCAGGATCGAGCACACGGATACCAATCTCGTAGTGATCGGGCAGAATTGCTCCGCGCCAGCGCCGGGGGCGGAATGGGCTGATAGGTGTCAGCGCAAGAACATTGGCTCCGAGCGGCAGGATCGGGCCGTTTGCAGACAGGTTGTAGGCGGTCGAACCGGCCGGGGTGGCGACTAGCACACCGTCGCAGGAGAGTTCAGGTACCCGGATCTTGCCGTTGACGCTGATTTCAAGCTTGGCGGTCTGGCGGGTCTCACGCAGCAACGACACTTCGTTGATCGCAAAGAAGGTCTCCTCCGCGCCGCTTCCCGTCGTTGCGGTCATCGCTAAGGGAGCCACAGCAATCGGCCGGGCACGGGCAATCCGCTCAGATATCGGCCGGCTGCTCTTCGCCTTGTTCATCAGGAACCCGACCGTGCCCCAATTGACCCCGTAGGTAGGGATTACCCGCCCGGCATCGAGCATCTGATGCAGCACTTGCAACATGAACCCATCACCGCCGAGCACCACCACGGCGTCGGCCTGATCGAGCGGTACGAACGGATGGCCTGCGCGCAGCTCTTGCGCGGCGTCCTGCGCACGCGGCGTGTCTGAAGCGACAAGAGCAAGGTTGGGGTTTTTGGTCATTTGCGTGGAAACCGGGGCATAGGGTCAGCGCAAAGGCTTTGCAATCAGGGTAATCGCAAGGCTTTGGTAGGATCACTTGCGCTAAGGCGGCCGGAATGAATTTTGCTACAGACGATCCGCAAGCCCAGCGTGATGCCTTGACCGGATTGCCGGGCCGCGATGCTGTTCGCGCACGGCTTGGCGAATGGTCAGCTGAAGGCCAGCCGGTCCACGGTGTGCTGATTGGCTTGCGGCGGCTCGACACGGTCAATCTTGCCTATGGCAGCGCTACCGGGGACGCGGTGCTGGCTGAGGTTGCCGCGCGGGTCCGGCATTTTGCCGCGAGCGAACTCGAAGGGCCATGGATTGCTGCGCGAATTGGCGGCGGACAATTCCTGCTGCTCTCGACCGAAAGTTGCAGCCGCGAGCGCTGGCAGCTGTTCGCTGCGCAGATGCTGGAAGGCATCGCGCGTCCAATTGCCACCAATGGCGCGACTGTGCGGCTGTCGGCACGCGCCGCCATGCTCCGCGGCTTGGCCGACGAACCGGCAGATTCGCAGCTTGATCGCCTCGCGGAGACTCTGACAAGTCTGATGCAGCACGCTGGCAAACGGTTGGCCTGGGCCGATGGCGAGACAACCCGGGTCGGGCGCAGCGCAGCGCAACTGGAAGCTGACCTGTTGGCTGCGATTGATCGGGATGAGATCGAGATCGTCTATCAGCCGCAGTTCTCCTGTCTCGATGATCGGCTGACCGGGGCTGAGGCCCTGGCGCGGTGGAACCATCCGGAGCTTGGCCGGGTCGGCGCGGGCGTGCTGTTCGCTACAGCGGAACGCTCAGACCAGGTCGCCCCGATTTCGCGCCACATTGCCCGCAAGGCGATGCTCGGGGCGAATCACTGGCCGATGGACCTGCGTCTGTCGCTTAATATCACGCCCAGCGATCTTGCTGTGCCAGACTTCGCGGCCGAATTTTCCGCATTGGTTCAGAACTGCAAATTTGCAGCCTGGCGGCTGACGCTGGAAATGACCGAGCAGGTATTGTTGGGCGACATTGCCCATGCGCAAGTTGCTCTGGCGAAGCTGGCCGATGCGGGAATGCGGATCGCGCTCGATGATTTCGGGGCTGGTTTCTGCAATTTCCGCTATCTCAAGCAGTTGCCGCTGCATTTCATCAAACTGGATCGCAGCATGATCGACGGCGTGGTCAGCGACCAGCGCGATCTGGCGGTGCTGCGCGCGATCATCGCCATGGCCAAGGCGCTTGACCTGAAGGTCATTGCCGAGGGCGTGGAAACCGAGGCCCAACGGGTTGTCGCAGCAACCGAGGGCTGCGCAACCTGGCAAGGGTTCCTGCGCGCCAGGCCGATGAGCGCGGACGCATTCCTCGAATTGGCGCGCAGCTAGCGCCGCGCTTTGCGGGCAATCGCGCTCAATCCCTTGGTCAGCTGGAACAGGCCATTGAGCCGCGACTGCGGGTCGGGCCAGACACGGTTGATCACGATCTTGCTGTCGGGCCGCAATTTGATCGTGCCCTGCAGCCGGTCGGCATAGGCGATCAGGCCGGCGGGATCGGCAAACTCGTCGTTGCGGAACGAGACCAGCGAGCCCTTCGCGCCAACGTCGATCTTGGCGATGTTGGCCTCGATCGCCTGGCGCTTGATCTCGATCAGTTTGATCAAGTTGGCGGTCGGTGCAGGCAGCGGGCCGAAGCGGTCGATCATTTCAGCGGACAGTGAATCGATTTCGCCCTGATCCTCGGCATCGTTGAGGCGGCGGTAAAGCGCCATCCGCACGGCGAGATCGGGGACGTATTCCTCGGGAATCATGATCGGCGCGTCGACGGTAATCTGCGGGCTGAGCGAATGACGCTCCTTGGCGAGGCCCATGTCGCCCGCCTTGGCCGCAAGGATCGCGTCCTCAAGCATCGCCTGGTACAGTTCGAAGCCGACTTCGCGGATGTGTCCCGACTGCTCGTCGCCTAACAGGTTACCGGCGCCGCGGATGTCGAGATCGTGGCTCGCGAGCTGGAACCCCGCGCCAAGCGAGTCGAGGTCGCCCAGCACCTTGAGCCGCTTCTCAGCGACAACCGACAGCGCGGTGTCGGCTGGCGTGGTCAGATAGGCATAGGCGCGCAGCTTCGAGCGGCCCACGCGACCGCGCAGCTGGTAAAGCTGCGCCAGCCCGAACCGGTCGGCGCGGTGGATTATGATCGTGTTGGCACTCGGAATATCGAGCCCGCTTTCGACGATGGTGGTCGAGAGCAGCACTTCGTAGCGCTTCTCGTAGAACGCGCTCATCCGCTCCTCGACCTCGGTTGGCGGCATCTGGCCGTGCGCGGTGACGAACCGCACTTCGGGTACGGTTTTGCGCAGCCATTCCTCGACATCGGCCATGTCAGCGATCCGCGGCACGACGATGAAACTCTGCCCGCCGCGGTGGTGTTCGCGGAGCAAGGCCTCGCGCATCACCATGTCGTCCCATTCCATCACGTAGGTCCGCACCGCAAGGCGGTCGACCGGCGGCGTCTGGATGGTGGAGAGTTCGCGCAGCCCGGACATCGCCATCTGCAACGTGCGCGGGATCGGCGTGGCAGTCAGCGTCAGCACGTGGACGTTGGTCCGCAGCTGTTTGAGCGCTTCCTTGTGATTGACCCCGAAGCGCTGCTCTTCATCAACGATAACAAGCCCAAGCCGCTTGAACTTCACGCTCTTGGAGAGGATCGCGTGGGTGCCGATGACGATGTCCTTGGTGCCGTCAGCCAGCTTTTCGCGGGTGGTGGCGGCCTCCTTGGGCGGGACCAGTCGAGACAGCCGACCGATCTCGAGCGGGAAGCCGGAAAACCGCTCGACGAAGCCCGAGTAATGCTGGCGGGCGAGAAGCGTGGTCGGCGCCACGATTGCGACCTGCTGCCCCGCCATGGCTGCGACGAAGGCAGCGCGCAGCGCCACCTCGGTCTTGCCGAAGCCAACGTCGCCGCAGACCAGCCGGTCCATCGGGCGGCCTTGGGTGAGGTCCTCGAGCACGTCCTCGATCGCGCGTTCCTGATCCTCGGTTTCCTGCCACGGGAACTTCTCGGCAAACTGGTCATAGCTCGCCTGTTCGGCGGCCAGCACCGGTGCCTGCCGCAGCGCCCGCTGCGCGGCAGTCTTGAGCAGTTCGTGCGCGATCGCACGGATGCGTTCCTTGAGGCGGCTCTTGCGCTTCTGCCACGCTTCCCCGCCAAGCCGGTCAAGCGGGACCATTTCGCTGTCGCTGCCGTAACGGCTCAGCACGTCGATGTTCTCGACCGGGATGTAGAGCTTATCGCCCCCGGCGTAGGTCAACATCACGCAGTCGTGCGGGCTCTGACCAACCGGGATAGATTGGAGACCTTCATAGCGCCCGATCCCGTGATCCATATGGACCACCAGATCACCCGGCGTGAGCGCGGCCAGTTCGGCGAGGAAAGCGTCAGCTGATTTACGGCGTTTCTTACGGCGGACCAGCCGGTCACCCAGGATGTCCTGTTCGGTGATGATCTCCAGATCGTCGCTGGCGAACCCGCTATCGAGCGGCAGGACCAGCGCAACCGGAGAGCCCTTTGCTGCCAGCCCTAGCGCTTCCTGCCAGCTATCCGCCTCGACTGGCACGGGCTTGACTGCTTCGCCCAGAATCGCCGCGATCCGGGCCCGGCTGCCGACGGAGTAGCACGCGATCAAGGCCTTGCGGCCGCGCTTGACCTGTCCAGTCAGGTAGTTGGCGGCGGCCTCGTAGACATTGTCGCCGCGCGCGCGCTCGGGGGTGAAATCGCGGGCCGAGGCAAAGCCGAAGTCGACTACGCCAGCGCTTTCGGGCTGGGCGAAGATCTCGGTCCGGTGGATCGGCGCGCCGGATTGCGCTGCCGCGAACTCGCTGTTCGAGAGATACAGCGCAGCTGGTTGGAGCGGGCGATAACTCCCCGCCGCCTTGCCTGAGGTTTCGGTGCGCGAGGCGTAGTAGTCGGCAATATCGCCGAGCCGCTCGTCGGCTGCGCCAAGCGCCGCGCTGTCGATCAGGATCAGATCGTCATCGGACAGGTGTTCGAACAGCGTGACCAGCCGGTCTTCGAGCAGCGGTAACCAGTGTTCCATCCCTGCCAGCCGCCGCCCGTCACTGACTGCCTGATAGAGCGGATCGGAGGTGGCGTTGGCGCCGAACTGGTCGCGGTAGGCACCGCGGAAGCGCTTGATGCTATCCTCGTCGAGCAGGGCCTCGCTGGCGGGCAGCAGCAGATGTTGGTCGGCCGTGCCGGTCGAGCGTTGGGTATTGGGGTCGAAAAGCCGCAATGTTTCCAGCTCGTCCCCAAAGAAGTCGAGCCGCAGCCCGGATTCAAGGCCCGAAGGGTAGATGTCGAAAATCGATCCGCGAACCGCAAACTCGCCGGCATCGACCACTGTATCGGTACGCGAATATCCTTGCCGCATCAGCAGCGCGATCAAGCTCTCGCGCCCGATCTCCATCCCCGGTTTGAGCAATCGCACCGACTCGCGAATGCGGAACGGGGTGAGCACGCGCTGCAGTACGGCGTTGATCGTGGTGACCAGCAGTTGCGGCGCATCGCTCTTGGCCTGAAGTCGATGCAGCGCCGCCAGCCGCCGGGCGCTGATCGACAGTGCGGGGCTGGCGCGATCATAGGGGAGGCAGTCCCATGCCGGGAAAGCGATCACTTCCAGTTCGGGCGCGAAATAGGCCGCGCTGTCGACAATGCCCTGCATCGCTGCTTCGTCAGGCGCAATGAACACCGCCCGGCCTTTGGCGGCGCGGGCGAGATCAGCCAGCACCAAGGGCTGCGCTCCGCGGGCAAGGCCAGCGAGGGTGAGGGGCGCAGTTGCGCTGAGGATCTTGTTCAGGTTGGGCATCTTGGCTCACGCAAACGCAAAAGCCCCGCGCGGCCTTCGACAAGCTCAGGCTGAACGGGGTTGGGGGATATGGGAAAGGCCCCATAACCGCTCATGCTGAGCTTGTCGAAGCATCTACGCAGCGCTTGGTTCAGCGCGGGATTTCAACGTAGTCGAGCTTGCAGAGCAGTTCCATCTGCGGACCTGCGAACGCCTGTGGCACGGCAATCGTGCCGAGCGCCCAGCCGAGAATGTCGACGTCCTGCTCTTCGAGCAGCACTTCGAACCATGCACAGGCCACTTCGTCCCAATCAGTGTGATAGCGATCGAAGAATCCGCCAATCATGTAATCCGCCTCGCGCGTGCCGCGATGCCAGGCGCGGAACCGCATGCGGCGCAGCCGGTGTTCATGGGGATAATTGGGTTCGATCATCGCCGCCGCCGCTATGCCGCGACGGCGGTGATTACAAGCAATCAGTTTTTCACGCGCAAGGCTTCGATGATCTCTTCCGGAGCACGGCCGGTGTAGCTCTTGTTCACTTCCGTAAGCACGGCCTGCGCGGTCAGCCTGTGATAGTGCTTGCGCAGTTCACCCAACGTGCGCGGTGCGGCAAAGATCACCAGCTGATCGATTTTGTGACCCAGCACCTGTTCGTTGAGCCAGTTGGCAGCAGCAATCGCATGGGCATCCTCGACCACCATGTTGCCTTCGTGATTGCCGGCACTCGAATGGTGGCTACCCGCCGAATGGTTGAGAGTGTCGAGCTTGGGGTCATCCAGCGCGATCAGCTCGGGCTCTGCCTCCGTCCCGTCATTGCGGTACAGTTCGAATCGTTCGCCATCGAGCAGCGCGATGACGGTTCCGTTGGGTATCAACATGACAATCTCCTGTTCCGGGATCCGGAGTCGGAGCAATAAGAGCGGCGGTCTGCTATAGGTTCCATGCGCTGCATCAAAATGTAGCGAAATTCCTTCCGCCATGGCTATGGAAGGCGATGCGCCCCGATCGGCTCAATCCCCTGTTCGTCGCTGCCGACAGCCTTAAGGGCGTTGGCCCGGGTCTGGCGCGTCCGCTTGAGAAGCTCGGGCTGACCCGGGTCAAGGACTTCGCCTACCACTTGCCCGACCGCTTCGTGCAGCGCCGCGCGGTGGCGAATCTCGACGAGGCAGGCGTCGGCGAACAGATCATTGTTTCGCTTACCGCGATCGAATACCGCAGTTCGTCGGGGCGGGGGCCATTCCGCGTGCTGGCGAGCGATACTGCGGGCAACGTCTGCACGCTCGCCTGGTTCGGGCGCGCCTCCTATACCGCCAAGAAGCAGCTGCCGCTGGGCGAGCCGCGCTGGGTTGCGGGCAAGCTTGAGCAATATGGGCAGATGCTCCAGATCGTTCACCCTGACCATGTCGAAGCGGAAAGTTCGGCGCTGCTCGGGCAAATGGTCGAGCCGGTCTATCCGCTATCCGATGGGCTGACTCAGCACCGCATCGCCGGGCTGGTCAATCTCGCGCTCGCTGCGATGCCCGAACTGCCGGAGTGGATCGAGCAGGGACTGTTTGACAAGATGCAGTGGCCCGCGTGGCGCGATGCGTTGACCCTGGCGCACCGGGGCGAGCATCCCGCTGCGCGCGACCGGCTCGCCTATGACGAACTGCTCGCCAACAGCCTCGCGCTGATGCTGGTCAAAGAGAGCAACCGCACCCGGCAGGGCACGCCATTGCAGGGCGATGGGCGCCTGCGCGGCAAACTGGCCTTGCCATTCCCGCTGACCGGCGCGCAGCAGCGTTCGATTTCCGAGATCGAGGGCGACCTGGCGCAAGTCGCGCCGATGCTGCGGCTGCTGCAGGGCGATGTCGGCTCGGGCAAGACCGTCGTCGCGCTGGAAGCGATGCTGATCGCGGTCGAGGGCGGGGCGCAGGCGGCACTGCTCGCGCCGACCGAAATCCTTGCGCGTCAGCATCACGCCACGCTGATCCGGCTGTCGGCCGGAACCGGCGTGGAAATCGCCCTGCTGACCGGACGCGACAAGGGCCGGGTGCGCGAGTCGATCCTGATGGGCCTGCTTGATGGCTCGATTGACATTGTGATCGGCACTCATGCGATTTTTCAGGATGCAGTGGCGTACAAAAATCTCGCGCTGGTGGTGATCGACGAACAACACCGGTTTGGCGTCGGCCAGCGGCTGCTGCTGACCCAGAAAGGCAAGCGCACCCCCCACTGTCTGGCGATGACCGCCACGCCGATTCCGCGCACGCTGACGCTTGCGCAGTACGGCGAGATGGAGGTCAGCCAGCTCGACGAGATGCCGCCGGGGCGTCAGCCGATCGACACGCGGGTGGTCGCGATCGAACGGCTGGACGATGTGATCGGCGCGATCGGGCGTCATCTCGAAAGCGGCCACCAAGCCTACTGGGTCTGCCCGATGGTGCGCGAGCTTGAGAGCGAGGACATTGCCGCGGCTGAGGCCCGCTATGCCGTGTTGCGTGAGCGGTTCGGCGAAGGCGTGGTGCTGGTCCACGGCCAGCTCCGGCCCGAGATCAAGGACGCGGCGATGGAGCGCTTCGCCAGCGGCGAGGCCAAGCTGCTGGTCGCCACCACGGTGATCGAGGTCGGGGTCGATGTCCCCAATGCGACGTTGATGGTGATCGAACAGGCCGAGCGTTTCGGCCTCGCCCAGCTTCACCAATTGCGCGGCCGCGTCGGGCGCGGCGAGGG
>Ga0114940_10000913_pt1 | contig 11702 bp, 17 predicted proteins | sample ColdCreekSource_FD_87195 | JGI IMG/M metagenome (GOLD analysis project Ga0114940, IMG submission 87195) | Groundwater microbial communities from Cold Creek, Nevada to study Microbial Dark Matter (Phase II) - Cold Creek Source | ecosystem: Environmental > Aquatic > Deep subsurface > Groundwater ... | reverse complement strand
TCCCGCCGATCGCGGTCCGAAGCAGCCCTAAGAGCCCGTCGCGGACGGCGGCGTCGGCGCCCTCGTCCAGCAGGTTGTAGGTGGCGAACCACAGCACCTCGCAGGTTCCGCCACCCAGATCCGTGACGTGGATCGAGCCTTCGTAGTTTTCGAGCGGCATCATGCTCTGTTCGTCGATGCGATAGCGAAACAGCCGAGCGTCTTCTTCAACGCAAAGGATGGTCTCCGCCAACGGGCCCTGCTTGGTGGTGCAGTAGCGTCGCGCTCCGGGGCCGCTGCCTTCCACGCGGCAGGTTTCGATGACGCCCGGCATCATGCGGTGCACATCGCGGCCCGAGCGGATCAGCTGCCAGACCGCCTCGCCAGGGCGGGGCACGGACTGAATAACGGCGATCGTCTTCGTTGCGATTCTTGGCTGGCTCATCGGGTTCTCCATGTTGACCGGCAGCGTCGCCGGTTCCAAAGGAGTAGGCCCAACCGAGGCCAATGATAATCGATAAAATGTGGAAAGATTATACCGATTGGGGTGACAATGTTGGGATGCCCATCGAGTCGCTGCCGGATCTCGCGACGTTCGTTGCCGTTGTCGAGGCCAAGTCGTTCACCGCTGCGGCGCGTCGACAGGGCGTGACCGTCAACGCCGTGAGCCGGCGGCTGCAGCAGCTCGAGCAAGCCGTCGGCGTTAAGCTCGTCGAGCGCACGACGCGGCGCTCGGCGCCGACCGAGGCAGGCCTCCGGCTTTACCGCAAGGCGGTCGTGATTTTCGATGAGCTCCTCCAAGCGGAGGCCGAGGTCCAGCAAGCGCACTCGGAAATCGAGGGCGAAGTGCGCATGGCCTTGCCTGCCGCGATTGTCACGCGTGGGTTGCTAACTCAGCTCGACCGCCTGCTAGCGACCAACTCGCGCCTCCGCATCGACCTGCGTATCGGCTCGTCGCACCTTCCCGGTGAGGGTGGCATCGACCTAGCTCTCGCTACCGAGCCTCCTCCCGATAGCTTGGCGTTGGTGAGTCGCAAGGTAGGCGTGCATGGTTGGGGGCTCGCAGCGGCTCCTAGCTACATCAAAGCGCACGGGCAACCGCGCTCCCCGGCGGATTTGAGCGACCACGCCTGCCTCCGCTTCCGCGGCGACGTGCCGCAGAGCACCTGGACGCTGACAGGCGCGCGCGGAAAAAAGGCCGTGGTCAAGGTGTCCGGCGCCTTCGAATGTGACGACAGTCGGGTCCTGGGCGACGCGACCTACGCCGGGCTAGGCATCGGCGTGCGCCCCGAGGAAGAGCTCGCCGACGCGGTCAAACGCAAAGCCCTGGTGCATGTGCTACCCGGCTGGCGCTTCGGGGAGCAGCCGGCATACCTGCTGACGACGGTCGGCCGACGTGACCTCCCTCGCGTGCGCGTCGTTGCCGAAGCCGTGGCCACGGCCGTGCGCTCGTTGCGCTGACGGCGTCGTCGGCAGAGCTGATAGTGGGCAGGTGCGCTGGACACGCTTGAGCACCACGCGCGTGAGGGAAGGGCAACGGGGTGCCCGGCAAACGGGCGGTACGCCTAAGCCCTCGGAACTTGACGCGCGGCTGAATAACGTATAGCCAATTAGCTATGCAATCTGCCGAGGTGCTGGATCGCACATTTCACGCTCTTTCCGACCAAACGCGTCGGTCGATGATCCACGCGCTGGCCGGGGGTGCGTCGCGCAGCGCAGGCGACCTAGGCAAGCAATTCGGCTCTGCTCAACCCACCATCTCGCGTCATCTCAAAGTGCTCGAGCAGGCGAAATTGATTGAACGCAGTGTCGAAGGTCGGGTGCACCTCTTTCGTCTGCGACAGAAGCCCCTGCAAGAAGCGGTCGCCTGGATCGAGCGCCATCAGCGCTTTTGGAACGGGGCGGTCGACCAACTCGAGACGCTGCTCACGAGGGACACCCAATGAAGCCCGGCGAACGAGCGGAAGTGCGCCGCCACTTGGCCGTGCCGCCCGCGCAGGTCTTCGCAGCTTTTGCCAACGCCGAGGTCGTCGCGCTGTGGCTGACGCCTGCGCCTGAAGTGAAGCTTACCGTGCTCGAGCTCGATTTTCGAGAAGGCGGTCACTACCGCTTTGCGTATGACACGCCGGAAGGTCAGCGCATGCTGGTGGGCGGCGTGTACAGCAAGATCGAAGCGCCCACGCGCGTCGAGTTCTCGTGGCTCATCGAGCCTCCTGACGTTCACGCTGGCATCGAGTCGCAGGTCACGGTGTCAATTGCGCCGAGCGCCAACGGCACCGATCTACTCATCTTGCATGAGCGCTTCGAACGCGCCGACGCGAACGCACGCCATGCCGAGGGCTGGGCCGGTGCGCTCCAGCAACTGCAGCGGCTACTTCTTTCAGCGAGGCAATGACCATGACAAAACGTATCGCAATTGGCGCATTTTCCTACTTGATTCCAACATTTGCGCTCGGCTTCGTTTGGCACCTCATCGCCTTCAAAGGCTATTACGAAGCCCTTTCCATCTACCGAAAGGACGTCATCATCCCGTTCGGCTTCCTCTCCATGTCCATCCAGGCGGTGTTGTTCGCCTGGATTTACGCCCGAGTGTTCGCTGCATGGTCCGATGCGACGTCCCGCGCCTTGGGGTATGCCGCCTTCGGCGCCGTGCTGTCGTGGAGCTTTACGACTATCGCCGTCGCGGCCAAGAACGTGATGAACTCGGTGCCGGACTACCTGCTGATCGAAACCGGGTACACGGTTGTGCAATGGCTGATCGTCGGTCCACTCACGGTGCTGTTGTTGCGGCGCGCTGAGCCGTTACAAGCCGTCCACGCCTAAAACGACGAGCATCAACCCATGCCGTACGACGAAGCGTTAGCCGAGAAGGTGCGTCGAGCCTTCGCGCTCGCTTGGACCGCGAAGGCCGAAAAGGCGACCAAGCCCGCGAAAAAACGCGCCAAGGCCACGGCGGCGTCCAAAGCACCGCGCCGTGGCTAGAGACGAGTCGCATAGAAGGCGACTCGCCGCCGAGGAAGAGCGAATGCCGCATAGGCGGTCGCTATCTCGACCTCGAATCCGGCCTGCTCGAGCCACGACCTAACGGCGCTTCGGTCGAACAGACGAACGTAATGCATTTCTGTCCCTCGCCGGTATGAGCCGCCACCCACGTCGCGGAAGGTCTCAATGTTGCGCGTCAATTGCCTGAGCTCGGCGTTCTCTTCGGAGGCAGAGAGCACTGCCCAATCTGGCCCCGCTTTCCACGCGCGCGCATTCAGCGGCTCATCGCCCGTTTCGATCAGATCGAACACCATGAGCCCGCCCTTTCGCAACGCTCGGCTCGCCCTGCCGAAGAAGCTCCGCAGGCGCGCCTCACCATCTTCGCTCGGGGCGTGATAGGTCAAAGCCTCGCCGATTGCGAGAATCGCGTCACAACCATCAAGCGTGACGTCATACGCCGACGCCAGTTGGAATTGGGCCGACGGAGCAGTCTCACGCGCCAAGGCGAGCAACGCGGCTGAAGGCTCAATCGCCAGCGTGTCGAACCCAGAATCGACGAGCGCCTTGGTGCTCACGCCAGCGCCACAGCCCACGTCGACGACTCGCCGAGCGCCTTGGGCCTTCAACTTGGGAATCACAGCGGCTATGGCAGCCGCCGCGAGCTCGCCAAAGCCAGAGGCTTGGATGAACGCAAGGTCTTCGTCGTAGCAGGCATGCTCCTCTGACGGGCTCCGCATGGTGTTTGGCAAGGTAGGCCGGGGCGGGGCATGGCGAAAGGGAGTACGGGCGCGGCTGACTTTTTTTGAGGGCGCCTGTATAGGATTGGCCGGCATGTCCGTTGACGTAGTGACCGAAATCGTCATCGAGCGGCCCCGCGCGGAGGTGGCCGCCTACGCAGGCGATCCATCGAACGCGCCGAGCTGGTACGTCAACATCAAGTCCGTGGAATGGGAGACGCCGCCGCCGCTCGCGGTTGGTTCGCGCATGGCTTTCGTGGCGCAGTTCTTGGGGCGCCGCCTAGCGTACACTTACGAGGTGGCCGAGTTGGTCGTCGGTGAGCGTTTGGTGATGCGGACAGCGCAAGGGCCATTTCCTATGGAGACGACCTACACCTGGGAGGCCGTTTCTGAAGCCGCCACGCGCATGACCCTGAGGAACAGTGGTGAACCGCGCGGCTTCTCCAAACTGGCGGCGCCGTTCATGGCAAGCGCGATGCGCAAGGCCAACCGGAAAGACTTGGAGCAGCTGAAGGCCGTGCTCGAGGCCCGTTGACGAGATCCGCTAGCAAGCAGACTATCGGCCGCCTCCGTGACCTGGGTGAGGGTGGCGTATGACTGCTGAGAAATTGTTTTGGAGCCTGGCGGCTGAGCTTCGCGCAGCCGACTCACGTATCGTCGAGAGCACGATCATGAACGGCCGCTGCCTGCGCGTGGGCAAGGAATTCTTGGCGCTGGTCGACTACAAAGGCTCGGGGCTTGTCGTCAAACTGCCGAAGGCGCGGGTTGCGGAGCTGATTCAGGCGGGCATCGGCGAGCCGTTCGCTCCCGCCGGGCGTGTGTTTAGGGAGTGGCTATCAGTGCCGAAGCCGGATCGGCGACGCTGGGGTGCGCTCCTCAAAGAGGGCATCGCGTTCGTCGCGGCCTAGACGCAAGATTCGTTGGGTTTCTGCAGAAACCTGAAGAAAGCGTGCCGAGGGGTGTCCAACCGGCCACGCCTCACGCGTCGTATGCTGCTGGCTCAGCGCCAGCCCCAACCCCAGGACCCACCATGACCACCAAGAAGTATATGTGCATTCAGCGAAGCCCCCGCCGAACGGGAGAGCCGGCGTCTCCACCATCCCCCGCGCAAATGCAGGAGATGTTCGCCTCGTTCAACGCTTGGAAGGACAAGTACAAGGACAACATCGTGGATATGGGCGGAAAGCTGATGCCGGGCGGCAAGATCTTGAGTGCCGCTGGTGTCACGGACGGTCCTTTCGTCGAGGTCAAAGAGATCGTTGGCGGGTTCATGATCATCGCCGCCGATAGCTTGGAGCTGGCGCTCGAAGTGGCGCGGCAGAGTCCCGGGCTGATGAGCCCAGGTTCGAGCATCGAGGTTCGGGAGCTGTCGACCTCCTGACAGCGCCGGCTCTCGTCGAGCATTTCTTTCGCCACGAGTACGGTCGGCTCGTGACCGTGCTCGTGCGCAGGGTCGGCGTGCGTCATCTCGAGCTTGTGGAGGATGCGGTTCAGGCCGCGCTCATGACCGCGCTCTCGACTTGGACGACCCAGGGGCTTCCGAGCGAGCCCGGCGCTTGGCTCTATCGCGTCGCGCGCAATCAGCTTATCGGAGAGCTGCGCCGAGAAGCTGGCCGTCTTCACATTCTCGAAAGCGCGGCCCCCGATCTAGCTGGGGAAGACGACGCCCCGACGACTTCGTTCTTCCCGGGCGAGGTGCGGGACGACCTCTTGCGGATGCTTTTTATTTGCTGCGACGAGGCGATTCCGCGCGAATCGCAGCTGGTCCTGGCCCTAAAGACGCTGTGCGGCTTCAGCAGCGCCGAGATCGCGCTCCGGCTCTTCACCAGCGACGCCAATGTGCACAAACGCCTGGGTCGGGCGCGCGAGCGATTGCGCGAAGCCTCGCCGACGGTGGAAACGCCACGGCTCGAGGCGCTCCGCTTGCGGCTGCCGAGCGTGCACGAAGTGCTCTACCTGCTTTTCAACGAAGGCTATCTGTCAGCACACGCGGAGCTTGCGATACGGCGCGAGCTTTGCGAGGAGGCGATCAGGTTGTGCACATTGCTGGCGGAGCACCCCGTGGGCGAGGTGCCCGAGACCTTCGCGCTGTTGGCGCTCATGCACCTGCACGCGGCTCGGCTTGCCGCGCGTCTCGACGGTGAAGGTGGGCTCCTGCTGTTGGAAGAACAAGATCGATCGCTCTGGGAGCGGGACAGAATCGGCGTGGGGGCCGAGTGGTTGGCTCGCGCCGCGAGTGGCGAAGTCTTCTCGCGCTTCCACGCCGAAGCGGGCATCGCCGCCGAGCATTGCTTCGCGCCGTCTTTCGAGCAGACCCGATGGCAGGAGATCGCCGAGCTCTATTCGATCCTCGAGCGCGTCGCCCCCTCGCCTCTGCACACGTTGAATCGGGCGGTCGCGATCGCAGAATGGCAGGGGCCTGAAGCCGGGCTCGCCGCCCTTGCGGGACTTGTGCCACCGTCATGGCTAGTCGGGTCCTACCTGTGGGAGGCCGTCTTGGGCGATCTCCATCGACGCGCGGGCAGTCTCGAACTTGCCCAGCAGCATCGAGAGCGAGCGCTTGCCTCGGCACCTACGAAAGCCGTGCGTGAGCTTCTGCAGCGCCGTCTTGGTCCGTAGCCGAGCTCCGTGAGCCCCCGCCTGCGGGCTCGGACGCATTTGCATCGACGGACCCGCGGCGACGCGACAGACTGCTCACGATGGTGCCCGCGAGCTTACGCTGGTGGTTTGTCGCTCATTGCTGGGCCGATGTGATAGCCGCGCTGCCGCTCTTCGTCGCGCCGCGGCAAGTCTTGGGCATGCTTGGCTGGGCAGCCGTGGATCCGATCGCCACGCGCTTGGTGGCGGCGGCGCTATTCGGGATCGGCATCGAGTCCTACCTGGGCCGGAACGGTGGCTTGCAGGTCTTCCGCGGCATGTTGAACCTCAAGGTCATCTGGTCTGCGGCGGCAGTGTTGGGCGTGCTCTGGTCGCAGCTCGAGGGGGGCCCGGCTGCGGGCTGGGCCGTGCTCGGCATCTTTTTGGCGTTCCACGCGGTGTGGCTGCGATACTGGCTACTGCTACGTCGCCAGGGCGTCAGGGCATGAGCTGCAGGTAGACGAAGTCCGAAGAGCCCGTTACTTCGTGCATGGCGTCGGAACCGGCGCCAGCGTGGCACCCCACGCATGACGACTTCTCCACGCCGCTGCTGCCCAAGCCATTGGCCACGACGCTGTTGCCAACTCGCTCATACCAGTACCAATTATTCCCGCCGTCACTCTGGGCGCCAACTTTGAGCCCAAAAGCGTAGCCTACGAGCATCGACGAATCGTCGTAGATCTCCTTCACTGAGGCCGTCCCGACAGGGCGTTCGTCGTCGACCCCACCTGCGAAGCCTGCCGCGAGGTCGTTCGAGCAAACCCGGTTGATGCCATGAGGAGAGACTTTCATTTGCGGGTGCTCCACCGTCTCACACGCCCAGCTCTCGTAGTCAGCCTTGGCGAGCCAGGCTTCGATGTCTTCCGCGCTGGTGGTGGGCGGGGTCTGTTGGTCGCCGTCAGGGTTCGGAGCGTCGCCGGCTGCCATGGCCTGGAGGTACACGAAGTCCGACGAACCCATCACGTCGTGCGCTGCATCAGAACCCGCGCCAGCGTGGCAGCCAACACAGATGCTCTTGGCTGCGCCCGCGCTGCCCAACCCGTCAGCTACGACGCCCTCTCTGTCGTGCGGAGCATCGCTGCTGAGCGGCACTCGTTCGTACCAATACCAGCCGTCGCCGCCGTCGCTGGCGGCTTTGACTTTGACGGCCACCGCATAGCCCACGAGGTTTGACGAATCGTCGTAAAGCTCCTTCACGGACGCGGTGTTCACGGGCCGCTCGTCGTCGACACCGCCAGCGAAGCTCGCGGCGATGTCATTCGAGCACACACGGTTGAAGCCGTGTGGTGAGACCTTCAGCTGCGCGTGCTCCATTGTCTCGCAAGTCCAGCGCTCGTAGTCGCCCAATTTTAGCCAAGCCTCTACTGCAGAGCCGTTCGTCGTCGGCGGGGTTTGAGTGTCGCCGGGCTTGCCATCGGGGTTTTTCGTCCCAAGTGCGGTTTCGTCCTTCGGAGAAGGGTCGTCATCACCGGCGCAACCCACGACGGTCACAGCGAGTGCGCAACCAAAAGCTACCGACCAAAGCTTGTTTCCCATGGAGACCTCTCGCGTTGAATGAGCCGAAGCGCAGAACGTTCGCCCGCCTTATGCGCCGGGCAGCCAGCGGTTACGCAGCGGCCTCACAATTTCTCGCCATGTCGGTGTCGATAGCGCCCGGCCCTACAGACTAAAATCCGGGCCTCTAGCCTGGCGGCGGGCGCAATGCTCCCCTCGTTCGAAGGGCTCCTCGGCGACGCCGCCGCCAGGGCCCGCGCTTTCCGTGATCGCGAGATTGACCGTGCCGCCTTGGGATGGGCGAGGAAGAACGGCGAATTCATCGCAAGGTGGCCAGGCCCGCGGCTTCTACTTTTGTCGGGCGCGCCCAAGCGATTCGGGAGCACGGAGCACGAACCTCCGCCAGGCGTCGCCAATCCGTTCCCTGGTCAAGCGAGCGGCCTCGGCTCCAGCTGCGAGCTCGCGCCAGCCAGCGCTCGTGGTCGGCCAATCCCAAGCCTCGCGTCGTGTTCGAATCCGACGCGGGCGTAACCAACGCCGTCGGGTACGAAGGCGCTCGGTACAGCTCGACACGCGGGTCCCAAAGCAGTCCAGGGATCGCCTTGCGGCTCAGATCGGGAGCTTCAGTCATCACCAACGTGCCATGGTCGAAGAGCAGCTTCATCTGGTGCTGCCCACCCTTCGGTCGAAGGGTGCCGCGGTTGCGGAAAAACGGCGCCCCGGACGCTTGCCCCGTCCCCAAGAAAGTCTCAGCGGTGCTGAGACTTTCTAAACTCCTTTACGCCCGCTGGCGAAGCGCGAATCTCGGGCGTAAAACGGAGGTGTGACGATCATCAAGTGGAACGGTCGGGACGTCCCGGAGGAATTGCGCGAGCTAGCGCCCGGCGAGTACCTCGTCGAGGACGCAACGGCCTCGCAGCACGGGGGAGGGGACGAAGGCGACGCTAGCTGGGAGGATTGGATTGCGAAGTCCGTCGGCGAGGACGTCCGAGCCACCGCCGAAAGAGTGGCGAATGCCGCGAAGGTAACGGAGTTCGATCGCTGGGTTGGTGACAACAACATTCCCTCGCCGTACGAGTATGGCAAGGGTTGGTGGGACTACGTGGAGCTCATCCGGCGCTTCGCGTCCAAGCACGCGGTCGAACAAGTGCGAGTCGTCGGCCATTACGTGGTTGACACGCCTCCGCCCGAGGAACGCCTGCCCATGCCGGCCGTGGCGCTCACTCGAGGCGGTGTGCTCGTGGCGCTGAAGTATGATTTTGGCGCCGGCGCCCGATGGCCGCGTGAGTGGACCGTCAGTGTGCAGCGCCCGACTCCGTATCGCGGCCCCACGTTCGGCCTATTCGACCCTTCGCTCGATCTTCGGCAGGCCGCGGTCGAGGGTCTCATGCCCGAGTTCGTGTTTGGGCCGTACCGCGAAAACCAGGCCGAATTTACCTGCGAAGTTCAGGATGAGTGGGACGTTGCGACGCTGTTGCGCCTCGTCCTCGACGAAGCGTGAGGTCACTCAAGCCCGTCGAGCTGGCTTGAGGCTGGCTGGCGGCCCGCTTTGCGAGAGTGACCAAAGCGCGACTGGAGGAGATGGCGCTGTCAATCGACGCCGTCGTCTCCACTCTCGGCCGCTGCGCGAAGGTGCCTCCAGTATCGTTCAGGATGCTCCAGGATGCCTCTGGTGATCTGGTAGTGGCTCGTGTCCTCGAGCCGGACTTCGGCGATGCCTTCCGCGCTGATCGCGAGCAACCTGGCGCCTGGAAACGTCATGAGAATCGGCGAATGCGTCGCGATGATCACCTGCGTGGCTCCCGATTCGAGGAACGCATGGAGCTGCGCCAGGAGCGAAAGTTGGCGCTGCGGAGACAAGGCTGCCTCGGGCTCATCCATGATCAGGATGCCGCCTGGCTGGAGCCGGTGCTCGAACAGCGCGATGAAGGCTTCGCCGTGCGAGCGCTCATGCAGCGAGCGCCCGCCATACGCGAAGTACGGGTTGCCCAGAAAATCGGCATCCTGCTCCCGCTGCTCGAGCAAGTCCGCGAGGCGCACGAGATTCTCGGCGCGCACGAAGTAGCCGTCCCAAGGGCGCTTTCGAAAGCTCGGGCGAAGCGCGGCCGCCAGGCGCATGAGGTGAGCGCGTGTTTCGGAGGCCGCGTCAGCTAGCTCCGGCGCCGTCGCGAGGGCAGCGCGGCGCACCGAGCATTGCCTACGGCGTCTGGTCCATCGGCAAATACGCTGGACGTGCTTGGGCGGCGGGGTTCAGGTGACGCTACGTCGCGTAGAGGTTGACAAGCGAGCACTCTGGAAAGCTGCGAGCGCCAGCTCGAATCCTCCGGGTCCCATGCTGGCGCAGAACTACGTGTGAGCTAGCGCTGGATACCGTCGAGTTGGCGAGCGTTGGAGCCTTGTCCGATGGGGGCGCTGGGGCAGGGATTCGCGTGACGCCGTGGTCGCCCGGGCACAGTTAGGTTCTTTGCTTTACGCCGAGTGGGGCGATGACGGCTTCGAAGTCGATGACCTAGCCGGCCGCCTCATCCTTGGCGGAAGCCGCGAGCTCTTCGAGGAGCTTGGGGTCCTCGTCGCGCTCGTCGTAGACGACCGCTAGCTCGACAGTGCTGCCCTCGGGCAAGTCGGTTGCCGCATCGAGGATGAGACGTCCATTTTTGACGACTGCCTTGAGCCGGTCCATGGCGGTCAGAATACCACTACGCGCCCTGCCAGGGACCTGGTGCGGTCCAGCTGACGGGGAAGCTCTGCGTAGCGAGAACCGCCGTCGCCACTGGCAACAGGAAGGTTCGCAGCAGTTCTCGCGCTTCGTCCAAGGTTTTCGGCGCGTTGTCGAGTTGAGAGCGCTTTACGAAGGCGGCCCATTGCTTCTGCGTCCGCTCGGCGGCTGTGAAGCTCGGCGTCAGCGCTACCGGCTCGGCGTCGAGTTGCGTGCCGCGATTCGCGAACGTCTTGTCTATCGCTTGTGCAAGCTCGCTGCCGGTGAAATTGAACTGGCTTGCGAGTAGCCAAATGTCGAAGAAGTCCTTCATCCGCGTGTTGAGCGTTCCGAGCTGCACCATTGCCTCGAACTTTTCGGCGATGACCGTCTCGCGCGGGTACATGCGTAGGTGCGGCGCTGGCAGGTCGAGCAGCGTTGGGTAGTCTCGCTCCTCGGCCTCCGGGTTCACGACGTCGCCAAAGCCGATATCGATCTGCATGGGGATGCGGGCCTTCTCCAAGAACGCGACGAAAGTGAGTCTCACGCCTTGGTAGTCGGCGTCCTCCTTGATGCGGCGTCCAACCAGCGTGGTGGCGTCGAAGCGCAGGCCGTCGTCGACGACAACCACGTCGCAGACTTCGCGAAAGATCGTTTCCATGACACCGACGTCGTTCTCGCCGTAGCCAAGCAGATCGATGTCGCGAGTAGGGCGCGACGCAGGGGCATTCCACGCATTCAGAAGGAGCGCGCCTTTGAGCAAGAAGCGGCCACGATGCGGCGACTGCGCCAAACGGTACAGCAGCCGCTCAAGGCCGTAGTGCTGCAAAACTTCCTGAAAGGGACGATGCCTGGCTTTCGCTTGATTCGTCAGGCGTGCGCGCACCGACGCAGCAGTGTTAGTCGTCACGCCACTGCCTCCAGGTAGGGGCGCATCACACGCTCAACCCTGCACGCGCGTGCCTGCTCGAGCAGGCGTTCGCTGACGACGCCGCGTCGACCTCGCCATGTTCGGAGAGCCTCGAGGGCTACGTCTAGGCCGAGCTTGCTGCGGTACTTGAAGGCATCGGCAACGCTTTTCTCAGCGCTGTAGATACGAAGTTTTCGGCCATCGACGGTGCGCATCTCGATCCCGCTCGTGAAGGCAGCACCCGAGAACCAGTAGAAGCTCACGGGGG
>Ga0114940_10000912_pt1 | contig 11704 bp, 15 predicted proteins | sample ColdCreekSource_FD_87195 | JGI IMG/M metagenome (GOLD analysis project Ga0114940, IMG submission 87195) | Groundwater microbial communities from Cold Creek, Nevada to study Microbial Dark Matter (Phase II) - Cold Creek Source | ecosystem: Environmental > Aquatic > Deep subsurface > Groundwater ... | reverse complement strand
TCTGTCAATTATTGTCCTTTGAGTATTGACTCATGATTCAACACTATTTTGTATTTTTACTTTGTTACAATATTCCGTCAAGCCTTTGTCATATATAGATTAGGCTGGTTGTCCCCCCGCCAGATTTGCGTCAACACCCTGGAGGCATTGATAAATTAACTCGTAATAATCTGCTGATGCGTTCGGGGAGTAGTCCCCTTGCTTTAACAGATAGTCTTAAAGGACTACAAGAAAGATTCGACCACAATGAACTCAAATTTTTGCTCAAACGTGCCAAGAGCCTAAAAAATTGTGAGAAAGCCCAACAATTAGGAGATTATGTTTGAGTTGGTGGTAGGAGAAATTGAAACCATTCTGGGCAATATGGGAGATGAATTTGACTTTAGCGAAACCGTTATTGACCTTTGGTTAGCCAACCAAGAGCCAAAACAACTCAACGCTGCTTTTGGTAATTTAGGTCAGCAATTGCTAGATACCAAACACAGCTATCAAGAAATACAGGAATTTGACGAACAGAAGAAAAAAAAATTAGAAGGAGAAGAGAAAGAGCGAGAACAAAAACGTATTGAAGCCACTAAACTGGAATTGAAGCACAAACTCAAAGATTTACATGAGCGATCGCGTCTAGAAGTCACCGCACAATTACACAGTGCTTTGATTGTCTGGTTGCAAACGGTTCATATTAACTGCCAAGTAATCCGTAAAAAGCAGAAGAGTGAAGTAGTGGCGGTTTGGAATCCTTATCAGAAACAAGTCGAGCCTCTGCGCTGCTCTGTGTCCAATCATCCAGTTACCAGTTTCTATTTGACGGATGAATCGGCACAGATTGTTTGCCCTACACTTTGGTCGTCTTAAGTAAATAGGGCTTGCTGAAAAAGTCTAATTCGGACTGTTGTTCTGCCAAAATACTAATTCTTCGATTGAGTAGCTCAATCAAAGCGCGATCAATTTGCTCTAGCTTGTTTTCAAACATAATATATCTCTCCAAAAGAATACGACTTGCTCTATTGTCAAATTGCTATTGCTAAGTCTGGGCGTAACTGAGCAGCTTGGTGTAGATAGATTTCAATGCCTTCTGTGGCAAGCAAGTATTTAAGTGAATTAAAACTCGTATGCAGCTTTTTTTTACCAAAGCAAATATGCAGCCTATCTGATAATTCTTTTGGCTTTAGGTTGTCTTTTAACGATTTAATTTTTAGTAATTTAGATTTAAGTCCTAATGCCAATTGCTGTTGTTTGAAGGTAGGAACTTTGAGCTTAGATAGTCTGCGATAAATTTCTTTGGCCTTTTTGATTTTCTTGTTAATTTGCTCTTTAATTCGAGCAATGTTTAAGTTTTTAGCGGTGGCTAATTGTGAATAAGTTTGCTTGACTTCTGTAGCGATAGAATCAGCCCAAGCCCATTGAAGATTAAAACGAGACTGATATTTTTTTTCAAGCTCGTTTTCGTTCATACCTCGCTGCATATCGCTGAGTCCAGTACGGCGTATCGATTCGTACTAGTTTCCAAGAACATCGAGAATAGGAGCATCTTTAATTTTTGTCTCGATTCCTATTCTTGCTCCTTTGCTCTTCATGATTTAACATTGAAGTTTATTCTGCAATTTTAACATGGTTTCGCTAGGTATGCTTAATATATTTTGTATAGCCTTCTCTTTCTCTTTTCTCTAGCTTCTGGCTCCATAAAGCCGACAAGAAAAGCAATGTATGATAGCCATTAGGTCTTCTACTAGTTCTTGCTGAGGCGACAAACTTTCTTGGTTAGCTACTATGATTTGACATCCTCGTTTATTTAGCAATTGTTCGATAAACTCAAAAGCAAAACGGCATAATCGATCTTTGTGCGCTATGACAATGAACTCAATTTTGCCGTACAAAGAATCTTCAATTAAAGTTAAAAATTTGGGACGTTTGAAATTCAACCCGCCTCCTGTCTCTTCAATCCATTCATTCACTGCGTAGCCTCTAGCTAAACAAAATTGTTCCATTGCTAGAGTTTGATTGATTAGTTCATTCTTTTGTTTGGGTGACGATACGCGACAATAAACTTTAAGGGCGCGTATCGTTTTGTCTACCTGTAGTCCTTTTGCTTGTGCTAAATCATCTTCTGTATAGTAACGATGATTACTAGGAGTTCTTTTGGCTTTTAGCTTTCCTGTTCTGTCCCAGCGTCTCAAAGTTTCCACTGAAACCTCTAGTTGCTCGGCAAATTCATGAGGTCGCATACTTATACATTTTTTGTAACTTAGTATAAGTATGTGTAACAAATTAGACTCTAGAAGTCAACAGTAAGCTGCGATCATATTCACTCGTCCTGTTCTTTTTCCTGACTTGAGTGCTTCAAATTTTTGACCTCGTTTACTCCAACCGTAACTATAGTTACTACGATTATCCATTCCTGATTCATCTACGTAGACGTGCATTCGACGGTTCGATAGTAGCTAATGAAGTGGAAATCTTTGTTGAGCAATCCGAAAAATTTTAATGAGTCTGATACCAATTACTGATTTAAGGTTTGTAAGCTAAGATTTTGTTGACTCTGAATTCCAGGAACTTTTATGGCTAAAGAAATTAAAAGTGTTGCCATATAAGAGGTTAGAGACAACCAAAGCAGATGGCTGCTTTGCAAGTACCAAGCAAGTCCAGCTACAGGAATAAATCCGAATCCCAGCGCCATTAAAGCAGAATTACGTAGTTTTGAGCTTTCTTTTAAGCCGATTACATAACCTTCTAGGATGAAAGCACAAGCACCACAGGTCAGAAGTGGAAATAACCAAACCATATAGGAGATCGCCGACTGGCTGAGATTGGCATGATTGGTTAACCAGCCAAGAATTGTTTGCGGAAACAGAAGTGGCATCAAGGCAAAGATAGAGGCGAGTGCTAAACTGGTCAAGATAGAAATTTTTAACAAAGGCATCATCTGTTCTGTTTCACCTTTGCCTCTAAAATTACCAATCAGGGTTTGGGTAGTCAGACCAATACCGTTAACTGTAAACTGGCTCAAAAGTACAATTTGCAGAAGTAATCCATTAGCAGCGACAACTTCATCTCCCATACCCGCACTGAGGTTGGTAAAAATAGAATAGGCAGTAATCATCGCTAAATAGCGGATCATAATGTTACCTTTGAGCATCACAGTCGATTTTAGAGCCTGCCAATCAAATAACTCTTTCAAAGCTACGGGCAAAACTTTCCAATCAATACTGACGGCAACTCCAATTAAAGCAATTAATAGTGCTAGATACTGACTTAATGCCGTAGCCAAACCCGCTCCCATACTTGACCAGCCCCAGCGATTAATCATTAGATAGTCTAAGATTACATTAGAGCCGTTACCTACCAAGGAAATTGCTAGCACCAGAGCATTTTTTTCTTGCCCTAAAAACCAACCAATTAAGACAAAGTTAAGTAAAACCGCAGGTGCGCCCCAAATACGAGCATTAAAATATTCAATCCCAAAAGCTTCAATGTTTGAAGAGCCAGACAGAATAGCAAAACCAAACTTTTGGAGCGGATATTGTAAAATCAGAATGAGAGCAGCGATCGCCAAGGCTACTAAACCACTCCTCAGCCCTGCTAGTAAAATTTCCTTGTGGTTGTTTTCGCCTACTGCCTGAGCGGTTAAGGCATTAGTGCCGTTGCGGAAAAACTTCAAGATTCGATAAAGATAGTCAAATAGAATACTCCCAAGAACTACTCCTGCTAGGTAATGAATATCTGCTAAATGTCCTAAGAAGGCAGTATCACAGATTCCTGCCAACGGTACCATCATATTAGAAAGAATGCTGACACCTGCAAGTTGGGAAAATCGAGGCAAGAAACGATAATGACGAGATGGAAGAGAACGAAATAGGAGTGATGAAGCCATGAGAAACAGTGAATTATAATTAACTAACCGTGTCAAGCGTGGGTTTAACAGCCAGAGCAATTAATGCTGGCTCTTAGTCGTAGCCATCGGGAGCAAATACAATCAAGGCGATTGATACTGGGGGCATAACAAAGATAACAATGGCAAACAAAAGTAACATAATATTCTCCTTGAGATAAATTAATTTCTATTTGGTAACTTTTTGAGGTCAACTACGCTGCTCTTTTGTTGATATTGGGGAGATTGATAATTTTCGAGGAATCGGGTGAGTGTTGAATTAAGTCTTCAACATTACCTTCAATACTTTGAAGCTTTTTGGAAAACTGCACGACATTGTGCTTGGGAGAATGTTTGGGATTTAAGTTGGCGTTTTGATCGATTGGTGTAGTCATGGCTAAATCTTTAATAATTAGGTTTGATTGATTGGAGCTGACTAAATGTTTATCGAATACGAATTCGCCGTAATCTGCTAGGGTATCCAAACCTAGAAAGTTAAGTAAAATTTCTGCAAATAACCAAGCAGCTATTTTAATGATTAATTTTTTCCACGTAACTTTCATTGGTATTGTGTCCCTTGACGAAAAAAAAGATAAAGCTCTATTCGTTCATTTCTTTCAGGGTTGCTACGGTAGAAGCGGACATCCGACTGAGATATCTAAAAATCCAATATTTCATCATCGTGTCCATAACTACAGGAACTGTGGCAATAAAGAGCGAGATACCACTATGATTGGCTGCAACGCCTAAATGATTAGCCAAGCCTTCTAAGATAACTTCCCAACCATGAGGAGAGTGGAAGCCAACAAACATATCTGTAAACAAAATAATCCCAAAAGCTTTAGCACTATCGCTCAGACCGTAGATAATATTGTCAATGAAAGACTTGAGTACATTGATATCTCTTCTTCTGAGGAAAAGCACTACAGCAAAAAAGATCAAACCAACAAAATCGGCAAAAACATTACTAACCGCATCAATACTTTTATGATGATAAACTTCAGCGATTTCGTTGGCTTTTGCTTGAACTTTTTCTTCTCTTATTTCTGGAGCCATGGGCGGAACACCCTTGAACATATGCTCCATTTTTAGTTCTTCTTCATAGCTATTTAGTTCTAGCAGTGCTTCTTCTCTCCATTCGGAGTTTAATTCTTCTAGAGAAACCGCAGTTTCACCCCGATATTGTTCTACTATAGGTGCAATTAGCAAATATTTGGACACCTGCTGAGTCAGAATCGGGATGACTATGAGTAAGGCTACTAGCCTTACTCCGATTACGGTGACGGCTCTAGAACGACGAAATTCGTCAACTACTTCTTGTTCGGACTGGGGATTAAGGTCATTTTTAATTTTTTTAAAGGTGTTACCTACCGAGCCTGTGAAAACTCCCCCAGAACCTAAAAGCGCGTCGACTGGATTAAGGTTATTGCTTTGTTGCTGATTGCGAGAAGAAGCTTTATGTTGGCGTTTTTTAGATTTCGCGATCGGTTCAATGCTTGATGGTACATCAACAATATTTTGGGGTGGTAACGTTGATAATGAAGAATTAGTTTCTGGTTGAGAAGGTATTGGCACTAAGCCAGATGCTTGACTCTGTTGGATATTATAGTTAGCTAAAACACCCTCAACAAAAATCAGCTTTTCTAAGTGGTTAGAGCCGAGTCTACCAGAGGCGGAACTACTAGCATTAAATTCTTTAATTTTACTTTGAAGAGTCTCTAGATTTTGGCGAACTTCTGCTTGTAGGTGATCGCTTTTTAGAGATTCAATAGGTACCCTATAGCCACTAAAATAGTGGTTTTCGATAGTTTTGATTTTAGAAGCAGCTTCATAAGCTTCTTTAAGCGATCGCTCTGGGTCGCCGAAAAACTGTTCTTTTAACTGACTAAATGGAGATTTACCTTGAGGAAAGATAGATGTCATTATGTTAAATCAAACTTAAATTCAATTACAGCTAGATGTAGAGATCAATGTTTTAATGGGCTACTACTATGCTTTAGACTGCCATACAGTTTTCTGCAACTATATTATTAGACTCATCGCCAACTATATACAAATAATTGCCATTGAACAGTTGTTTGCGATTAGCCTTAGCCTTTCTTCTACGGACTACAGAATCTACTGAAGACAAACTATTAGCCGTAAGTTGACTCGTAATGAATGCACCAGCAGCAATATGTCTGCCGTTGGCAATCTTGGCGGTGATTGAAGAAGTTCGTCGATAATTGCTCAGGGATAATTTTTTATCGATTGAAGAGATTAACTTTAATTTGGAAGCAGTCATAATCAAATGTTCCTTTAGACTAAATAACAATATTGATCTGTTGAATATTGATTTCAGTTTTAGATTAAACCAATCAAAGTTACGAACTCGGAACAAAAAAGTAACAAACTAGTAAAAATAGCAACCTTTGCCATCTCAAAATCTTGCCAACACTATAATTTGGAACATAATGAACTACCCACAACCTGCTTCGCTAGGTTGGGGTTTCTGTCGCTTCGTCAAAACCAGTTGCTTAAATCCGCCACAGTTTTTGACCGCAGGGATAGAAGTAGAGCCAGATTCTCCACGACTGAGGACGCTAGTTCCTAACGCCCAAGACAGCATTACTTGAGCGGCTGCAACATCTCTATCGGCTTGATAGCCACATTTTGAGCAGAGATGTTCGCGCTCAGATAAGTCTTTTTTCTTCTGATGACCGCAATTTGGACAAGTTTGAGAAGGCTTAACTTTTTGGGTAGGAACTTCGATAAATATACCATTGGCCTCAGTCAATTTATATTCGATAGCCTCGCGCAACATTCCCATCCCTACATCCAGAATCGACCGATTTAAACCAGTCTTTTGACGCTTTCTCTTGCTTCCCTTTTTGGCTTTACGAGTCATGTTTTTGAGAGTTAATTTCTCAGTCGCGACCATGCTATTACTGCTGAGGATCTGTGTCGCGATTTGATGACCCCAATTTTGTCTTTGATGAGCTACTTTTTGATGTAGCTTTCTAACTTTGTACTTAACTTTCCTCCATTTTCTTGATGCTTTAGTTTTATCACTTCAACGGGATAGCGAGTTAGTCCCTTTGAATAATCCATGAGCTTGGCATCTGCGATCGCACTCAATTTAAAGAAGAGATGTGACGTTACTTTTTGAGAACAGGCAAGATGATTATCAATGTTTGATAAATCATTTGGATCGAAATTTATTTGTTTAAAAAACTCCTCAAAATCCACCAGCGTAGGACGGGTATCTACATTGCCTATTTGCCTGGGTTTTGGCGCATTTTTTATTAGATGAGTCTTGGCAGGTTCATAATTCTTTATATGTTGTTTGGCATGATTTCGTAGTGCGGTTTCCGAGATTAGGAAGCCGCGATCGCCACACCAAGCTTCGAGATATTTCCAGTTAGCACCGCTCATGATCATCAGATCGATTTCGTCTCTCAAGGTCGATTGACAAGTTTTACATTTTCGCAACTTTAAAGATCCTCGTAGTCCAGTAATTGTTCTAAATCTTGCCCTGTAATTTCATAGTCGAGATACGATTGTGCAGATTCAGTAGTATCTTCAACATGACCCATAATCGCCTTGACAAATATATCTTCAGTGCAGCGACAACTGTATTCAGAGCTTCGATATAATTGCCAGCAAATACTCGAATAAGCAGATCGTAAGTTATGAGGATTCAAAAAATCTACTTTTCCTGATGGAATCGGCAATAAATTAGAGTCCTGAAATTCTTTTCTAACTTTGATACCTAATTCTTTGCTGCCTGCGGGTCTTTGTCCAGACTTGTGGGGTTTATGTTCTCTTAGATGGGCGATCGCTTGTTGCACAATTTCTAATGGTGCAAGCAGCGGTATATGGTAGGGGCTGTCGTCGTTGGATTTCCGTTTACTCTGACCACTAAATAAAGCAGATTCGAGATCATTTTTTAACCATTCATCTAATATCAAACAAGTCGTAATGTCAAACCGTGGCAGCTCAAATCTGCCAGAAATTAAGATCTCACCATGTCGCCGACCCGAAATTAAGTACAAACCTGCCGTTTTGCTCACATAGCTTTCTGAAGCCAACAGCTTTTTAGCTTTTTCAATTACAGCCACTGGATTAAATGATGGTCTGTTTGTTTTATCTAGTGTAACTCTAGAGCGATCGCGAGTATTCACATCCTGTTTTTCGTAATCTGCTAGATTGAAATACTTCAATGCTTTATGCACTTTTATTTCGCGACCTTGCTTAATTCTAGAACTAGAATTTTTTGAATGACAAGATAGTGCTTTAATCGCGTTACGATAGGCTGATACTTGAGTTTTTAGTCGTCTGGCATCACCATCAACGCCTACAGGATAGCCATGTGGTGAAAACTTGACCTCAATACCTAGTGCTCGTCGGAGATAGTCTAATTCTTGATTACAGAGAATTTTAATCTCCCCTACTTTGGTCAAAGGTTGAAGCTGGGCGATAAACTCTTCGATTCTGGCGATTGTCATCTTAGACAACCCCTAGTAATTGCTCAATGCTGAAACCCTTACCTTTGCGGTTGTTTGCATCGGTAAGATCGTGTTTGAGATTGTGATCTGAAATCATGATTTCATGTTCGGCAAAATATTTATTGATAGTTTGGCGATTCGAGCCTGTTAGTTTGAAAACGATGCCTTTGGTCAAACAAACCTTTTGAGACTTTTCAGCTTGGTTATTATTATGGGTGAGGATCTTGTCAATCGCTTGCTCGATTTTAAACAAGGCTGCGCCTTTAAACGTTGCTTTTCCTAACTCTTGAGGACTCATTGTTTCCAATTGAGCTTGCTTATCTACAATGCTATTCAGATAACGCGATCGCTGTAGTAAGCCATCTTTCGCTACTACATCTAATTGGCTATCGCTATTTTTGAGTGCATTTACGACTTCCGATTCTTCATCGCTTGATAATCTAAAGTTTTCAAGAGATAATTGCGAGTTTTCAGGCTCGGCAAGGGCTGCGACTGGGAAATTTCGCAAAATATGTCCCAACGTTTCGCCTTGCTTCATTTTAAGTACTTTAGCCAACTGGTCTAAAAGTTCTCTTTCTTCCATTTTGATTGAACAACCTAATTTGACTTTCCCAGGCATAATTAATCTCTTGAATTTATACTCATACACTAACATAGGTCTTATGAGTGTACAAGAGTGTAAACTAGATTTTATGATTAAATGTAGCAACCTGATCAAAGCTAAATAATTTATCGTGGCTCTTAAATGGGGATCCAGCCAAAGCAAAACAGCAAGCCATCACTAAATCATCGTGCTTGCCACTAACGGCTTCTAGTTTTTTCCCCTGCTTTCTGAAATTCAGCAATTCTTCAATTAGGGGATGGTTTTCAGAATACTTAAAACATGATTTTTCTAGAGCCAGTAGCAAGTGTTCCACCATTGCAGGTTTAGTATCGCCAGTTGTTTTTATCGCCTTAAATTCAAAGCTTTGATGTTCTGATGAAAGCTGTTCGAGATAAATCTGACCAGTACCTCCCGTGACTTCAATAGCGATTTTTTCAGGCTTATATTTACTAATTAATTCTCCAATTTGGTAGATGTTGTAATCACTCGACATCTTCCGTTTACGATACATATCTATCAAATAAAAGCAGTTACCTACTTGCTTCAAAACTACTGCTACGGTGTAATCGTTACCCAAGGTAGAGGTATCGATGCCCAGGTAATAATTACTTTGCTTATCGGCTTGAGTTTCGCAGTATCCATCGGCATTACTTCTAACTAATTCCGCACTAAATACGCTGACATCGGAATCTAGGAAAGACAAATCGTATTCTTGACGCACTTTGGCTTCTGATAATTGGTATTTGCGTTGAATATCTTCGAGATAGTTGGAATTTCGACCGTAATCAGGGTGTGCTTTCCAATGGATGATAAATTTCCCCCAATCAGCTTCATCAACCCAGTATTGTAAAGGGTCGATAGTCCCATCTCGTACCTGTTCACAAATTTCTTCGAGATTGCGATCGCCATTATTAGCTGCTAGTTTATCCCAATAAAAGCCTTGTTTACCATTGGGCGTAGACAAAATAATTAATCTAGCTTTATCTTCTACCATTGTTGTAGAGGGAACACTAGCGGTATAGATTTCCTCTATATTTTCCACAAAACTCGCTTCATCATAGAGAATAGCTGAGACTGATTCTAAACCTCGTACACCATTAGGAGAAGAGTTTCTAAATAAAATTCTGCCCCCACTTTCAAGTTCGAGATCTAATACTGAATTGGTTTTCAACTCAATATAGTCAGCCAGACTATCAATAGTGCGTCGTAGTCGTTTGGCAATATTGGAAGTGTCGGCCTGGGATTTAGAAAGAATTACTGCTAAGTATGCAGGGTTAATGGCAGCATTCCACAACATCCAGTTAGCGATAGTTTCGGTGATGCCTAGCTGACGGGATTTAGTAACGATGCAGGAATGGTTTTGTAGGAGTTCAACGAGCTTGATTTGATAATGATAAGGGTCGAAATAGACCAAGCGATCGCCTGAGCGAATTTGACATAGCTTGGCAAATTCAACCCAGGTATCGGAAATCGGCTTTTTGAGGGCGGTTAAATCTACAGTGTATTTGCGCGAGTATTTAGGAGTAAGGGAGCGTCTAAACAAGTTAATGACCTACAAAAGCAGAAGTGTAAAATAATTTAGAGTATTTAAGCGGTTCAATCTCAGTAATAGCTATATATAAAGAAAATACACTTTGATTGATATCGTTTAGCTGAAAATTCTCTATTTCCGTCTTGAGATTATTTTTTTGAACGAGCAATGAATCGTTGAAAATTAATTTGCCATCATTTATATAAGAATTGAGGATGAATGCCAGTTCATCAATCTCGAATTCAATCACTTTGATCTCAGAACGAAGTTCCGAACGAGTAGAGGAAACTTTACTTTTAAGACCTTCGCCAACAAACAGTTTTTCTAGATAAGCAGTACTAAGCTCTTGTTTTAAGTGTTCAATACAATTGACGTGAATTTTTCTAATTTCTGGAAAACGTAGAAATAGGCTATCTAAAGAATCTCTGATTCCTTGAATTGTTGCTCGACGGTGAAAAATATGGTCGAATACCCAAAAAGTATCGCGCGCCTCGTTACAGCCAATTAAAGTTATACCAACACCTTTATAATCTGCGAAAATCCCTACTACGTACTGATCTATATTTTGACAATTCATAAATTAAGTCGCGTCTCTTTCTTTAGGAGTGGCAATTGTTATACGTTTACTTATAGCGAGTTCCCTATATTATTGCCGTGAAAATTGACCGACATGGTCAAGCCAAAATTTTAACCATCGACGAGATACAACTACTATTTAATGAAGGTACTACTAAAGACCGCGATCGCACTTTGTTTGGGGTGTGTCTTTATACTGGTACTCGGATCAATGAATGTGTAACTCTACAGAAAATCGATGTTTACGATCGCACAGGAAAAGTTAGACCAGAATTAATTATTCGTAAGGGCAATACTAAAAATAAACTGGCTACTCGCACCATTCCAGTATTAGAGGAATTGAGATTATTGCTTACTAACCATACGTATAAAGCCGACAACCCCTATTTATTCCCTGGTAAGGGTGGATTTGGTCATCTTCATGTCGATAGCGGGGCAAGGCTACTCAAACAAGCTTGTGAGCGAATCGGCTTAATTGGAATTAGTTCCCATAGCTTTAGACGAACTGCCCTAACGCAAATGAGTAATGCAGGAATACCCTTGAGGATTATTCAAGAGATATCAGGACATCGCAATCTAGAACAACTGCAACGATATTTAGAGGTTAAACCCGAACAAGTTAGAGGTGCGATCGCATC
>Ga0114940_10000911_pt1 | contig 11739 bp, 10 predicted proteins | sample ColdCreekSource_FD_87195 | JGI IMG/M metagenome (GOLD analysis project Ga0114940, IMG submission 87195) | Groundwater microbial communities from Cold Creek, Nevada to study Microbial Dark Matter (Phase II) - Cold Creek Source | ecosystem: Environmental > Aquatic > Deep subsurface > Groundwater ... | reverse complement strand
AGTCCTTTAGGGCAATGGAAAAGTGAGAATGTATCGCAAGTTTTAAAACATCGATGTGCCTACCTTAATAACACCCTTTTATCCTAGTAATATCTTTGTTCTTACGTGATTGACTTGCTCCCAATGGTGCAATGATTGAGACGAAGAAACCCCAGATATCTTCGCTATTTCTGGTAATGATTTTCTTTTAATTGATGAGATGATTCCCTGATGTAAATATTTAAAACATTCATAGCTTCTTACATCAGAAAATAAGTCATTATAAGCACAGCAATATTGATCGATGACGGAAACTGTTGGCTGAGCATCTCTTTTTAAATGTTTAAGAATCTGTAATTCTACATCCATTGCTCTCTCTACCTCTCAACCAACAACAACTTTTTTTATTGTAGTTTAATTTTCGGAAACTGACACAAGAGGGCTATATCAAGTACGCTTGAACAGTTAACTATTTTGATATGGGGAATTAGGGAATTAGGGGGTTAGGGAACAAGCTCATTTAAAGTGATTATCCGAACTTGATATTATAGCTTACAGCTTATAGCTTATAGCTCCAGAAGAAGCCCTTTATTGTCAATACTAAGCGTTATCAACTACATCTTTAACGCCGTCTTTTACGTCTTCTTTAGCATGACGTGCTTGGGCTTCTTTTTGTTTAGCTTTCCCTTCAGCTTGATCTGCTGGGTCACCAGTCACTTTGCTAGCAGCTTCTTGAATTTTGCCTTCGACATTTTTAGCGGTTGCTTTTGCTCTTTCTTCTAAGCTCATTTTTCCTCTGTATTCAATAATTTAATATTTTTTTCAAGCAGATTTAAAACTGACATTTTCTTCTGCGTACTCGATTATAAAAAATACTCCGCCTATTGCAACTCCGTCTAAAGTTAGATTTTAGATTGCTTATCAAAAGCTTATAGCTCTAAGCCTTTTAATTGATGTTACATTTTTGTTCTGACGGTGAAGGTGTAATCGCCACCAGCTTCCAATTGATGATCGCAACGTTCGAGGAAGCGTTCTAAAGGTTCTTGGATCAAGGCTCTACCCAGGGATGGTTGCACCGATAACTGTCTGTGGCGAAAACGCCATCTAAATTGCCATTCATACTGAGCAGCTTGGACTTCGCCTTCAATTTTGCCCATGGATATTGATTGCTGAGTAATCCGAACGTGGGCGACTGTTTCTGGTAGGTAGCTACGATTCACAATTTATGACAGGTAAGTTTATTCAGTAGTAGAATCTGGTTTCATTCAATAATATAGCGACTCTGGAATCGATCAATCAATCTCAATCTTGCTGATCAATCAGGCTAATTATCCTCGTCAAACTAAAAAATACCAAAACTAAAAAAATAAGACAGACTGTAGATTAAAGGTCAATCCTCTGTCCTTAAGAAAGAGGTAATTATCAATTATTGAACAAGAGGTATGCTGTGTTGTCAAAAGAAGAGGCAGGCGATCGCCTAGAGCTAGAAGAGGCACTAATTGGCTTTGAGGAAATTACTGCCGAGCTAAATTATCGTCAGGCGCAAAATTCTCTTCGTAGTTTAATTAGTAATCTTGACCTGACGGCGGAAGAACAAGTGGGGTTGGAATCGGAGATCGATCGCCTAACTCAAATGCTCGATAAACTAGAACAGTCGGTGGTTCAAATTGCCGCTTTTGGCATGGTGGGGAGAGGTAAGTCTTCTCTGCTAAATGCTTTGGTGGGGCAAGATATTTTTCCTACAGGAGCGCTTCACGGTGTTACCCGCACCATCGATCAGGCTAACTGGAAAATAACCCCTGAACAAATTGCTCATACTTCTGAAAATCTCCAACGGCTGACGATTAAGGGCAAAGGTGGCGAAATTCAGCTATTAGATACCCCAGGCATTGACGAGGTGAATGGGGAGGCGCGAGAAACTTTAGCCTGTGATCTCGCTCAAAGAGTTGATCTAATTTTGTTTATTGTTTCAGGAGACATTACCCAGGTGGAATATCGGGCTTTATCTAAACTCAGAGAAGCAGGAAAACCGATGTTGTTGGTGTTTAACAAGATTGATCAATATCCTGAAGCCGATCGCTTGGCTATTTATCATAAAATTAAAGAGGAAAGAGTTCGAGAATTGATTTCTCCTGAAGAAATTATCATGGTGGCGGCTTCCCCCGTGGAAGTCCGAGGGGTTAAAGATCGAACTGGCAAGCTCAAGGTAGAAAGAGTACGGGGAGAAGCTCAAGTAGAAACCCTCAAGCTGAAAATCTTAGAACTATTAGACCGTGAAGGCAAATCCCTCGTAGCACTGAACAGTATGTTGTTTGCTGATGAGGTTAATGAACAGCTTCTAGAGCGTAAGTTAGCAATTCGCGATCGCGCTGCCAATGGCCTAATTAATCAAGGGATGTTGCTCAAAGCGATGACGGTGGCATTGAATCCTGTAACGGCGATCGACTTGTTTTCTGGGGCAATCATTGATGTAGGGATTATCCTCTCCCTGTCTCGTCTTTATGGCATCAATATGACCCAATCGGGAGCAGTACAGTTATTAAAAAATATTGCCCTGAGTATGGGAGGCATCAGCGCTAGCGAATTATTAGCCACCTTGGGTTTAAGTTCCGTTAAAGGACTATTAGGCTTAACTGTTCCCGCTACAGGAGGTTTGTCCCTTGCTCCCTATTTATCAGTGGCGATCGCTCAAGGCGGTGTAGCAGGGGTATCTTCCTACGCCATCGGACAAGTAACTAAAACTTACCTAGCCAATGGTGCGTCCTGGGGAGAAGAAAGCCCCAAAGTAGTGGTACAGAAAATCCTAGATTCTCTCGACGAGAAATCGATCCTCAACCGCCTCAAATCCGAACTCCGCGCCAAGTTAACCAGCTAATAGCGTTTTAGTTTTTAGTTAATAAAGATGATTAATAGGGACTTGGGGACTTGGGGACTTGGGGACTTGGGGAGAAATTATTTGTCTGATGTAATTTCTGAATTGATCTAAGAACTAAAAGCTAAAAGCTTTATTGATAAAATAATCCTGATATCAACCATGATTTTGAGGCGATATGGTAACTAGACGAGTAGCAGACATTCTAAAAAATGGTTTAAACAATGTTCAACCAGATGCACCTGTAACCATCAAGGGTTGGGTACGTACCAAGCGAGAATTAAAAGGCTTTGCTTTCGTGGAAGTTAATGATGGCTCGTCTTTAGCAGGTTTACAAGCAGTGCTGGATGCCGATTTACCAGATTACGAAAACGTTCTTAAACAATTGGCTACAGGGGCTTCTGTCGAAATTACGGGTAAACTAGTAGAGTCCCTCGGTAAAGGGCAGAAAATTGAGTTAAAAGGAGAGTCGGTAATTGTTTATGGCACTGCCGATCCTGAGACTTATCCCCTCCAGAAGAAACGCCACTCCTTTGAGTTTTTACGGACTATTGGGCATTTGCGATCGCGCACCAACACTCTCGGAGCGGTATTTCGTGTCAGAAATGCCTGTGCCACGGCAATTCATCAGTTTTTTCAAGAGCAAGATTTTCTGTGGATTCATAGCCCCATTATCACCGCTAGCGACTGTGAGGGGGCAGGGGAATTGTTTACTGTGACTAACTTTAACCTCGATAATCTACCCAAAAACGACCAGGGGAAAGTAGATTACAGCCAAGATTTTTTTGGTAAACCAGCTTACCTAACAGTGAGTGGACAGCTACAAGCGGAAGTAATGGCGATGGCATTTCAAAATGTTTATACTTTTGGCCCCACTTTTCGCGCGGAAAATTCTAATACCTCTCGGCACTTAGCTGAGTTTTGGATGGTTGAACCTGAAATGGCTTTTTGCGACTTGGAAGGGGATCAAAACCTGGCGGAAAAGTTTCTCAAATATATCTTCCAGTATGTTTTAGAGCATTGCCCTGAAGACTTGGAATTTTTTAATCAGTGGGTAGATAAATCTGTCTTGGCAAACGCCGATAATATTATCAATAATGAATTTGAACGAGTTACTTATACCAAGGCGGTGGAGTTACTAGAAAAAGCCGAGCAGAAGTTTGAATATTCCGTGGAATGGGGTATCGATCTTCAGTCGGAACATGAACGTTATTTGGCAGAAAAACTGTTTAAAAAGCCTGTCATTGTCACTAATTATCCGAAAGATATCAAAGCCTTTTATATGCGCCTCGATGATGGTGAAAAAACCGTCTCGGCAATGGATGTTCTAGCCCCTGGCATCGGTGAAATTATCGGTGGTTCTCAAAGAGAAGAACGTCTTGATGTGTTGGAAAGACGCATTAAAGAGATGAAGATCGAAGCGGATGATATTTGGTGGTATCTCGATCTACGCCGTTATGGCACAGTACCCCACGCGGGATTTGGCTTAGGCTTTGAAAGATTAGTCCAATTCATGACGGGCATGACTAATATTCGGGATGTAATTCCTTTCCCCAGAACCCCTTTGAGTGCAGATTTTTAGGTGATACCAAAACCAACATTTATGTAGGGGCAAACGCCCTAAAGGATTCACTAAAGTATTTGCGAAGCTTATCCTCCTTCGAGGACGTAGTCCTTTAGGACTAGCTTCCCTTCGCCCTAAAGGGTATATGCGAAGCGGTATCCGTGATAGACACCTTCGGACAAAGGCTTTAGCCGCATGTAGCTTCGCGTCGCGGTTTGCCCATCAAATAAACTGAAAGAAAACCATGATATACTTTGGATATCTAAATCAATCATGGAAAACCTAAAATCATGAAGTCACAAATTGGTCAGTGGGGGAACTCCCTTGCTCTTAGGATACCCAAATATGCAGTTGAAGCACTGGATCTAAAGCCTAACGATGCGATCGAATGCACCGTCGAAGCTGGTAAATTGGTTATACAACGCATTCAAGTGTTACCAGAATTTACCCTCAGTGAATTGCTAGCTGGTATTACCGAAGAACCTGAAGGCGAAGTGGAATGGGGTAAACCAATGGGAGAAGAAGTTTGGTAGTGTATCTTCCCAAGCGAGGGGATTTTATTTGGATTAATTTTGATCCGCAAGTTGGTCATGAGCAAATGGGAAATCGACCAGCCTTAGTGATTAGCCACGATGATTTTAATAAAAAAATGGGATTTGCTTATGTCTGCCCCATTAGTAATACCCAAAGAAAAAATCCTTTCTATGTGGTTATACCAGAGGGTGAAGCCGTGACTGGTGTAATTATGACAGAGCAGATGCGATCGCTGGATTTTAGAGCTAGAAAGGCTACTTACAAGGGTGTTTGCCCAGAGCTTTTATTGCAAGATTGCTTGAGACGAATCAAACCCATTATTTTTTAAGTGATAAGTAGGTATAGCAATCCTATTTGATTCATGAAACTACATTGATTGGTTTTAAGTAGTAGGTAGTAGGTAAGCTGTTCGTCATTTAAACTGCATATTATTTAATTAGGCAGAATACAGTTAAACTTTCCCCCAGTCAGCCAAAACAAGCAAATTAAATGCGTGAAAGCTTAGTAGGTGGTAGGTAGTAGAAATTTCTCATTTCATTTAGGATTGCCATATACCTATACTGATGCCACGGCGACTGAAAATGAGGCGATCTCCTCTGGTTGCAATTTTAAACTTCAAAAAATACTGGTTAAATCATCAAAAGCGATCGCCTCTCAGCTTTTATGACAAATCAACAGCAGCCATCTAGACAAATTACGCAAAATTACGTAGACTCATCCTTATTATCAATTGAGAATTAATATCTTTTGTGTGAGGAAGTTTTAAATGAAGCGGAGTTACCGTTACAGTTTTTCATGTCTAAATATTCCCTTGTTCTCGGTATTTTTGTTTTTATTCTCCAGTTTAGAAGTGCAGGCAGAAGAAAAATTCACTTCTGTTAATCAAGCTAATCATCAAGTAGCAGTTAACACTAAAGATATTAAATTTCAACAAGTGGTTTCTACCTCGGCTAAAGATTTGCTCCTAACCCTAAAGGGTACACCTTCGGATAAGGATACCGCTTCGCGACGCGCAGCTATACGGCGCGTTTTGAGTAAGAAGATTCTTAAGCCGCCTAGTCCTTTAGGGCATATAGCACAGCAGAGCAATGTTACTCGCGTTACAGCAATAGATTTAAAGCAAACCGAACAAGGAATAGCGTTAATTTTAAAAACTCCAGCAGGAAGTCAAAAATTAGTGCCGTTGATTCTACCCGATGGAAATAATCTAGTTATCGATCTTCTCGATACAACTTTAGGCTTCTCCATCAGAAATGGTGTAACTAAAACCAATCCTGCACCAGGAATCAAGGAGGTTAAGCTGACTAAAGTAGATGAAAGTAGTATTCGCTTAACGATTACAGGAGAAAACCAAGCACCAAGCGCAGAAATAGTACCATCACCACAAAATTTAGTTTTAAATGTTAATCCTCAAGGAAGTACCGCACAACAAACCCCAGACGAGGAGATTGAAATTATTGCCACTGGTGAAGGACAAGACAATGGTTATAATGTGCCGAATTCCAGTGCAGCAACGCGGACAGATACGCCGATTCGCGATGTTCCCCAATCAATTCAAATAGTTCCCCAAGAAATTTTACAAGATCAACAGATAACTCGCCTTGATGAAGCAGTGCGTAACGTCAGTGGTGTGACTTTCGGGGGTACGGATTTAGGTCGAAATTTGCAATTTAATATTCGCGGTTTTGACGAAGCCCCAATTCTGCGTAATGGTTTTCGGCAATTTGGTGCAGATGTGGTGACAGAGACGGCAAATTTAGAACGGGTAGAAGTCTTAAAAGGTCCGGCTTCGGTTTTATACGGTGAGATCGAACCTGGGGGTTTAATTAATTTAGTGACCAAAAAACCCACCCCCGAACCTTTTTATCAATTTGAGGCACAGTTTGGTAGTCGCAATTTTATCAGTCCTAGCTTAGATATTTCGGGCCACTAACAGAAGATGGGGACGTACTCTATCGCCTTAATACTCTATATCGCAGTAGTAATGATCTTCAAGATGTTGACCAAAATATCGAACGGTTTTATATTTCTCCCGTAGTGACTTGGAAGATTGGCGATCGCACTGACCTCAATTTTGAATTAGAGTATTTTAATGAAGATCGTCCCCCCAGTTTTGGTCTTCCTGCTATTGATGATGAAATTGCCGATGTTCCACCAGATCGGATTACCAACGAACCCGACGATGTTGGTGAAGAAGAATATATCAGTGCTGGCTATGATTTAGAACATCGGTTTAACGATAAGTGGAAATTGCGCAATGCGTTTCGCTTTACCCAGCAAAACGCCCTGTTGGAAACAGCTTTTCCCTTTGCGATCGACGAATCCACAGGTACTGTAACTCGTTTTTGGGCTGCCCAACCTCAAGAAGGAGAAAGTTATTCTTTACAAACCAGTACTGAGGGTAAGTTTGCTACAGGAAAACTTGAGCATGAGGTTTTGTTTGGTCTAGATCTGAATCTAACAGAAGATAACTTTAACGATTTAATTAGATTGGATCAAGAAACTCCCTTAGAACTAGATTTATTCAACCCCGTATATGGAACTTCTCCCAGACCAGATTTTGATACATTACCCTTATTTAGCGATCGCGAAACCGAAACACGCCGACTGGGAATTTTTGCTCAAGATCGAGTTTCCTTTACCGAGAATTTCTTTCTCTTAGGGGGATTACGTTATGACACAGTAAAGCAGATTATAACTGATAACCTGGAACAGACAGAAGTTAGCAGTACCAATGACGCTTTGATTCCTCGTGTGGGAGTAGTTTATAAACCGCTCAAACCAGTTTCTCTTTATGCCAGCTATTCCCAGTCTTTTGCCCCTAGCGAAGAAACTACAGCTGATGGGGAAGCTTTAGAGCCTGAAAAAGGTGGAGGTTGGGAACTAGGAGTCAAATCTGAATTATTAAAAGGCAAGCTTTTTACCACGTTGGCTTATTTCAACATTACTAAGCAAAATGTCGCTACAGAAGATCCTAATGATCCTTTCTCTTTTGTCACCACGGGAGAACAGCAAAGCCAAGGTATCGAACTGGATGTTACGGGGGAAATCTTACCTGGCTGGAAGGCGATCGCTTCTTATGCCTATATTGATGCTGAAGTTACCGAAGACAACCTGATTGAGGTTGGTAATCTTCTTAATAATGCCCCCGAACATAGTGCCAGTTTTTGGACAACTTATCAAATTCCCCAAGGGGATCTAGAAGGACTTGGTTTAGGACTGGGTTTTAATTTTGTTGGGGAAAGACAAGGAGATTTAGATAATTCTTTTAAGTTAGATAGTTATTTCTTGACCAATGCTGCCCTCTTTTACGAACGGAATAATTGGCGTGTTGGGCTTAATTTTAAAAACTTATTTGATGTGGACTACATAGCAGGTGCTGCACCAGTAAGGGAAAGAGGCAATGATCGCGGAGAACCTTTTACAGTTTTGGGTTCACTGGCGATCGAGTTTTAAACACACACATAGTGAGATGAAGATTACTACCATGATCGTTGAATTGGATATGAATCAAAAACCGCATCTGTACCCACAACAGGAATTTGTTCCACCATAAATCTTATTCCATGTATTCTTTAAATTCCTCTAATGGTTCATCAAAGTCATCAGACATCCATACCATACCTTTTGCACTACCAGGTTGACGAGGTTTAACAGGAAAGGCTGGAATTAATTTTACCACCGAGCCATCTTTGGTAATAACGACCTCTTCTCCACGTAGTGCTACATCAATTAAATCTGGTAACTTTTGGGCAGCTTCGTCAATAGTAATGGGATTCATAATTTTTATCTCCTGAAAATCGTACTTCCATTTTAGACAATGCCCAACAAGTCAGTTAATTTTACTTATTTCTTAATCACTCGCAATTCAAAATAATTTAATCTAATAAGAATCAAGAAAGTGCAATTAATCAAATATAGCTTTAATTTAGTTCAATTTAGTTTATTATCAGTATTATTAGCTATTAAACCTCTTGCTGCTGAAGAGATTAGCGATCGCTCTAAGTTATTATCTACTTCGGCAAGAGATTTGCTAACACAACCAGAAGTTACAAAGGGCTTGCCCGCATGTAGTCAAAAGATAGTTCAAAATCTCAAACAAGCCGATCCAACCAGCGTTACGGGAGTGGAAGTGAAGCAGACAGATAAGGGATTAGAGTTAATTTTAAAAACAGTTGCAGGAAGTCAAAGATTAGTACCGTTGATTTTGCCAGAAGGCAAGAATTTAGTAATTGATATTCTCGATGCAACTTTGGCTTTTGAGATTAGAAATGGAGTCGAGAAACTTAATCCTGCCGAAGGAATTAAGAAAATTACAGTGAATAAAGTAGATGACAATAGTATTCGCTTGACCATTACAGGAGAAAAGCAAGCACCAAGTGCGGAAGTATTACCTGGTAGCAACTTGATATTGAGTGTTAATCCTCAAGGTACTACGGCACAACAAACACCAGACGAAGAAATAGAGATTATTGCTACTGGAGAAGGAGAGACGGATAATTATAATGTTCCTGACGCTACTACAGCCACTAAAACCGACACTCCCATACGGGATGTTCCTGGAAATATTCAGGTGATACCTCAAGAAATTATTAGAGATCAAGGGGCAATTCGTATTGATGAAGCGGTGAGAAACGTCAGTGGCGTAAACTTTTCTCAAAATAGTGGTGGTAGAGATTCATTATTTAACGTTCGTGGTTTTGATGCTAATGAATACAAGCATGGCTTTCTGGAAGACTTTTTCAGTAAACGCACTGAAACAGAAATAGCCAACATCGAAAGCATCGAAATTCTTAAAGGGCCAGCATCTGTCTTGTTTGGGCAAGCACAACCATCAGGAACAGTCAGTATTGTCACTAAGAAACCTCTTAAACAGCCTTATCTAGATGTTTCTTTCACTGCTGGTAGTTATGAATTCATTCGTCCTAGTTTTGATATTTCCTCCCCCTTAAACAAAGATGGGAGTTTGGCATATCGGCTTAATTTTGCTTATGAAGACGCAGCAAGTTTTCGAGATACAGTCGAGACAGAAAGAGTATTTGTTGCACCTGTAATTAGGTGGTCAATTAGCGATCGCACTACTCTAACTTTAGAAGGAGAATATTTATCAGACAAAAGACCGATCGATCGCGGAATAGTCGCTATTGGCGACGAACCTGCGGATGTGCCTGCTAGCCGTTTTTTGGGAGACGCTTCACGGAAAAATATTTTTGATGAGTATCGTGGTTATTTATTTTTAGATCATCAATTCAATGACAATTTAGGTCTTAAATCGGGGGTTCGGATAACTTCTAGTCGAGAGTTTTATAATTCCCTCGAACCAGATACCCTACTCGAAGATAATCGTACTTTATTACTCTCTGGGGGCCCTGGGGGACAGTATTACGAGACTTATACTTGGCAAAATGACTTGACCAGCAAGTTTGAAACTGGCGCGATCGATCATACTCTTTTGTTTGGATTAGAACTATATCGTAAAACTGGGATTTATTACGATAACTCTTTGGAAACCGCAGAAAATTCGATTGATATTTTTAATCCAGTCTATGAATTCACTTCTAATTTAGAATCGGATCCAGCCTTTGATGGTGGAACGACTATTGCTAAAGGTTTTGGGATTTATCTCCAAGATCAAATCGCTTTTACCAATAATTTTAAGATGGTTCTAGGGGGTAGATTCGATACTTATGAATCCAAAGATCGAACACCTAACGACCCTGAATCTGATGCAGATACAGAAGCAGATGCTTTCTCCCCACGAATTGGCATTGTCTATCAACCCATCAAACCAATTTCTCTTTATGCTAACTATAGCGAATCCTTTTTCCCCCAAACAGGAAGAATAACTGGCGGTGGTGCAGCTAAACCAGAAATCGGCGAACAATACGAGGTAGGAGTAAAAGGGGACTTATGGGATAATCGCATCTCTAGCACCCTGGCTTTTTACGATATTACCAAAAGCAATGTTATCACTGACGATCCGAATAATCCCGACCCAGATTTTTCCCTTCAAGTAGGAGAACAAAAGAGTCGGGGAGTTGAGTTGGATGTTAAAGGAAACATTTTGCCTGGCTGGGATATGATTGCTTCTTATGCTTATACCGATGCCAAAATAAGTAAAGACAATAGCTTTCCTGTAGATAATCGTCTCAACAATGTGCCTTTTAACACGGTCAGTTTGTGGACTAATTACGAGTTTCAACAAAATGCTTTAAAAGGATTGGAAATAGGTGCGGGATTGTTTTTTGTTGATGATAGGTCAGGAGATTTAGACAATAGCTTTACCGTTCCTGGCTATACCAGAGTTGATGCAGCAATTGCTTACGCCACAGATAATTTAAGGCTTGCAGTTAATTTAAAAAATTTGTTCGATGTGCAATATTTTGATGGTTCACAAAGTACCACCAGTATTACTCCAGGCGAACCTTTTACCGTGCAAGGAACGTTATCAGTTAATTGGTAAGAACAGTAATTTATTAAGGAATCAGGAAATGAAATTAATTCAATATAGTTTTTCTTTAAGTTCAATTAGTTTAGTTATTTTACTATCATCTATCAATGCTGTTGCTGCTGAAGAAATCGGCGATCGCTCTAAGTTATTATCTACTTCAGCAGGGGATTTACTAACACAACCAGAAGTCAGAAGCGAAAAGGCAAAAATCAAAAGTCAGAAGATAGTTCAAAATCTCAAACAAGCCGATCTAGCCAGAGTTACGGGAGTGGACGTGAAGCAGACAGGTAAGGGATTAGAGGTAATTTTAAAAACAGTTGCAGGAAGTCAAAGATTAGT
>Ga0114940_10000909_pt1 | contig 11744 bp, 14 predicted proteins | sample ColdCreekSource_FD_87195 | JGI IMG/M metagenome (GOLD analysis project Ga0114940, IMG submission 87195) | Groundwater microbial communities from Cold Creek, Nevada to study Microbial Dark Matter (Phase II) - Cold Creek Source | ecosystem: Environmental > Aquatic > Deep subsurface > Groundwater ... | reverse complement strand
TTGAATGCTGGAGTAGACGGGGTTGTCGATGAACCGGATGGAAAAAAGACAATATATCAGGTTTTTTTTATATTTTTTAAAAATATTTTTAATTTTCATTTTTTTTATATTTGTCTTAAATTATTTTTCTAATTAACTTAACTATTGTTTTAAGATACACGGCTGTCACTATCATTCGTGCAAACAATGTCTCGGGGACAAATTTAATGTCCCAATGAGTGACGGCCAATTGCCTGCAACAAAATATGAGCGAACTCTGCAGCGCTCGGCCAATCTACGCGCAATTCCAGATGTAACCCTGATAGAAGTCTGGGAGCACGAGGCTACAGCTGTAAGTGTTCTTGAACTTCTCTAACCCTGAACTAACTGCAATTTTTGTGTATAGTATCTCAAGAAAAACCCTGAGCTTCGAGCCCGCGCGGCAAAGGCACCATGGTTCAGACCCCCTTTAAAAGTGGGCGATGCCTTGAAGGGGGGTTTATGCCAGCCATTCACCTTGTATTACGAATGTGGACCGGGCGAACAGGGGAAGGGATTTGATATTTTGTCGCTCTACCCTTTTTTAAGTGTTCAAACTACCATGCCTCGCAATAAACTAATAATATTCATTATATTGCAGGTTCAAGCTTACGGACGTTTTCCAGCGGGCGAGCCTGTAGTGCAGCTGGGCGACGAGATACTGCCCCTGGGCACGCTCTTTGGGTTTCTCAGCTGCGATATTCTACCACCCCGCAAGATGTACTTGCCACCACTTGCATCTGTAGTAAATGGCAAACTGATGACTATTTTATGCACCAAATGTGCCACCGAGCAACTAACAGCCTCATGCACACACACTGACGAGGAAAAAATGCTTACGGGGACCTGGACCACACCAGAGTTGGAACTGGCCGTGGCACAAGGTTACAGAATAGTGAACTCTTACGAGGCCTGGCACTTCCCACGTTCGTCGCAGTTCAAGAAGCCCGCAATCCCCGGAGACCAAGCGGAGCAGGGGCTATTTACAGAATTCATACTCAATTTTCTGCTCCTGAAAACTCAGGCATCCGGGCCACCACGTCCTAACATGACACAAGAGGAGCTGCAGGCCTACTGTAATGTATTCACCGAAGCGTATGGCCTCGTTTTGGATCCAGCCCTGTTGGTGTTCAACCCAGTACTGAGAGCTGTTTCGAAACTCATCCTGAATTCAATCTGGGTACTGAACTGCATATTTTTTAATGTAATAGCTAAATATTGCTTTGCTCAACAGGGAAAATTGTGCCAGCGACTTGTCACCACCAACGTTAAGATAATCGACTCAGCTTCAGAGCTCATCAAGCTCATGTATACACCTGGAATGATCGTTAGAGACATTGTACTGATCACTGATGATGTTGTTCTGGTAACTACTGAGATGCCGGAGGATCTGTGTGCTGAACCCAAATTTTCCAACAAAGCCGTGGCAAGTTTTGTGACTGCCATGGGTAGATGCACGCTCTTCTCGCACATGCATCCACTGGGAAAAGCTCTCCAATACGTTGATACTGGTTTGTTAATTAAATTTAAGTTTTAAGTCATGTGCTAACGAGCTATTATTTACAGATTCAGTCTACTTCATTGAAAAAGATGGAGAGAATTTACTTCCCCTAGGCGAGATGCTCGGGGATCTCACAGATGATCTTAAAGCGCACGGTGACTGTCGCATGACCCGCATCATGAGTGCTGGTCCAAAGAACTATGGCTATGCAGTGGACATCAAGCATCCTGACGGCTCAGTAACTACAAAGGTAACCCGCAAATTGAAGGGATTTTCCTTGGACTGGCGTTCAGCTGAAGCCGCTTCTCTGGAGAATCTCAAAGAGCTGATTGACGGCACTAAGACAGTCATCAAAGTTGATCAACCAGACCAGATCTTAAGAACAAAGGACTTTAAGGTGTACTCGAAAGATCAAGTGAAGCGAATGGGCTACACGTTCGATAAAAGAGTTCGAGTCCCAGATTCGTACATGACATGGCCTTGGGGCACGGATCACAACGCCCCTGAAGTGAACCTGCCATTGCCTCTTAATTATAAACCCTGGTAAATAGTTTGATTGTGTTCTTGGGATGTAATAGATATTAGTTGCAATTGTGTTATGTATAAATTTAATTCAACCAAATATTTTTTAAAAATTGTGTGTATGTGTGTGTGTGATTTATTGATTAAGGCAGACCGAGTATTATCTTTCATCGTAATATTGTTTAACTTAATTTTTAAAAATTAATTGTAAGTTTTCAGAAATTTTGTGTGATGTGATAAAATTTTAAATTTGAGCTAATTTGTTTTTGATCCTACAAAAAATGCTTCTTCAATTTATTTACTCTAATAAATTTGTTTAAAAATAAGATGCCAGCGTTTGTTTGTTCAAAAATTGTAGTTAACATTTTTGTACTTAAATTTTTTTTCTTTAAATAATTTTAATTTTAAGCTACGTATGATTATAAAAATTGTCTTTCTAAAAAAAAACTACTTCCTATTTTCTGTGTTAATTAATATGTACCTACCCTAAGGATTTTTTGTGAATAAAAATGTGTTATAATATATTTTGAAAAAATTGAGTATTTTATTTAAAGAAATTACAAAGCAACACACCAAACTACAAAACAGTTTAAAATTTACATTCGCAACTCATTACTTATTTTTTCAGTGCACATTGTGGTTATTTCATAATAAATGCGAGTCTGCATCATTTTTGTATACTGGCCATCTTTAATCAACCATGGAGTGTCGTTGGTCGCGTTAAGTCTCTGCTCAACAACTTGAGGCGATGGTTGTTGACTAACACCCATGCCTCTAACAATTCCCACCATGTCGTTATAAATCATTTTGACAACAGATCGATCAGTTTCTAACTGTGTGCATGCAGCCTCATACAAACACGTGTAATGAGTCAAATGTTGGAAAGTACCCTCCACAATTACAATATAGCTCGCGGCTTGGTCCACGTCGGCGCAATTTACAGCAATTTTCATGACTGGAGTAACCCAGCCACGACTGAACCTAACCCGGACGCCATGCTCGGTCACAACTTCAGCCTTCTCGGCCGTGGACTGGAAAAACTCCGCAGCCTTAGAATCCAGACATACCAATTCCTGGAACTGTCGATGCGTCAGCTTGAGGCCTCCGCCGCCTGGTTTGCCAATGTGCACTGTCACTTCAAAGTCGGCTGCTGGGTCCAGATACACACTGAGAACCTTGGACCCGCTGTCGTTGATCCTGAAGCTACTGCGGAGAATGCCCTCATGATGATCGAAACTCTCCGATTGCTTCACAGGCTGCAACGGCTTCGGGGTGTCGTTAGCGGGACGTCTCTTCGGGGTGATGAAGGAGGTGCGGATGGGTGCCATTGCTGCTGCTGTGGTTATTACTGAGTAATGGCGTCCTATGCATCCAGTTTTATTCCCGGCGCCCCACTCCCAAAAGGGAGGAGTTTCCCCTTCCAATACAAGCCCCTCCCCCTCCCCTCCACTATAGCATCTGCAGCACCTCCCTTACTATCTGGTCGTTTTTCTCCGTGTATTGCCCGAAGCAGTTATAGAACTGTTGCCGTGTATAGCCACCCATACGAAAAGCAAGAAACAATATGCTGTAGCTTGCACACGTGGTGGCATTTATGCTCTGCAGTCCTCGCCAACTTAATTTTACGCCCTTAAATCTCCTGAGAAATTTTCTATGATCGTCGGAGGGGCGTAATTTATAGCTATCAAAAAATTCCGGGGGGCCCCTAGGTCCAATAAAAATTGCCGACCAGTGTGTGCCGGGTTGACCTGAAATATATATTTTACTTAGAACACTGAATAACCGCTATGCCATAATTTAACATACCTGCGCGATCCCAATTAATCACAAAGGCCGCTGGTCTCCTTGGATTTTTCGGTATCTTGTTGGCTGCAAAGACACCCACCATATACTTCTTCTTGGCCAGCCGATTTAGTTTCTGCAGATGGTGTAATACATCTTGTGTCTCCATCTTGACTTTTTTCCACCCACGCAGCGAGAAAATCTGCACCGGCCACCGCGCACCGCACTCCGGGTTTGAAATGAGCCTTGCAGTTATCCGAATTGGCCACGTTCATAGGTGGACACTTGAGAGTTGTTAAGTCGACGATTTCTCTACCAAGGACTTTCTCAAGATACTCTCTCTTGTGGTGTCCTTTTGTGTAAATCTTAGCGCATCCGGCTAATTTGCGTTGCAGATCTAACTCCAATTCCTGCAGTGATACGTTTCCACCACTATAACTGAGAGCGTGATGTTTGAGTACTCCCCAGTGCACCACTCGCTGCTGTCTCTCGCTCAGGAATGGAAAGGCGACGCAGGGCTTCACATAATAAACATGCTGAGTGCCATCGGCAAACTTAATTCCCACTTCCTTAGGAGTAATTTTTTGATGATCAAAGAGGGCTTGGAAGCCTTGAATATCCACAGTAGCCCACTGCATGGTGCACGACTGATGCAGACACACTATTGTGTGGACTCTTATACTAAGGCAAAGTTTCTGTGTTTGTCCGCTTGCAACACGCAGCGACTCTCGACATAGCAGATGAGCGTGAGCACAGATGGCGTTGCTGTTCCGAAACCCAGATCGATGCTTATATTCGACTCATTTTGAATGGACCATGTAGAATCAGAGGCCGACTGCGTGGGAGTTAGATCAAATGCATAGAGACAGAAGCCCCCATTAGCATAATCATCTCGATTAATTGTGGCCCCATCATCGGTAAGCTGTATTCCCGAGTTGAGATACAGCTGCGTGAAGGGTTCCATGAGCTGTTTTTTCGCGTAATTAACCAGAATTGGCTTCCCTCCAGCCACCTGGCCGTCAATATTAACGGACAGTAGATTCAAATCAAAGGCGGCAAAATCGAATGGGTTCTCGCTATAATTCCCATGCACTGCGGAACTTTTAACTAAACCCAAAATTAATCTGGCAGGCATTGGCCCTGGGAAAATGTTTTCAAAGTGCGCACGCTGAGAACCCGAGGCCACTGAGAAGCTTAAGACATCCACTTTCTTCAAGGGGTATTTTGCCGTGTGCGCCATCAGCATTTTGGTATGCGCCAGCAGTACTGAGCTGTTGATCTGAATTTTTCTAATGAAAAGCGAGGCGTCGGTGATCTCTATCTTCGGAGCCAGAGTGTCAGCACACATGACCACGATTTTTGGATCATTGCGTGTGAACGTGAAACGCACGGCAGTTTCATTCAACAGTAAGCGTGGTTGGCTTGTCATATCTGTGTGTATACGTCCCAACACTTCAACTTCAGCGCCACCCGCGATGAACGTAGCCCGCTTCTTCATGGGAGCCGTCGTCAAATCTGACATTTTCCCGGCCTCATCTTGATAGTATAATGCAGAGGTTAGATGCGAATTCTTGCTGATATCAGAGTAAGATAGCAGTGTCTCGAGATATGAGCGATAGTGGTTAAGATAGCCAGAGTTCCCGATCTGAGTTGAGTTCAGTTCGATTTTTACATTACTAAACAGTGTGTTCAGCGTATAATTAGCAACCGAAACGACGTCTGTTGCCTTTAATGCTGCCCCAGCGGCGTCCGTAACCTTGAAAGTGACCTTTAGCAGAGTCCGGTCCAATGCCAAGTATTTGTCCGTGCTCGGCGGTGCAAAAAACGTCAAAGGGCCTGCGCCGATCGCTTGCAATGGTTTGATTTCAATGTAATCGCCTGCAAGACAACCACTTTCAACCACGGGCGGCGCGAAGAGGTCAAGGTCGATTGATAGACCCTCTAGTGGTCGGAACGCCATGGTTTTTATGCAAATATATCAAAGCACTTTGTGATCCTCTTCTTCTTCCGCTTGCCTGCAACCTTCTTTTTCAGCCGGCGAGATTTCTTGGCGGGCTTCTTCTTTTGAGTTGCCTTCTTGAGCTTCCTCTTTTTCGATTTTCTCTTTCTTGTGCGCTTCGTCCTGCTGCCGCTAGACGAATGACTTTTAGATGGTCTACGCCGTCTTTTTATCCCATTTCCAACCATTGAATCGATTTTAGTTGCAGCACGCTCCGTTAAATTTCCACCCGCCTCACGTACTCTCTTTTTTAGAGAGTCTTTCAGACTTACACCTTTCAAGTTATCTTTGACAACCTCAAAACCACTTGTCAGCAGCTCACGCCCTACGGCTTTGGCCCCGTTCTTAATGAACGGAAAAACCTTGCGAAATAGTCCAGCCAAGAACGACCCGATGCCGTTTCCCCGTTGCCCGCGGCCGGTGGTTGCGAATGTTGTTGGGATTTTCCCCTGCGCAGACTGAAGGTAATAATCATATAATTGCTGCACATTATGAGCGTCCATTTTGCCTTGGGCGGAAGTGAAGTAGCGCCGTCACGGTCCCAGACGCGAATAAAGCTTTTTTGCCTGCGTCGGTCGTTATAAACATTCCCACATTTGAAATGTCTGCAGTTGCCAAAGCAAAATAAAATATATTGTCGAAAGTATAGCTTTTCATATTTCCAGGAAAATATTTATTTTTCTTTATGTTGATCGTTCTCAATACTTTGTGATGCATGTGATCCACGTATTGGTCCGCAATAAGATCGCATTCGATGTTTAGCAAGCTGAGCTTTGGATCGTCGAAATCTAAATACAAAGTCTCTACTTTCGGGGGCCCCGTGGTGTTGCTGGTGATCTTAGTCTTCGATTCTGTGTATAACGTCGCCGGTACGTGCACTTCCGCCAATCCAACCTCCCATTCTCCCTGTAGCTTGTGTGCTTTACCCAGGTGCACCCTGAACTTTGATGGGCCGTTTTCATCAGCGAAATGCCCGGCTCCACTGCTCGTGACAGTCAAATAAAACGGCTCCATTAGATGGAAATCAGATCTTTTTCAGGAACCCAGGAGTTGAAGTGTGCAGAGTATCCTTTCCAGGCAACTAGTAGACGCTTACTGGCACCTTTACCGCGCACGTCGACTATTTTATCTATCATATAAGTTCCCCCGTCAAGAGGTTTATTAATTTTCTGCACTTCTTGTTTATAAAGGCGTCCTGTGATTGTTTCGTCGTGATCATCACGCACACTGAACATCAACGGCTCCATATTTGTTACTTTGGACACTGTGAACACCTCAGGGGTCCAAGCAAACGACGCCGATGGTTTCTCATGTAGCTCAAGATCTCTAGCCAGGCGCACACGATCCCCGCCGGCTATGCTCGATTTGATCCGAGCTTTTTGTCTTACGCGTGCATATCGTCCGTCACCAGCGTACAGATAATCCCATACACGCGGCACGTCTTTTGTCTTAATATCAAGAGGCGCCATGCCTGTTGCCGAGTGTTTTGCAATGTTATAACCAAACACCAGATCGGGCAGGTATGTCAGGTACTCTCGACTTCCGCGGGCGGTCATAACTTTATTCATTTTCTCTCGTAAAGTGCGATTTACACGTTCCACTAGAGCACTTTTTGCCTTGTCTACTGTACCATAGTACTTGATGTTGTTTCGTCGTAAAAAACCAAGCACATCAGAATTGAAAAACTCCGTGCCAAAATCGAATGAAACCTTAGCAGGCTGCAAAATCCTGAATATCTTCTGCAGGGCTGCAAGTACCGTAACTCCGCGTTTATCTATAAGTGGTTCTACCCATAATCTCCGAGTGAAACAATCAATACACGTTAATAGGTAGCGAATGCCTTTATTCTGAGCAGCAAGACTTTGCATATCCAGAAGGTCACACTGGAATAATACACCAATATCATGCACCATATAGCGCGCCCTCTGAAATTTACGAACGACTTTTTTATGTAGTGTATATGTGTCTTGGGAGGCCAACCAGGAAGCGGCAATCTTCTCTTCAACACCGGCCGCAGCTGCTAAATTCACAATGGAGCCGAAGCTTGCAGGGTGGCGGGGGTCGTAATATATCTCGCGCATTCGCCGGGCGTCAACATTCTCGTCTGCAGGATCCCCGTTATGCCGGTTTGCTTGTAATTGCTTCAGAAATACTGCATCAGCATCTTCGGTCGATGTATCTCTTGGTTCATGTGTCCTGAGTCTTTTTGGGAGGCGGTCGTCTACAGCTGCTCTTTTTTCTTGAAGTCTTTTTTTAACCGTAGATAATGGCAAGTCATCATCATCCGACCATTGTATATCCCGTGGCTTCAGGCGCTTCGAGCTCCCTTCATCAGCCAACCGTTTTCTCTTTGGCTGCGGGAGGGGAGCCGCTGCATCCCCTTTCTTTTGTCTTTTAGAAATACGATCGTCTGCAGCTGCTCTCTTGGCCTGTAGTCGTTTCTTAACGGTTGCCAACGGTTCTTCGTCATCTGACGACCATAGAATATCGTTTATCTTTTGCCGCTTCTGCATAGGATCATCGTCTGCCCGTTTTCTTTTCAGCGTGGCTTGAGGCGTGTCCTTTGCCCCTCTCTTTAATCGTTTACTCGCAGGGTCTACCGGCTCTGCGACCGGGCGCTTGACTCTTAATACGGGCGCCATTTTGCCGTTGTTTTATTAATCCCCTTTGTGTTCGGCTTTTTTGCCTTGCTTAGTATGCCTATGTAGTCTGCTGGTACGCCCATACGCACCAAGAGCCCATGAAAACCGGCCCAACCACGGGGCTTATTTCTTTTGGAGCTCGAGACCGCTGCACTCACCAATGCGTGGAGTGGTGTAGGATTGGGACTTCCACCGATGGTTACAGCTCCCCGTCCGTCCCAAGATATATCCTGATTGCGTCGGAGTAAACTCATTAGCACACGGGCCTTTTTCTTTAACCTGTCCGTGCGAAATGTTGCGAGCACATCAGAATTGTAAGTGTCCAGATCGTAGAGCGCACGTTCGCGAACCGCAGGTCCTGAGTTCTCAAGCTGCTCTGACTCACTGATCGGCTCCATGTCGATTATATCTACGGCTTGGGCATTTTTCTCACGCAGTTTTGTCATGAACTTGAGCAACACCTGGCGATATTTTAGCCACTTATCCTGGTCCGTCGATCCTTGCTCGTCAAGAATGCTTTTCATCTCAATATCCATTGCGTTCAAGCTACCCGCTGGTGCCGAAGGCTGAGGCAATTCATCTCGCAGAGTAGCCGCTTCTTCTGGTGTAACGAGAATCATCTTTTTCGTGTAGTTCATTTTGTTATCAGATTCGATGCAATTGCCGTCAAAACTGCAGTCAGCAATGGCACAATAAAACCACCAGTTTGGCTCAGAGTTTTCTTCTTGAGCTTGCGGGACGTGCTTTTACGGGCGACCAGCCTCAGGTTCTTTTTATGACGCTTGAGTCGTTCGAAATGACTCTTTTTCATCGGTAGTGCGTTATTTAAGCAATTCAAGGCGCACTCTGAGATGCAATCGATCAGCTGCGGGGTACATTTCGCTATCAAAGCCTTTCTCTTTGAAGGCGTGGCCTTTGCAAGCTGCTTGAGAGCGGCCATGTGCTTCTTGAGGCGGGCAGACATGATAACTGATTAACCCACGAGGAGGGTGGGTTTATTTATACAACAGTGTTCTTAGACATGTATACAACGGTGCGCTGGCCTGGAAATATATTTGTTCTGTACCGAAGGTAATCTGGGATTCCTTGGGTCAAGTCGAACAGCAGATAGCCATGTGGCGCATGCGTTGCGTCTCGGTACGCCTCCTCCAGCATCTTGGATTTTTCAGGGTCTACCTGACGGCAGAAATATTTAATCTGGGCCCTATCCCGGGGCGAAGAAAATGCAATAACATATTGCGCATTAAGTGAAATATCCCGCATGCCCTTTCCATAGAGATTCTGAGCTATGGTCCAGCACGCAAGGTTTCTATGATGAGATGTCCTAGTGTATAAATCAATCACTGAACCATTCAATTCTCGGTAGAGATCGTCGATGATTACAAGCCGTCTGGGACCACCCGCTTTAAAATAGTTCTCAAAGTCGGGTAGGCCCTCGTGAAAACGCACAGGAACAGGACAAATATTTGGTATCTCTTTATGAAGCGGCTGCGAAATTCCATAGCACCAAATAACCTCCTCGATCGGTTGATCACTCATCTCGGCCAAATGTTTCAACATATTGACCGTTAATATACTTTTACCAGAGCCACTGGGCCCTGAGATGAGCACAGAAAATGGAAAGCGAAAGGGCAACTGCATGATTGAAACTGAGAGGATTTTGCACAAACAGACGCCTTTTATTTATTTTTTCTACAATTTTTAGTACACGCCGCACACATCTCCGCAATCCTCAATCATCTTCAGCTCCTTCAGACCGCAAACTTGACCTTTGGCAGCCATCATCTTCATCCGGAACGATTTTGACAACTCTGGACGGCCGATCAGTTCAGCGGTGCGATGGTTGAACTTCGATACTGTGAATCCCTCCATGCGATTAGTATAGCGAAGTGTATAACCCTGCATACTTAATTATTAGCAAACAACATCACACATTTAAAATAAGGTTAACTCACAAATTTTTCCACCATCATATCATAGTATTCTCGCAGAACGAGATCAGTCCCCTCGTGATACGGCAGCGTACTAAGGATCTCACATGTTTTAGCATTCGCGTCGTGTAGTACAAGAAATTCACTCGCGAGCTCCGGGTCAGAGGACTTCTCGAGTGACATGACGTCCTTAAACCGGTCTTCGGGCGTTGAATTCATGATGTATACTAGCAGTCGGGCCCCATCGGCGCAGCTGACAAGTCCATAGCCCGCCCCGCGTCCCCTCCACGTCCACAGCCCCCCTCCATGTTCCCCTCTCGCCGCCAGTCAGCAGATTCTCACTCCTCACTCTGTCGCAGCATCCGGAAGGTAGCAGCACAGAAATTCTCGATCAGATTCACGCGCGTATAAGTTATCTAGAAGCGGATATTACGCATAAGAAACACTCTATAACGAAAGAGCCACTTACATAATTGCGATCCAACGCTTCGTAGATCTCAACCAGTGCACCGTGCGTCTCAGGACTGTACACACCTTCGAAGCGTATGTAACTACACTCCCAGAGGGAATCCACCCGCACGTCAAACAATTCCTGCAGCTCCGGCCACTCCGTGTGACGCAGCCTTATTCTTCTTTCATCTCGACCCATCGCAAGTATCACGGAGAAAAAGCAATCCACTTATTATATAGGAGCCAACTCGCGCAGGCGCATCATGTATCGACGCTATCACGCCCATCCAAAGCTTGCGCACGTGAGTGTACGCATGGAGACTGTGACGCATATTCACCCACGATATCGCACACGGCTCGTTGATGCGGGATTCTTCTACTGCCCTAAACGTAGAACTTATAATTGCTATTCGTGTGGACTCGTCCAACTTAATCTACCAGATGATCCATTCATCGAACACGCAAGATGTTTTCCACAGTGCCCACATGTCATCTCCGTCAAAGGCCAGAAATACGTAGATCTCATCTGCACACAATACCCAAAACCGAGCAAGCCGTGGGACGCCATGTTCGTCTAACAACGCCCAAGAAGCCGACAGGAGAAGAAACCACCCGGCAAAATTTAGCATATCTGCATGCGTGCGTTTTTATCACGGCACGCGGCGGGTCATGCAATCTTTTGTCTGATTGGTACAAAGCCTAGAACATCTGCCAGCATATGCGTCAGCGGGTCATGTCGTCACAATGCCTCCCACCCCTACCAATACGCTCATATGCCTCAGCGGGTCATGACGTCACACCCCCTCCAATGCCACCCCTACGCCCCTCCCCCATAGTCAAAAATTTCGACCCGCAGTGGTATAGGGAAGCACTCCCATCTGTACCCACAACCTACTACT
>Ga0114940_10000908_pt1 | contig 11750 bp, 9 predicted proteins | sample ColdCreekSource_FD_87195 | JGI IMG/M metagenome (GOLD analysis project Ga0114940, IMG submission 87195) | Groundwater microbial communities from Cold Creek, Nevada to study Microbial Dark Matter (Phase II) - Cold Creek Source | ecosystem: Environmental > Aquatic > Deep subsurface > Groundwater ... | reverse complement strand
TGTGTGCCAAGTATTTTGGCAAGCACGTATAGTAATTATGAGATTATCTTGCTCTCCAACAACAGTACAGAGCCGGAGACTCACGCGTATCTAGATGAGTTGCGCAAAGAAGAGCGATGCCGCGTATTCATTTGGGATCACCCCTTCAACTATTCAGCGCTTAATAACTACGGCCGCAAGCAGGCCAGAGGTGAGTACTTAGTCTTTTTGAATAATGACACTGAAGTACTCCAAAAAGACTGGCTAGAAGAGCTGGTAGGCGTGGCTATGCAGCCAGAAATTGGAGCTGTCGGCCCATTGCTACTATATCCTGACCGCCGCATACAACATGCAGGTGTCGTATTAGGTATGAATACTATGGCCGGACACGCCTTCCGCTTCCGCCAACCTCATGAATGGACAGACTTCGGCATTGCCTTGTGGCCACGTAATTATCTAGCGGTAACGGGTGCTTGTCTGGCGGTCAAGACATCGAAATATGACCAAGTGAAGGGTTTTGACGAGCTGTTGACGGTTGGCGGTAATGACGTTGCTTTGGGTATCCGTTTGTACGAATCAGGCTATCGTAATGTGTACTGGCCGTTCGTGCGCTTGATCCACTACGAGAATGTCTCTGTGGGCTCGTATGAGTCCAGTGTGCCTATCGGCGACTATAACCGGTCGTTAGTGTACTATCGGCCATATCTGGATAATGGCGACCCATTCTTTAACCCCAACCTCGACTTGATGAACGAACAGATTGGGATAAGGAGTAAATATGAGTAGCTTGATACATAAAGCCCAGAACGTGTATAAGAACCAGGGCATCAAAGGGGTGTTAAAAAAGGCCAAGAGCACCGCACGCTACCGGACTAGGAGCTTGCGACGGCAAATTTCACCACGCAAAGAGACCCTTGAGCAAAAAGAACTACGAGAAGAATATGGATTGCTGTCAAACCCTATCTTTCAAATCACGAGCCAAGACATCGTTGAAAGTAAAAAGGTTTGTGAGGTACCAGTGCCTGCCAAAATCCAGACAGCTACTTGGTTTGTGCCGTATTTTAACCACTTCGCATTTGGTGGCATCCAGACGATCTTCCGTTACATAGAAAAACTCAGCATTGAGGGCGTGCACAATAATATTGTGATCTACGACATGCCTACGTTAGATGTCGAGTCAGTAGAGAAGCAGATCGCAGAATATTTCCCAAGATTAAAAAATTACAAGATTACGGTGTTTTCTGACGATAAAGAAGAGTCGATTGCTGCATTGCCGCCAAGTGACATCGCCTTCTGCACCTTATGGGTATCTGCGTATATATTGCTTAAGTTCAACAAGACTAAGCGCAAATACTACTTCATCCAAGACTATGAGCCGTTCTTTTATGTGGCCGGGTCCACCTTCGCGTTGGCCGAATCTACGTATCGCTTTGGCTTTAGGGGCGTCGTAAATACGCCAGGCCTACTAGCAGCCATTAACCAACGTCATGGTTTGGAAGGTATTAGCTTTATACCAGCGGTTAATCACGCGATGTACTATCCTAACCCCAAGCGTGATAATGACCGCGTGCGCATATTCTTTTACGCCCGTCCTAGCAATCCACGCAACGCCTTTAATCTAGGGATTATTACTATTCACGCCTTGCTTAAAAAGTACGGCGAGCGTATCGAAATAATCACCGCCGGTGCCCCGTGGGACGAGGCTGAATATGATCTAAAAGGGAAAATAACTAACCTTGGCTTAATCGGTTCGATTGAAGAAGTTGCTGAGCTGTATCGCAATTGCGACATTGGCTTCGCGTATATGCTTAACAAGCACCCGTCATATCAGATGCTGGAGTATGCTGCTTCTGGTGTGGCAACTGTCATGAACCAGAATGAAGACCACCACTGGCTGTATAAGGATGAGGAAAACTGTTTGCTCTCAGAGCCTTCACCGGCTGCTATGGCGGAAAAGATCAGTCGATTGATAGATGATCCGAAACTGCGCCGTAAACTGGTTAAAGAAGCTCAGAAAGCCTTAGGCTACAGCTGGGACCAGCAGACAGAAATGATTTGGAACGATATTAAAAATAATTAGTAGTCTAGCTACCTAATAAAACAGCACGCAATGGGCGTGCTGTTTTATCGTTGGGATTATCCCAGTCAGTACACTGGGGCTGCTTCAGCAAAGCTGCTGGGTCTAAGGGTATGTACCGATTATTGGGTACTTGGCACCTGTGGTGGCGTCAACTTCAATCATCTTACCGTAGTCCAACCCACGCTTGTCTGTAGTGGTGACGTGTAAGCTGGCACTGTCGCCATGTACATAGCGGATCTCTCCAGTGTTCTTTACCTTAAAGAGGCGGCCGGGGGCTAGCTTAGCACCATCGTAGGTGAACATATTGGCTATTGATTGGTCTACAGGCTGGATCTGGTTGCTTTGGATACCGGACCAGGCAATATCATTGCCAGTTGGGAATGGTCGTCGCTTATTGCCTTGTAGCGTGTAGATCTCGCCAGTGCTGCTACGGAATACTTGGGAAAGAGGTGCGTTATGTAATCGGTCAAGCACGGGATCTGGCAATGAGGCGTACTGTGATGGCGACCAATTACTATTGCCTAAGATCGATGCTTTTTTACCTTCGGATGTGAGTACGTACGGCGTGTTGGCTGAGTCCTTGGCGAAGAAACGCAATCCGGTACTGTCTACGGCAAGGTGTTCGCCAGCATCATAGCTGGCTGGGAAGAGATAATTCGGAGCATTGTTTAAGCCCCAAGCACCTATCAAGGCAGGATCTTGTATTGGGTAGAGCTTAGAATTGAATGTTAGGTAGAGAGCGCCACTATTGTCGAATTTTACGATAGCATTATCGATAATAAGCATTTTGCCAATAGGCTGTGCTGCGTTAATATCTTTCATCCAGCGTGAACTACCCCAGCCGCCTAAGACCTCGACAAACACAGGATGGGTGATGAGTCGTTTCTTGCCACCTTCCATTTTCCAGACCTTGTCTTGGTTGAGGATCATTTTTGGCATTGCGCCATCTGGAGTCGTATAAAGATCTATTAATTCATTAGCTAACGTCTTGGTGACGTTCGAGTTAAAACAGTCTATGCCCCAGGTATTGGATGGGTTGCTGCTATTGTCGGGATATTTCGCGCAGGCGCTAATATCGATTGAGAAGCGCCTACCGTCATCAAACAGGTAGAACGCGCCGCTTGAGTCATTTTCTTTCTTTGCTACCGTCGTCAATGTATCACCAGTGGTGTATTGGTCGAGGAATGATTGGGTCACTTCTGCCGCTGGATAGTTGTGAAGACCGTACGCACCTAAGACTTCAAATGAAGGCGCGGGGAACTTCTTGCCACCGGCAATTACATATAATTGGCTGGTTGAAGTAGATTTGTATAGTGGTGACGGCTTGGACCCGATAACGCTGGCTCCGAACCAGTCGTTAAACATCCGCCAAAAGTTGCGGTTACCATAGGCGCTACAACTGTCGCCACTGCCGTAGAGGTTGTTTAGGGCGGCAGCATTTGGCTGGTAGGGCGTGTAATTGTAGAGGCCAGCAGTTGCCTGGTTCTGAATGTACACAGGGCTGGAGCCGCAGCTTGAACTTGGATTATAAAGTATGTTGTTGCTACGGCCCATGCGGTAACTAAACAGGGTCGGACTCTTTGCATAATAGCGGAATTGACGCGCGGCCATGTAAACCTGGTTAAAGAATCCGTAGTATTCAGAGTCACACGGTGCGGTGTCTGGACAACCATAGCCTGTAGCGCTACGGTATTGGTTGGACCATGGCCATGTATCGGTAACTAAGCTCTGCTCTTTCTGTAGTAGAACTAGCAGTACCTGCGGGTTTACGCCACAGCTATTGGCGACGTCGTATATTATCTGCGCAGCAGTGCTATTTGTGCGTGGAGCGATTGCCTTACAGAGCCCAACTTCGGCGCTGCGGGCTGGCTCGTCCTGCCTGTAGTCTTTTAGACATGTATAAGGCGGTTGGTATGAGGGGTTGGTAGCTGCGTGGTATGTGTCGCAGACCGGTACTTTGCTGTTCAAGAAGTTTTGAATCTCATTAACACTCATTGTTCCTGGCGAAAAGAATACCACGTCATCCGTAATACGGCCGGCATTGAATTGCGATCCAGCAATGGCTGAGGCGGGAGTATTGGTTGCGACTATGCCGGCGACTACAGTCGCCAACATAATAATCGGAGTAGCTAGCCTAAACCACTTCATATTCTACTTAACCTCCAATGTCGCCGGTTTTGATACACCGCGCGCAGCAGCTGAGTCATAAGATATGGTAGCAGTCCAGCTGCCCTTGGCCAATTCACTGGCAGCGAATGTAAATAAAGGACAGCGCGTGCTGCGAGCGTCTTTGGCTCCTTGGGTGGTTTTAACGACAGTCTGAGATGTGCCATTTTTCTTGAGAGTGAGAGTGCATGTGCCGCCATCCTCTATGACGCTTGATATAAAGGCTGATGCTTCAATCTCTGCGTCATACTGGCCAATATATGTAATGGTAGGTTCAACAGTTTGAACAGCGCCAGGCGTTGGTGCCGGTGCCGGTGGATTGGAGGCTTCTTTTTGCTGCTGCTCTTTAAACTCTTCTGTTTCTTTTTTTTCTTCGTCTGTGGGTTCATTGTAATTGACGGTATTCGGCGGATTGATAGTATTGTTTTCTCGCCTATTATCCATGTAGAAGTAGCTTCCAATAGCTATTGAGGCAACTACTACGGCAATAATGGCCCATGTCAAAGGGCGTTTATATAGTGGTTTTGAGGGTAATTTTCGCAATTGCATAACTTATAAAATTATAGCATAAGCCTGTTTATGTTTACTAGGCTGTACAGTGACTGTTATACTACCTGAAAACTGGGAAGACGGCTATGACTATCAGGAATGAGCGAATTGTAAAGGGTATTGATTACGCAAATGGCGTAGGGCTTGAGCTAGGACCTCTGACTTCGCCTATCCTGAGTAAACAAGAGGCTACTATCTACTATCTTGACCACATGAGCGTTGAAGAGATGAAGGTGAAATACAAAGACGAGCCGGTCGATCTGGATAAGATCGTGCCGATTGACTTCGTTTTAAGTAAAAACGGCCTCAAAGCATCGGTTGGCAACAAACGCTTCGATTATGTGTTAGCTTCTCACGTTATCGAGCACATCCCTAATGTCGTCGGTTGGCTACAGGAAGTCTATAGTATCCTTAAGCCACATGGTGTATTGTCTTTAGTCGTCCCTGACAAGCGGTTTACTTTTGATATTCAACGTCGGACTTCATCACCGGCGGAAATTATTGGTGCCCACATTGATGACATACAGCGCTTTTCTTCGACGATGATGTATGACTTTGCCAGCCAGTACGTAGCTGATGTCGACAGTGGAGAAGCCTGGCGCCAGCCAGAGAAAGTACTATCCCAACCTAGGCGGTACACGCTAGACGAGACGTATGCGATGTGCAAGCAGAACCTTGATCCAGAAAAATATGTTGATTGTCATTGTTTTACATTTACGCCATTATCATTCTTGGAAGTAATGCGTCGCCTTATGGAGCATGGTTTGCTCGATTATGAAATTGCGCATGTTTTGCCGACTTACCCCGGTGAGCTGGAGTTTTATGTAACTCTCCGCAAAATTGACCGCAAAAAGGTTAGCCTCAAAAAACAACTCAAGAGTATTCCTCAGCTAACTCTGGAGCCCAACCCGCTTGCAGAACTAAAAGAAGAGAATATTATTCTCAAGCAAGAAATTGAAGCTCTGAAAGGTTCAGTTTCGTGGCGCGCTACCAAAGGCCTGCGCGCTGCGCGTAGTATCCTCAGAAAAAACTGACGACCTATTCCCAACCGAGGACTTCCCTCTTGCTTTAGCTCGTAGTAAAAATATACCGTTTGCGCACCCAGAAATTCCAGGCAAATGTAATGACTATAGCTAGGAATTTACCGATAATCGGAGGTAAGGCCAATTGCTCTACTGATAGGCTGGTAACAACCAATTGAATACCGACGCCGACCAAACTAGTCGCAAGCACTAAGCCAAATTCTACATGCGCTTTATGGCGGCTGTTCTTGAATACGAATACTTTACTAAAATACCAATTAAGTATGATGCCAACCAGCATACTGGTCGGCGTAGCTATCAAGTAGCTAATGTTCAGTCCGCTATTCATAACCGCGAAGACCGCCAGCTCGATGCTGACGATACAGGCTGCCATTACAAAGTAGCGTACGACATGCTTGGCCAACAGTTTTGCTATGAGTTCCATTACCTTATTCATATTGTTCCAAATGCTCGTTGAAAAGTTTAGTGGCGACTGCGTAAAAGACGACTAACGTGTCTGGATTTATGTTAGCCCGATAGGTAAGCATACGGCAATAGTGCACAGCCTCGTGAAAAAGGATACTGCGGTATTCGGCGGCCGGTAGCGTATTGCGTAGTTCTTTGTCGGTATAGCGGTACAGGCTGGCGTATTTTTGGGAACGTGAGTCGACAAAATTAATGTTATTGCCTTTAACATCGCATTCTTTCAACTGGATCAAAAATTCATAGCCAGAGTGTAGCGACTGGTAGAGCTTGCCGTAATCGACTGCTGGTGTCGAGACTTGGTTTTCGTTATTAGGGTCAAGGAGAAGGAAGTCGGCATCCGGTGAAACTATCAAGTTGTCTATAGTGAAGTCGCCATGGATGACGCACTCCGGATAACGTGCTAATTCTTTCATGGCTTGTGGGTGTCGCTTTAGTTTGTCGATAGCCTGTAGTAGGTTAGTATATTCTTTGCCGTTAATAACCAGGTGTTTCTCGGCTAATAAGCTTCTTAAGCTGCCATTAAGCGTGGAGGTGTCCTGTATTTTACCTAGCACCTTACTCTTAATATACGATTCCAGGTCTGCAGTATGCTTTGTTGGCTTGCCAGCTTTATGGATATTTTCCCGAGCAAAAGTCAGCACCTGACTGACGATGGCATTGTTGGTAGCGCCTTTATTCGAGTGAATAAAATCGAAGAATGGCAAGTAGGTTTCTCGGAAGTCGAGGTCAAAACTGTAGTATGAGTTGGTGCGCTCTTCGGCAATGACACGTGGTAGATGCGGCAGTTCTTGTCGCTGCCGCAGCCAGTTAGCCTGATCCACCAACTTGTCGGCATACTGCAGCAAGGTTATCTTCTTCACTCTTACCTCGTTATCTTGCCAGGTCAACATTGTATGGGCTTTGGATCCTCCCTTGAACGAGCGGATGAGCTTAAATTTGTTATCAAGCTCGGCATGGCTTAATAGCTTGTTGATCTGTTCGCCTTGCAGATAAGCGTCGAGGAAGTGGCTAAATTCACTACTGATATCTCGCTCGCGATGAAGTTTGTTGATAAGCGAAAGCTGCCGGTCGCTTTGCGACTTGCCTGATTGACGCTCTAATAATAGTACGCATAGGCCAACCAATGAGATTGGAGCGATAATTACCAACCACATGATGACTCCAAAGGCGCCAGTAGTAGTTTGGGCGCTGACTCCTTGTAATAGGTCAGATACAGTCAGTTGGAAACTGCCGATATACCCAGGTCCAAGAGCCTGGCTAACGCCGGCGTATACCGATTGGATGCCAAACCATAGTTTGCTTATGTCCTGGCCGCCAAAGAAAGCTACTATCACACAGGTAGTCGAAGCAAAATAGAGGCCCCACATACCAACCGACAAGAAAAGATAACGCTTCCGGAACGTCTGTGCTGATAACATAAGGCGCGTACTGTAAACTGCAGACCACGCAACGAAGCGTAGCCTGTCGCGGATACGGTCATTGAAGAGTGCTGTCAGATGGTAGATGCCCCGTAAGATGAAGCGATTCTCGGCGCGCATCAGCGCTAGGATAAGGGCTAGTGCAAGCGATACGACTAATAGGCCGATACCAAAACTAAGAGAGGTATTGGCTGCGTCCGTTGAGACGGAGCGTATGATAATACTGGCGCTAACCAGTGATATGCCGAGTAGGACACCATCCACGATGCGCTCTATGACAACTGAAATGAGCGCTGATATCTTGCTGATAGCTAGTTTATCGCCCAGGTGGAAAGCGCGGATTAATTCACCGATACGTAGTGGCAACAAGGTATTGAAGAGGTACCCAACCGAAAGGCTTCCGAACAGCAATTTTGTATTGGTTTCGCGAATCGGGTTTAGTAAATAGCGCGACTTGTGGGCTCGAAGTGCATGCCCGCAGACCTGTAGTATGACGGCAAGGACCATCAGCGCGGCGAAGTATGGCCATGATTGTGGGCGAAACGAACTGAGGTCCAAAGGGTGCTGTTGCAAGAAACTAGTCGTGTAATATATTGCAACGGCAATGCCGACCGCAAAAGCAGCAACCAAGAAAACACGTTGTTTCATTCTAATCATCATAATGTAAAGCAAAGACTATATCTTGGATGGAAGTCTCGCCATCCACGCTGGCTGCGCCTTCCAAGTAGACATCGGGCTTGCTAAGCTGGACAGCCAAAGGTGAATAATTACTAGTGCTTAGTGATTTTATAGTAAAACAGTATTTGCGGCCAGCGGATTGGTGCTGGGTGGGGAAACCTATCAGAGTAAAGCTGTTGTCATTGATTTTTGAATTCTTGAGCTCGATGCTGGCTATAATAGTGCGACAGTTGCCATCAAGCAGCTGTAATTGATAAGGTGTTTTGACGTCTTGACCGAAGGTCGAGAAATAAATGTCCAGACCGTCAAAGCCGTTACGCGGCGAAGTAAATGTCTGATAGACAGCATGCTTCTGACCTAAAGAATCGACATATGCATTGAGGTATGGCTGTAACCCTAGGTCTACGCGCGGTGGTTCATAAGCTAAAACTTGCTTAGTACAAATCTTGTCATAATTCCCACCTGTATATATGTTGACCGAAGATGGATATATCGGAATGCTGACGTTTTTCTGTCCGGCTTGCTGTAGGCAGGATCGTTTGGCGTTATCATAAATGGTGCCAATACTCGATTCCATAGACTTATTTTTGCCATAGCTGCCGGCACCCGGCACGATCACGAAAAAGAATAATAATGATAGGACGCTGTAGCCAGCGGCACGCAACCACCATTTACGCCAGCTGGCAAGTATCCCAGCAGCGACTATACCTATTACTAAAGCAAAAACCATATTTTGAGCATAAAAGAACTGATCAGGCCCAGCATTGTCATAGCCTTCAAAGATTGCGCTCACCCCAGTTCGCTTGCTAACAAAAAGAGCGGTTGAGAGGAATATGGTAACGATTCCGAATAATACGATAGGGCGGTATTGGCGGCTGTAACGCCATACTAAACCAAACGTCAATGCTAGCAGCACTAAGCTCCAGACAGTGGTAAGTTCTTTATAAAAAGTGAAGACGAGTCCGTAAATGTAGGAACGAATTCCAAGGATTTCAATCGTGTCATGGAGTTGGTACGGCGTATCTAGATAGCCGGGGGTCGCCGGTACGCCAAAGCGCGCCACGACATACAATTGTGGAAGCAGGGCCAAGACTAATAGGATTAAGCTTTGTAGACCTCGATTGTTGAGTAGTAGCTGCTTGGTGGAGGTGAGTAAATCACTACGCTTCATGTGAGGTATATAGCGCAATAACGCGAATGGGATCATGAGATATACGGTGACGTTAGTGTAAGCGCACAATAGCAGACCAATATCGGCTAGATAAATGCCCTTGCTGTTATCCGGTGCATAATTACGGTAGACCAACAGTACGAAAGCGATGTAGATAAAGGCAAATTTTAAGTTGCCAATTGTACCGAGAATGCCATAATCCCAGCCAACGAGCGGGACATAGAGTACTAACAAGCTAGTGATTATTAAGGCGGCTGGCCGGATATACCTACGTAATAACAAAGCCGGCAGTACGGCGCAAAAACCGATGAATCCGTATGACACTAGTGCCAAAGAGCGTGGCAGGTCCGTAAAGCCACCACCGTAAAGTAGCTTGTTTAGCATAAAACCGAGCTGTTCAAGTAGGTAGATACCCCAGATGTAATAGCCGTTAAAGGTTGTTGCTACGGATTGCCAAAAGCCAAGGTCTATAATGTTTTTGGCAAAAATGTTTCCATCTTCGCTATAAAAATTTGGGGCAGTGTAGTTGTTGGGAAAACGACGGTATACAAGGTAACTTGCCAACAGCCATAGACTTATGGAAGCAAAAGCTATAAGGAAATAGCGAAGAGGTCTACGACCTAGGAAGACCCGAGCTTTTTGCCCATAGGTAAAATATTTGCGGTATGTCGCATAGAGCGTCTTATCTAGTTGACGCGCACTAAAATGAGACTTCATCTTGTATATATTGTACAGTAGCCGCGCACGCTCATCTAATACTTTAGATTGCAATTTTGAGTACGTGCGCACCGCTGTTGCGGGCCGCCTCCAACCCGACTAGCGAGTCTTCGAATATCAGTACGTTACTAGGCTGCGCGCCGAGGTGCTGGATGGCTAGCTGGTAACATTCAGGATGTGGTTTGCTGTGGGTGACGTCTTCACCAAATATCATGACGTCAAATAACTCCTCAAGTCCAAAGTATTGCAAGACGGCTAAGGCATTTCGCCGCTTGGCGGTAGTCGCCAAGCCAACCTTAATGCTATTGGATTTGGCGTGGCGTAATACATCCACCAGGTGCTCATTTATTAATACCAAGCTAGCTTGTTTTTTGTAATGCCTCGCCTTACGGTCGGCTATGAATAACCGTTGTTCTGTAGTGGCGGCTGGTGCAATTGCTTGCATCATCTCGTCGAAACGATGGCCAAAGTTATCTCGATAGGCACTTTCGTCAAACTTCAGGCCAGCATCGGCAAATGCTAAACCGTAAGCGGCTATATTAGCTTCGAGTGTATTGCATAAGGTGCCGTCCAGGTCAGTAATGTATGTATCGAAGGCGCTCACGGGTTGGCTTGCATGCTTTGTTGGTAAGCTTCTAGTTCTTCCGGTGTGCCGAATGAAGCGTACTGGTCCACGGTAGCGGCTTGTATTTTGCCGCCATCAGCAATGAGAATATTGTACAGATGAGAAATATAATATTCAGGCATTTGGTCGTTTAGAGTCGTGGATAACAGTTTTTCGGCAGCGTCTATAAACAGCTGCGCAGTGGCGAAATAGTATGCGCCGGTAATCGCGTTGTTAGATATGACACGCTTTTCTGCGGTTTCAGTTACGATGCCATCGTTACCAAACAATGCATAACTGTAGCGCGGACTGTCTGCAGCAAAGGTCAGCAATCCACCGGCGATATCGCTAGTGCCGTCTAACGAGGCCTTAACGAGGTCACGGTAACTTTCGCTCTGGAACCATAGATCGCAATCCATGACGATCACACCCTCATCTGCCTTTAAGTAAGGTTTTGAGCGTAAGGCGTCGGTCGCAGCGCCTGTGGGTTGTTCATCGGTGATCACAATGTTCACGCCGGGCAGAACGTCTCTGAGCATTTTCCCTAGCCCGTACTGCATGTCATGCTCCTCCCGAATAACTATCGTGTAGCTTTTTGCGGTATCAATGTTCGCAAGGCTGCTTAACGCCTTCAGGAACATGGGTTGGCCATCGACTTCTATAAGAGGCTTAGGTGTCGCGAAGCCAGCATTGGCAAAACGCGAACCACGTCCAGCCATTGGCAGTACTATATGTAGGTTTCTCATCTAGTTCTTCCCTAGATTGACCTTGTACGGTGTGCAGGTATACTCAGAAGCCTCATGCTTCTCAAGAGGTAGCTCGGTAAACCTCCAACGTAGAAGTTGTAATAATGCACGTTGGGCAACGGACATATTGCGCG
>Ga0114940_10000907_pt1 | contig 11758 bp, 9 predicted proteins | sample ColdCreekSource_FD_87195 | JGI IMG/M metagenome (GOLD analysis project Ga0114940, IMG submission 87195) | Groundwater microbial communities from Cold Creek, Nevada to study Microbial Dark Matter (Phase II) - Cold Creek Source | ecosystem: Environmental > Aquatic > Deep subsurface > Groundwater ... | reverse complement strand
CAAGTGATCAACCTCGCGCTTGACGACCACCCCGAGGCACTGGCGGACGAACGGGCGCTGCTGGCCGGGCAAGGGATCGCATACACGCACATCCCGATCCCGTTCGATGCCCCGACCGATGCGCACTTCGCTGCGCTGGTTGAAGCGCTCGACGCTGAGGACGGTCCGGTCCACGTGCATTGCATCATGAACTGGCGGGTCTCCGCGCTATTCTACCGCCTGCACTGCGAGCAAGGCATGGAAGAGCGCGAGGCGCGAGCCTTGATGCGCCAGCAATGGGACCCGCTTGCAAGCGACGATCCGCGCGCGATGGTCTGGGCGGATCTGATCCGGGGTTAGCGCCGCGAAAGCGCGGCTTCGCTTGTCCGCATCAGTTCGGCGATAATCTCGGCGACTGGTTCTTCCGTGTTGACCATCCCGACCGACTGCCCCGCCATCACCGAGCCGTTTTCGACATCGCCGTCGATCACTGCGCGGCGCAAGGCACCCGCCCAGAAATGCTCGATCTGAAGCTGCGCCTCACCCATGTCGACGGTGCCCGCATCGAGCAGCTTGGCGACTTCGACCTGCTTGGCTGTGAATTCTTCGGTGCCCTTGTTCTTGAGCGCGCGCACCGGGATCACCGGCAGGCGCGGATCGACCTGGACAGAAGCAATCGCGTCGCGCGCGTTGGCGCGGAAAAACGCCTTCTTGAAATCCGGGTGGGCGATGGACTCGGTCGCGCAGGCAAACCGCGTGCCAAGCTGGACCCCGGCAGCGCCCATCTCGAGATAGCCCGCCATCGCCTCGCCCCGTCCGATCCCGCCGGCAACAAACACCAGCGCTTCCTCGGCCAATTTGGGCAAGATTTCCTGCGCCAGCACCGAAGTCGCCACCGGGCCGATGTGGCCGCCCGCCTCGGAGCCTTCGATCACGATCGCATCGGCGCCTGAACGGAGCAGCTTCTTGGCCAGAGCCAGCGTCGGCGCGAAGCAGATTACCTTGGCGCCATGCTCCTTGATCGCCTCGACCGAGCCTTTGGGCGGGATTCCGCCCGCGAGCACGACGTGGCTGACCCGGTGCTTTGCGCAGACCTCGATCAGGTCGAACAGCGCGGGGTGCATGGTGATCAGGTTGACCCCGAACGGCTTGCTAGTCAGCGCCTTGGTCCCGGTGATTTCACCGTCGAGCAGTTCGGGCGTCATCGCCCCGCAGGCGATCACGCCGAAGCCCCCGGCCTCGCTCATCGCCGCTACCAGATTGCGTTCCGATACCCACGACATCGCCCCGCAGAGGATCGCAGTTTCACAGCCGAGGAAATCGATTCCGCGCTGCATCAGGTGACGGGTGTGGGGATAGTCGCTCATGCCGGGGACGCTTAGGGAAGCCCGCTCGCTACGGCAAGTCTGCGGCAGATCGCATGGCGGCAACGACTGGTCGACTAATCGGGATTTCGATAGATAGTAAACGGGATTGATCGCTTAAGCCGATTGACTTGCGGGCATAGTCTAATGCCAGAGATTCGCCTCCGGGCGGCCCATTGAGAGGAGCACGATCATGAATGCAGCAACTGGATCCGGCGCGAGCGGATGCCCGTTTGGTGGCGACGGCGGCGTGCGCGCCTTGCTGGGGCGGCAGAACCGCGACTGGTGGCCCGATGCACTGGCGGTCGACATCCTTGCGGCCAATGGCAGCACTGACCCGATGGGGCCGGACTTCGACTATGCAGAAGCCTTCAACGTGCTCGATTACAAGGCGCTCAAGGCCGATCTGACTGCGTTGATGACCGACAGCCAGCCGTGGTGGCCGGCCGACTATGGCCACTACGGCCCGTTCTTCATCCGCATGGCGTGGCACGCGGCCGGGACCTATCGCACGGCCGACGGGCGCGGCGGGGCCAACAGCGGCCAGCAGCGGTTTGCTCCGCTCAATTCGTGGCCGGATAATGGCAACCTCGACAAGGCGCGGCGCCTGCTCTGGCCGGTCAAGCAGAAGTATGGCCAGAACATCTCGTGGGCCGATTTGTTCATCCTGGCGGGCAACGTCGCGATCGAATCGATGGGCGGGCCGGTGTTCGGCTTCGGCGGCGGCCGCGCTGACGTCTATGAGCCAGAGCGCGACATCTATTGGGGCAGCGAGGACAAGTGGGTCAACGAAGGCGTTGCCACCCGGATCCGGCCCGAGGACGAAGCCGATCTGGAAAACCCGCTCGCGGCGATCCAGATGGGGCTGATCTACGTCAATCCCGAAGGACCGGGCGGCAATCCTGATCCGCTGCAATCCGCGCGCGACATCAAGGAAACCTTCGCGCGGATGGCGATGAACCATGAGGAAACCGTCGCGCTGACCGCGGGCGGCCACACCTTTGGCAAGGCCCACGGCAACGGCGACGCCGGCCTGCTGGGTGCAGCGCCCGAAGGCGGTGATCTGGCTTCGCTCGGGTTCGGCTGGGTCAGCAGTGCAGAGCACGGCGGGATCGGCGAGCATTCGGTCACCAGCGGGATCGAAGGATCGTGGGTCAACACTCCGACGGAATGGTCGGAGAACTACTTCCGCCTCCTGCTCGACTACGAATACGAGATCGTCCACTCGCCCGCCGGTGCGCAGCAGTGGCAGCCGATCAATCAGAAGCCTGAAGACATGGCTCCGGCGGCGTGGAACCCGGCCATCAAGGTTCCGACGATGATGACCACTGCGGACATGGCGCTGAAGGTCGATCCCGAATTCCGCGTGATCTCGGAGAAGTTCCGCAAGGATCACAACGCATTCAAGGACGCCTTCGCCCGCGCCTGGTTCAAGCTGTGCCACCGCGACATGGGGCCGCGTGTGCGCTACCTCGGCCCGGAAGTCCCGGCCGAAGACCTGATCTGGCAGGACCCGATTCCCGCCGGGACCAAGCCATCCGATACCGATGTTGCTGCGCTCAAGAGCAAGATCGCGGGCAGCGGACTTTCGGTCAGCCAGTTGGTCAAGACCGCCTGGGCTTCGGCCAGCACCTATCGAAAAACCGACCACCGCGGCGGCGCCAACGGCGCGCGGATCGCGCTCGCCCCGCAGAAGGACTGGGCCGTCAACGAACCGGCCGAACTGGCCAAGGTGCTGGGCGTTCTCAATGGACTGCGCGGCTCGGTGTCGCTCGCCGATGCGATCGTGCTGGGCGGTGTGGTCGGTCTGGAACAGGCTATCAAGGCCGCTGGTCACGATGTGGCCGTGCCGTTCAGCGGCGGGCGCGGCGATGCCTCGGCGGCGCAAACCGATGCTGACAGCTTCGATCCACTCGAGCCGCAGGCCGATGCGTTCCGCAACTATCTGCCCAAGAAGCTGAGTGTTCGCACCGAAGAACTGATGCTCGACCGCGCTTCGCTGCTCGGCCTTTCAGTCCCCGAACTCACCGTGCTGATCGGCGGGCTGCGGGTGCTCGGCGTCAACCACGGTGCGCGCGGGCATGGCAGCTTCACCAAGCGGCCGGGCCAGTTGACCAACGATTTCTTCGTCAACCTGCTCGACATGACCAACGCCTGGAAGGCAGTCGACGGCAGCGGCGAGGAAGAGTTCGTGGCGACCGACCGCACGAAGGGCGGAGAAACCTGGCGCGCCAGCCGTGCCGACCTGGTGTTCGGTTCCAATTCGGAACTGCGCGCCGTGGCCGAGGTCTATGCCGAGAACGGGCACGAAGCGAAGTTCGTACGCGACTTCGTCAAGGCCTGGACCAAGGTGATGAACGCCGACCGCTTCGATCTGGGCAAGGGCGTCGAGCCCGCCTGATCGCCATCGCCTGAACGGGAGCGCCCGTCGGGTCGCAAGCCCCGCCCCGGATCGTCCGGGGCGGGGCTTCGCAATTCTGGACTAGAGTTTGATGACATTATGTTGATGCGAGATTTCCCCCTCCCCGTCGGGGAGGGGATGGGGGTGGGGGCTCGACGCCAGTGTGGAACCCCCATCCCAACCCTTCCCCAACGGGGAAGGACTATGCGATTCGAAGCAATGTCACCAGGCTCTAGCCCTTGAGCTTCGCGGCGATGCCCGCAACGCGCTCGCCATAGAACACCGCGCTGTCGAGATCGCCGGTGTGGACTTCTTCGACCGAAGCGTCGGACGGCGAACGCACCATCAGTCCGACCGAGCCGCCAAGGTTGTTGAGATCGGCGCTGGTCGAGGCCTTGGCGTTCGACGGCGCGAGGCCGAGGCTGACCCAGATCCCGCCGTGCTGGCTGGCCAGCGTCTGCATCGCGATCAAGGAGACCGCCTTGTCGCCCGAGGGGCTGGCAGAATTGGTGAAGCCGCCGAACACCTTGTCGGCCCACTTGCGGCTGAACCACGCCTTCGAGCTCGCGTCGGCGAACTTTTTGAACTGCCACGAGACGTTGCCCATGTAAGTCGGCGCACCGAACACGATCGCGTCTGCGGCATCGAGCGCAGCCCAGTCGGCTTCGGTGATGTCGCCGTCCGCGCTGATCGCAATGAGCTCTGCACCCGCGCCGCGCGCGACATGTTCGGCCACCACCTTGGTGTGCCCGTAGCCCGAGTGATAGATGACGATCGTCTTGCTCATGTTTGATACCTTTCCGTTCGAGAGTTGGTTACTATTGGAAACTAGCTGACGAATCGCTACATAGGTGCTACAGGGCTCTCCCGAAAGAAGGCACTTTGCAGGAACATGGTAACCTTGAAGAAACCGCCCGCCCCACTCGGATTGGCTACCCCGGCCGATTGCGCAGCCTACAACGTCTATAATGACGGGTGCCCGGCGCGGCTGGTGCTCGATCATCTGGGAGACAAGTGGGCGCTGCTGGTGCTGGACCGGCTGCGCCACGGCCCGACCCGCTTCAACACGATCCGCCGCGACATCAGCGGCATCTCGCAAAAGGTGCTGAGCCAGGTGCTCAAGCGGCTTGAGCGTGACGGGATGATCTCGCGCACCGCCTATCCGACGGTGCCGGTGACGGTCGAATATGCCCTCACCGATCTGGGCGAAACGCTCAAGGAACGGGTCAGCCCGCTGCTCCACTGGGCCGAAGAACACATGCCCGCGATCCGCGACGCGCAGAGCGCCTATGACGGGCGTCTGGCCGGAACTGCGACGTGATGCGCGCGCGCCACATCATTCCTTTTGCCATGGCTGTGTTAAGTTTGTAATACAGCCCGCAATGCTGTTCAGACGCCGCCCGCCCCAGCCCACCACACTTTGGCCCGCCATGCCGCAAGGCCAGGTTCCGGGCGAGTTCGCCCTGCCGCCGCGCAAGCGCACGCGCTGGTGGTGGGCAAAGCGGATCGCGGCCGGGCTCGCCGTGCTGTTCGTGGTGCTGTTCGCCTGGCTCGCGCTGACCGCACCGCTTTCCAAATCGCTCCAGCCGCTGGTTCAGCCGCAGCTTACCCTGCTCGCTGCGGACGGAACGCCGGTCGCGCGGACCGGGGCGCTGGTGGCCGACCCGGTCAAGGTCAAGGACCTGCCGCCGCACGTGGTCGAGGCTTTCCTCGCGATCGAGGACCGCGGCTTCTATTCGCACTGGGGGATCAGCCCGCGCGGGCTGGCGCGGGCGGCGTGGGGCAACCTCACCTCGAACCGCACCCAAGGCGGCTCGACCATCACCCAGCAGCTCGCCAAGTTCACCTTCCTGACCTCGGAACGCAGCCTCACCCGCAAGGCGCGCGAGGCGCTGATCGCATTCTGGCTTGAAGCCTGGCTGACCAAGGACGAGATCCTTGAGCGTTACCTTTCCAACGCCTATTTCGGCGACAACACCTATGGCCTGCGTGCCGCGTCGATGCATTATTTTCACCGCAAGCCAGAGCGGCTTTCGGTCGGTCAGGCGGCGATGCTCGCGGGGTTGATGCAGGCCCCCTCGCGCTATGCACCGACCAGCAATTACAAGCTTGCCGCCGCGCGCACCCGAACAGTGCTGGGGACGATGGTCGCGGCGGGCTATCTGACCGAGCGCGAAGCGAAGGCCGTGCCGATCCCCCGGATCGACGTGCGCGGTTCCGGCGCGCTTCCGACCGGCACATACTTCGCCGACTGGGCCGTGCCCGAGGCGCGCGATCGCGGTGAGACCGGCTATGCCGCGCAGACCCAGACCACCACGCTCGACGCGCGGCTGCAAGCAGCAGCGCGGCGCGCGATCAATGGCGCGGCGCTTGGCACGGCGCAGGTCGCGCTGGTGGCGATGCGCCCGAGCGGTGAGGTCGTGGCGATGATCGGCGGGCGCGACTACGCCAAGTCGCCGTTCAACCGGGCGACGCAGGCGCGGCGTCAGCCGGGCTCGACCTTCAAGCTGGCGGTCTATCTCGCTGCGCTGCGCAAGGGCTGGAAGCCCGGCGACACGCTGCCCAACACCGCGATCACCGAAGGCTCCTACCGCCCGCAAAATGCCGCAGGCCGCTATTCGCCGCAAATCACGCTGGCCGAAGCTTTTGCGCAGTCCAGCAATGTCGCCGCAGTCCGGCTCTACCATCAGGTCGGCAGCGATGCGGTGATCGCGGCGGCGCGCGATCTTGGCATTACAACCGCGCTCGATCCGGGCGACCCAAGCCTTGCGCTCGGCACTTCGGATACCACCCTGCTCGAACTGACCGCTGCCTATGCGGCCTTCGCCGGCGAGACCAACCCGGTCCGGCCGACTGCCTTCCCCGCGTTGCAGGAGGGTTGGGTTGGCTGGCTGCTCGCCCGCCCGCGTGCAATCTCGGACAGCGAGCGCGAGGCGATGCGGACCATGCTGCGCGGAGTGATCGATCATGGCACGGGCCGCGCCGCGCGGCTCGCGATCCCGGCCTATGGCAAGACCGGGACCAGCCAGGACAGCCGCGACGCGCTGTTCGTGGGCTTTGCCGGTGATCTGGTGGTCGGGGTGTGGATCGGCAACGATGACAACGCTCCGCTGGCGGGGATCAACGGCGGCGGCCTGCCCGCGCGCATCTGGGCCGACTTCATGCGCTCGGCGCTGGGCGCCAAGGCCGCGCCCAAGCCGCGTCCGGACCCAAGCGGCACGGTCGAACCGCTCGACGTGCCCTCGGTGGGCGAAATCCCGATGGGCAATGGCGTCCAGATCGACCTCGAGTCGGGCGAAGCGGTGCTCGGCGGCGAAGGCTCACCGGTCGGCGTGCGGATCGGCCCCGACGGGGTGCGGATCGAGGACCGGCGCAGCGCTGACGAAGTGGTCCGCGATCAGTCCGAGCGGGCGCGGATCGAAGCCCAGATCAGAGACCGGGTGCGCGAAGCCGAAGCGCAAGCGCGTGAGGCGGGCAGGCAGATTGAAGAGGCGGCTCGGCCGAACTGAAGAGTGCTCAGTCCCCGAACGCTTCGCGCCGCGCGGCCTGGCGCTGCGGGTCCATCGCCAGCACCGCAAGGTCGTGCATAGTCCCATCAGCATCGCGGACCTGACCGTTCAGCAAGGCCTCGGCGCGGAAGCCGCATTCCTCGAACAGGGTGATCGCGCCGGCCTGATCCGGTGTCATCCGCGCGGTCAGCTTGGTCGCACCCGCCGCCGTTGCCGCGGTCACCGCGGCATCGAGCAGGTACCGCCCCAGCCCCTTGTTGCGCATCGTTGGGCCGACCAGCAGGCGAATGTCCCAGACATGCGGCGACCAGCTATAGCGATCCGATAGCGCCGCAACGGTAGCGACCACGGCGTCCCCATCGATCGCGATCAGGCTGGCGATCTGGCCGCTCTCCTGATTGCCCAGCCAGGCGTCGAGCACCTTGGGCTGGCGGATGTCGCGCGCCAGGAACAGCAGGTCGTGGGCCGGCATCGCCGCTGCGAATGCCGCCAGCGCCGGAATATCGGCGCGGGTCGGGGCGCGGACTTCGATCGCCTTGCCGCCAAAGGTGTGGGTCGTGCTCAAACGCTTTTCGCTCCCAGCCAGTTATCGAGTTTGGGCCACATCCGTTTGACCGCATTGGGTCCGGCGATCAGGCTGACGTGCCCGCCCTTCAACACCACTTGCTCCTTGTCGTCCGATCCGACCAGTTCGATCAGCGGTGCCGAGGCGGCGGTGGTGACGATATGGTCATGCTCGGCCGTCACGTGGAGGAACGGGGCGGAAATCCGGTCCAACTCCACCGGCCGCCCGCCGATCTTCATCGTCCCTTCCTTGAGCCGATTGTCCCACACCAGTTGTTTGGTGGTCTCGCGGAAATACTCGCCTGCCAGCGGCAGCATATCGTTGCTCCAGCGGTCGAACATCCGGTGGCCCTTGACGAAATCCTCGTTCCACAGGTTGTCGAGCAGCGCGAAATTGGCGCTGGCGCGGCCCGCCGGACGCAGCATGTCGAAGGCGGTGAGCAGCATATCAGCCGGGGCCATGCCGAGCGTATCGACCAGCTTGTCGACATCGAAATAGCGCGGATCGGACCAGGATTTGAACAGCGTCATCTGCTGGAAATCGACCGGGGTGGTGAATACCGCGAGGTTCTTTGGCCCAGCCGCATGGTTGAGCCCCGCCCACAACATCGAGAGCACCCCGCCCATGCAATAGCCGACCAGGCTGACGTCCTGCTCACCCGTGCTGCGCTGCACTTCGGTGATCGCCGAGCCGACGAAATCCTCGACATAATCCTTGAGCGCGAGTCCGCGATCTTCCGCGCGCGGCGCTTCCCAATCGAGCATGAACACGTCGTAGCCGCGCAGCAGCAGGAACTCGACCAGGCTCTGCCCCGGGACCATATCGAAGATATAGCCGCGGTTGGTGGTCGCCATCACCAGCAGCACCGGCACGCGGTACACTTCCTCCGTCAGCGGATGATAGTGATAGAGCCGCATCGGCCCACGATTTACGATCACATCCTTGGCGCTGCTCCCCAGCACCGGCGCGGGCGAGGCGAGATAGCCGAGCCCTTTGAGATTGCGCTGGATCGCCCGCTCGACGGCGGACTGCGCCGAATCGACAAAGGCGGTGGCCATTATTCAGGTGGCTTTCTGGTGCGCCGCACTGCGGGCCGCGCAGGGGCCGCTGCATCGGGCATTTGCGTACGCAGCATCGCCTCGATCCGGGCAAGGCTCGCCTCGACCCCAGCGATCCGCATGCCGAGCGCTTCGACATCGGCGCGGCTCGGCAGGTTGGCAGCGGCGAGCAGCTTGCCGCTGGCTTCATTGCTGACCGCCTTGGCCTGAATCGCCGCGCTGCTCATTGCCTGCATCGCCTGCGCAGCCTCAGGCTTGGCGAGCCATTCGGTGCCATGCTCGTTCACGAGCTTTTCCCACTGCCCCATCCAGGTGCGGGCAAAACCAAACGGATCCAGATCAGGCTTGTCACTCATCCCGCTGTGATGATTGGCCTTTGCGGGAGAAAGGTCAAGCGGTCAGCCCGCCGGGTGATGCCGGTGCAAGGTCGCGCGAAGGCCACCGATGGCGCAAGTGGTGACCTGCAATGAAACTTCGGGCCCTGGGCCGGCAGATTCGATCCGAAAGCGCCTCAGTACCCGCGCGAGGATCACTGCCATTTCGAGCTGCGCGAAGTGTGCTGCGATGCACATCCGTGGGCCCGTGCCGAAGGGCATGAAGGCGTCGAGATTGCCGGCCCCGGACCGGAAGCGATCAGGATCGAAGGTATCGGGATCCTGCCACAGGTGGCGATGGCGATGCATCGCATAGACTGCAACGATCACGGTCTGACCGGCCCGAACCGGGTGGCCGCCCAGCGTTCCGTCGTGCGCCGCTGCGCGCGCGAGCAACGGTGCGGGCGGATAAAGCCGCAGCACTTCGCTTACCACGTGCCGCGTTTCATCCAGATGTTCGAGACGCGGCATCCGGCCCATCGCGCGGCCTTCCGCAGCGAGGCGTTGCTGCCAATCCGGCCGCAGGGCCAGCGTGTTTAGCGCCCAGCCAAGCCCCGCAACGGTTGTGTCCATCGCCGCTGGAAACAGGCCGCGAATATTGTCTTCGATCGGGCCCACACCCTCGATCAGGGCAATCATGTCTGCCCGCTGCTTCTTGTCCGCCCGGACGCCAGCCAGCCGAGCCGCCATCGCCCGCAGCCGCAGCACGGCGCGATCGCGGTCGATACCCTGAAGCCGGTCGATCAGCGACTCGGGCAGAGGCAGCAAGTCTTTCAGCGTGAACCCGGTCAAGCGGCGAACATAGGGCGAAACATCACGCGCAGCTGCGTCGGGATCGACCTGGTCCGCGCCATCGACCAGCACCGAAAGCACAATCCGCGCCACGATCTGCGCCGCGAGTTCACCCAGATCGACAGCCTCTCCGTCGCTCAGCCGATCCAGCACCGCATCGGCCGCAACCACGAAGGCGGCAAGATGATACGCCACGGCTTTTGGTGTGAAAAACGGCGCTGCCGCGCGACGCTGGCGCTGCCAATCTGCGCCTTCGGCCGCAGCCAGGCCTGTCCCCCAACTCCTGCGGAATATGCGGCGGATCAGACGGTCACGGGTGAAATGGTCGGCCCGGTCATTGAGCACTTCGCGGGCGAGTTCAGGCGACGAGACGACCAGCGGGGCACCCGGCCCGGTCAGGGGGACGGTCCATTGATCAAGGATAGCTTCGGGAATGACCGATCCAACATCGGCAATACCGGTGCGAAACATTGCCCAAAGCGAAGGCTGATCCGGCCTGAACCGGAAGTGCGGCAGCGCATGGTCCCCTGACATCGGCATATTCCCCGATCGTTATGGGGAAGCTATTGCATTTGTCGCGGCTTCGCCATTGCAACGCACGCAACAGCTGTTGTGCGCGCTGCCCAAGCCCGATTTTCCTACACCGCGCCAAGCTGCTAAATTCGCGGTGGTCTTTCTCATCGTCGGTTGGGGCACTCGCGCTGGGGGAACACCGCGCTGCGCGTGCACTTTATCAACTAAACCCCGCGACTCGGGCAACGCGGGGCAAGTTTGCTGGTCAAGCCGCCTCGTCGCTCGCATCCAGCCCATAGGCGGTGTGCAGCACGCGGACGGCGAGTTCGGTCTCGTCCTCGTCGATCAGCACCGAGACCTTGATCTCGCTGGTGGAGATCGCCTGGATGTTGATGCCGCGATCGGCCATCGCCCGGAACATCGTTGCGGCGACCCCGGCATGGCTCTTCATGCCGACGCCGACGACCGAGATCTTGGCGACCTTGCCGTCGCTGATGATGCGGTTGAAGCCGATCGCTTCCTTCTGCGCCTCGAGCAGCGTCTGCGCGCGGAGCAGGTCGGCGCTGGGGACGGTGAAGGTCACGTCGGTCTCACCCTTGTCGCGGCCGACGTTCTGGATGATCATATCGACGTTGATGTTGGCGGCAGCCAAAGGCCCGAAGATCGTCGCCACTGCGCCGGGCCGGTCAGGCACGCGGGTGAGGATCAGCTTGGCTTCGTTCTTGTCGGCAGCGATGCCGGTGATCAGCTGGCTTTCCATGTCCTGGTCCTCTTGAAGCCTGGCCAGTTCCTCATCCGAAACGATCATCGTTCCGGGGATCTGGTCGGCGGGGGTAGCGTCGTCGTCGATGAAGCTGGAGAGCACCTGCACCCGCACGCCCTCTTTCATCGCCAGACTGACTGAGCGGGTCTGCAAGACTTTCGAGCCGACGGAAGCAAGCTCGAGCATTTCCTCGTAGGTGACGTATTTGAGCTTGCGCGCCTTGGCGACGATCCGGGGATCGGTGGTGTAGACCCCGTCGACGTCGGTGTAGATGTCACAGCGGTCCGCGCCGATTGCTGCGGCAATGGCGACCGCCGAGGTATCGGAACCACCCCGGCCCAGCGTGGTGATACGGTTGGCGTCGCTCAGCCCCTGAAAGCCGGGAATCACCGCGATCTCGCCCGAGGCCATCGAGGCCAGCAGCGCGTCCGCGTCGATCT
>Ga0114940_10000905_pt1 | contig 11773 bp, 7 predicted proteins | sample ColdCreekSource_FD_87195 | JGI IMG/M metagenome (GOLD analysis project Ga0114940, IMG submission 87195) | Groundwater microbial communities from Cold Creek, Nevada to study Microbial Dark Matter (Phase II) - Cold Creek Source | ecosystem: Environmental > Aquatic > Deep subsurface > Groundwater ... | reverse complement strand
CCCCGAGAACACGGTGTACTCGTCCAAGCGCTTCATCGGTCGTCGCTTCGAAGAGGGCTCGCAAGAGGCTTCGCGCGTGCCGTACAAGGTCGTGAAGGGCCCGACCGGCGACGCTTGGATCGAAGCGCGCGGCAAGGCCATGGCGCCGCCCGAGGTCGCCGCCAAGATTCTGCAGAAGCTGAAGAAGGCCGCCGAAGATTACCTGGGCGAGAAGGTGACCGAAGCCGTCATCACCGTGCCGGCGTACTTCAACGACGCGCAGCGCCAGGCGACCAAAGACGCCGGCCGCATCGCAGGCCTAGACGTGAAGCGGATCATCAACGAGCCCACCGCGGCGGCGTTAGCGTACGGCCTGGACAAGAAGAACAACGAGATCATCGCCGTTTACGATTTCGGCGGCGGCACCTTCGACATCTCGATCCTTGAGGTCGGTGACAACGTCGTGCAGGTTATTTCGACCAACGGCGACACCCACCTGGGCGGCGACGACGTCGACCACCTGGTGATGGATTGGCTGGTCGCCGAGTTCAAGAAGGACACCGGCCTGGACGTGTCCAAGGACAAGATGGTCATTCAGCGTCTGAAGGACGCCGCCGAGCAGGCGAAGATCGAGCTTTCGAGCAAGCAAGAGACGACCATCAACCTGCCGTACCTCACAGCCGACGCTTCTGGCCCGAAGCACCTGCAGAAGCAGCTCACGCGCAGCAAGCTCGAGCAGATGATCCGCCCGCTGGTGGATCGCTCGATGGAGCCGCTGAAGCGCGCGCTGGACGACGCCAAGAAGAAGCCCAGCGACATCAACGAGGTCGTGCTGGTCGGCGGCTCGACGCGCATTCCGCTGGTGCAAGAGACGGTCAGCAAGTTCTTCGGCAAAGAGCCGCACAAGGGCGTGAACCCGGACGAGGTCGTCGCCATCGGCGCGGCCGTCCAGGGCGGCGTCTTGAGCGGCGACGTGCAAGACGTGGTGCTGCTGGACGTCACCCCGCTTTCGCTGGGCGTGGAAACGCTGGGCGGCGTCATGACCGTGATGATTCCGCGCAACACCACGATTCCGACGCAGAAGAAGGAAATCTACTCGACCGCGAGCGACAACCAGACCTCCGTCGAGATTCACGTACTGCAGGGTGAGCGCGCCGAAGCGCGTTACAACCGCACGCTCGGCAAGTTCCACCTGGAAGGGCTGCCGGCGGCTCCGCGCGGCATGCCGAAGATCGAAGTGACCTTCGACATCGATGCCAACGGCATCTTGTCGGTCGGCGCCAAGGATCTGGCCACGGGTAAGGATCAGCGCGTCACCATCACGGCGTCGTCCGGTATCAACAAGGACGACATCGACCGCATGGTGAAAGAAGCCGCGACGCACGAAGAGGAAGACAAGAAGCGTCGCGAAGAAATCGAGCGCCGGAACAAGCTCGATAACATGTGTTACACGCTCGAAAAGCAGATCGCCGAGAACAAGGACAAGCTCGACGGCATCGACATTGGCAGCATCGAGAAGCTGATCAAAGAGGGCCGTGAGGCCGTCGAGAAGCAGGACGACGCCAAGGTGCAGAGCGTGCTCGAGCTGCTCGAGAAGGAAGCGCACGCGATGGCCGCCAAGATGTACGAAGGCGCGGGCGGGCCTCCCCCCGGCGCGCCCGGCGCGGGTCCCGACGCGGGTTCGACCCCTGCCGATGAAGGCGGCGGCAAGAAGAAGAAGGGCGGCGACGTGATCGACGCCGAGTTCGAGGAGAGCAATTAAAGTTGCGGGCTTTGGGGCTAGGGCCCCAAAGCCCACGAGACAGCGCGGCGACGTGATCGACGCCGAGTTCGAAGCGTCGAACTAAGCCCAAGGCCACGCAGCGGAAACGCCCGGACTCAAAAAGTTCGGGCGTTTTTGCCTTTTGTCACCGGCGTCGCGATCACGTAGTGTCCGCGGAAGGTCCTTTGAAAACACTGCTCGGCGCGCTGGGTCTAATCTCTTTTGGTGCGGCCATGGCTGCTGGGTGTGGCTCCAGCCCACAAAAGGTGCGGGAACGCACTGAAGGTGGAGAAGGAGGCGGCGCGGGCCAGCCACTCACCCTTCCGGGTGGAGAAGGCGGCGCGGGCGCGGCAGGCGCGCCTGCCGTAGCCCTGGGCGGTCAGGGCGGCGCGACTGAAACGCCCAGCGGCGGCGCAGCCAACCCGCCAACCGGCACGGGGCTCAGCCTGCCGGCGACACTGAAACTCGACATTCCCTGCGGAGCCGAAGACGCGCAAGCCACGCTGTTTCTCACCAATTGGGGTGATGAAGACATCGAGCTGACGAGCGCCACGCTCGAAGGCGCGTTCACGCTCGAGACCCAGCTGCCACTCACCATCCCGTCCGGCGAAAGCGGCGAAGTCGTCGTGAGCACCGCGCCGGGGGTGGTCGGCACGGACGCGCCGGGCGATGTCCGCACGGGCAAGCTGACTTTGACTTCGAATTTGGGCAGCGCTCTCGTGCAGCTGAACGGTTCGATCGGCAGCGCGCAGCTGGTCGTCGACAGCATTCCGGGAGCTGCTTTGACTGGCCCCCTGCCGTTCACGTGCTCCTCGGCCTCCAGTGTCGGCTTGTGCCCGACGCAGACCTTTACGATCGTGAATCATGGGACGTCGAACGCGGTATTACAGCCGCCTGTCGCCGACGGCGTCGCGGTGGGTGCCTTCGTGCCTGGCTCTGCGCTGCCACTGACACTCGTACCCGGCGCAGCGGTGAAGGTGGAGGTTCGGGCAGCCGCCAACGGCAACGCAGACAAGGGCACCACTGACGCCTTGAACATCGCGGTCAGCGGCTCGTGCGAAAGCGCCAAGCTCACGGTACCGCTCGCCATCGATGGACCGGACTACTGCGTGTGCCCGTCGACCCCACCCGGCATCGAAGTAGCGCCGTTTCACGGGGAGCATGCTTGCGGCACCGCCGCTCCTGCCGACGTCACAATTTTCAACGGGTCGACTTCGCCGCTCGACGTGCTCAGCGCTCAGCGCGACTACTTGGGCGGCACCTCCGTCGCAATCGGCAACGACGTACCGTTTACAGTCGCTGGCGGTAAGAGCGCCGCGCTGCAGCTGCTCGCGCCCAAGTACCCTGGCTACCCGGGCACGCAAGCGTTCAGCCTGTACTTAGACACCACGCGCGGCACCCTCGTCGCCGACGCCAGCTGGCGATCGCTCGGTGGGAACCCGCTGTTGGAGTTCGACGCCAACGGCGCCTCCGTTCCGGAGACGCTAGTGCTGGGCAGCTGCGCGCCCGTAGCAGTGGCAGTTCGGAACTATCTCGCCAATGGGCCCATCACCGTGAACCCGCCCAGCCTGGGCGGCGGCGTCTCGGTCAGCGGCTTCACGGCCCCACAAACCATTCCAGCCAATGGGAAATTCGTGTTTTCCATCGCGCCCGTGTCGAACGCTGGCAACACCTGCGCCACCAGCAGCAGCCTCGAGTTCGCGATCGCTGGGAGCTGCAAGGGGCCGACACTCACGCAAGCGGTAAGCTACACGGGGCCCTGCACCTGTGATGGTGTCTAGCGCGTCCTCGGCGCCTGGTTACCTGCATGGCTACTCCTCGACGCATCGCCATCTGTCCGTACCACTCGTTCATCGAGCCCGCGTGTGAGCGCAGCTTGCGGGCGCTCGAAGCCGCCGGTTGGGTGGTCTGGCGCCGGCCGGGCTCCGCCGCCATCGATCGCGAGCGCAGTCGGCTTGCCACTGCTGCGCTGGAAGAAGGCTACGAAGCGCTGTTGTGGGTCGACTCCGACCAGGAGTTCGAGCCAGACAGCGCCGAGCGCTTGGACGAGCACGCTCTACCCTTCGTGTCAGCGCTGATCGCGCGGCGAGGCGCGCGAGACTTCGCGTGCGTGTTTCAGCCTGAAACCGAGCAGGTAGGCGTCGGCACGGCCGGTGGCTTGCTAGCGGTCAAGTACGTGGGCGCGGGCTTCGTGCTGGTGCGGCGAGGCGCGTTCGAGACCGTGCAAAAGCACTTTGCGCTGCCCCGCGTGGCCGATCCGGCGGGCGCCATCGTGCCCTACTACTTGCCGATGGTCACCGAGGTCGCCAGCGGCCAGCTCGGCTACTTGGGCGAAGATTACGCGTTTTGCGAGCGCCTGCGGCGCGCTGGTGTTCCGGTGCTGGTCGATACGAGCTTGAGGGTCGGCCACATTGGTCAACACACTTACCATTGGGAAGACGTCATCCAAGAGCACACACACGTCGACAGCGCCGAGGTCAGCCTGAGAAAAAAGCCGAGCGCGCCCTGACTACTTCGACGCCGCGAACGCAGCCTTGTACTTAGCTTCGTCGAAGCCAACGAGCGCACCGTCACCCGTCAGCGCGAACGGCCGCTTGATGAGCTTGCCGTCGCTGGCCAGCGCGTCCAGCGCCTGCGCCTCGGTCACCCCGCCGGTCGCGAGCTTCTGTCCCCAACCACCTTCGCGGTACGACAGGCCCGAAGTGTTGAACAGCTTCTTCAGGGGCACGCCGCTCTTGAGCGCGCGCTGCAGCTCCTGCTTTTTGGGCGGTGCCGTGACGATGTCCACAGGCTCGTAGTCGACGCCACGGCCGTCGAGCCACTTGAGCGCCTTCCGGCAGGTCGAGCACTTGGAATACTGGTAAACTTTGACGACCATCGCGCGCAGCTTACCTCAGCCGGGCCCTTTGAGCAGGCGGAGACCAAGCGGAGACCAGGAACCCGTTTGCAAGAGCGCGCTAGCGCGCCTACTCTCGCCCGAATGCGCTCTTGGGTAGGAAGTGCCAGCGTCGCTTGTTTGCTCCTTGCATGTGGTCCCAAGCCGGAGGCTGCGGCGCCGCAGCCAAAGGTGATCGAGACCGCGTCCGTCGAACCGGTGGCGGAAGCCCCGGATCTTTCGCCCGTGGCCAGGCCGGCCGAGCTGGTGGTGATGGGCCGCATCGCGCGGCCGCGCCTGCTGGCCGAGACGCTGGCCAGGTGGAGCTCGATGCCGGTCAAGGTGGAGGACATGATTCCCAGCGAGGCGCGCAAGCTTTCGCGTGCCGTGCTCTGGGAGGCGCCGGTCGAAATGCTGGTGGCGCTCGACGCTTTTGGCGAGGGCAAAGTACCTCCCCCGCTGTACATCGGCTCGATCGGTCTGAAATCGCTCGACGAGGCGCTGAGCGTCGCCGAGTCGATGCAGATGCCCACCCGCAAGCTTGCCCCGGGCATCTTCCGCGTCGGCGATTTTCCGGACGCCAGCTGCGCCATCGCGGTCAGCTTGGGCGCTGCACCGGCGCGGCTGATCTGCGGCAACGGCACCAAGGACGTTGACGCGCTCTTGCCCTACGCGACGCGCGGCTTGCCCAGCGAGCCGCAAACCGGCGCCGACTTCGAGCTCACACTCGACGCCAAGCCGATTCAGGATCACTACGGCCAGGACGTGACGGCGCTGCGGCTGTTCGCCGGCGTGGCCCAGCAGCGCATCGCGCTCGACTCACCCCAGTTCGATCGCGCGCTACAAGACGCCATCTACGGCGGCGCCGACGAGATCATCAACCTGTTCAATGATTTGGAGCGCATCCGCCTGGAGGCGCGCCTGGACACCACGCGCAACGTGCTGACCGGGTCGAGCGAGCTGCGACTCAAAGGCAACAGCTCGTGGCTGGCCGGCACCTTCGGCGCCATGAAACCGGCAACGATTCCAGCGATTTTGCCGCGCCTACCCCCGGAGGCCACGCTGGCCGCCTACAACACGACCTTGCCCGCAGAGCGCTACGCGGCGCTGGGGCGGATCGCGGGCGAACTGGCGGCAGGCCTGCTCGAGCATCAAAAGCTGCCGGAGGGCACGCGCAAGCGCGCCAAGCACGTCTTCGATGCCTGGTTCGCCAACATGCCGGAGAGCTTCGGTTTCGTCGTGAGCCCGAGCCCGAATGATCCGCTGGGTTACCAGCGCGCCGACACGATCGTCACTCGGCTCTCGGAGCCTGCGCCGCGGGCGCTGGGGCTGTACGACGATCTCTTCAGCCTAGTCCGCGATCCGGCGGTCAAGCACTGGGCCAAGACGAAGCTGACACTCGATGAAAAGCTCTGGCCCAAGGTGACCAAGAAGCCTTTCAAGCTGGCAGGGTTCAAGGCGCCAGCCACGCTCTTCGAGGTAACGGTCGACATGAAGGCGCTCTCGACTTCCAACGACTCGATCATCAAAAGCTTCAAGAAGATGTTCCCCGGCGCGACCGACAAGCAGCGTGGTCTGTTGTCGATCATCGTGCAGCCGGACGGCGAGTTCACCTACGTGATGACGGGTGACGACACGAAGGAGATGGCGCGGGTGATGGCCGAGCATCGCAAGAGCGAGCCCGGTGCCACGCTGGCGAAGCCTGCGCGCACCGACAAGATCATCGCAGCTGGCTTCTTCACGCTTGGCTACCTGGCTCACGCGCTCGAGCGCAGCGCCCAGGAGCCGAAGGTGGGCAAAGCCTTTGCCGCCGCCCCCAACCACGCAAAATCGCCGGTTCCGTTCTCGACCACGGTCGGCCCCGGCAGCGCTCGCTTCGACTTCGAGGTGCCGGCAGCCGTGTTCGGCGACACCACGGCCGCCATCATCAGCGCCGGGCCGGCGCTCAAGGACGCCTTCGACAAGCGCTGAACCTCAGCGGCTTCTATAAGCCCTGAGGATCCGAAACCTTGGCCGCCTGTGTCGGCCAAGGTATGCAGAGGTGGTCTGATGTATGTCTTGAGACGACATCTCGCTGCCCTGGCCGCCGCGGCCTTGCTTTTGGCCGCAATTCCCGCCCAAGCCGCCCCGGCTGGGTCGAGACGCGCGTTACTGGCCACTCGGCGACCATCGCCGTGGAGCGCAACGGCGCCGCGACGGTCACCCAGGAGCTGGGGATTCGCCTGCGAGGCGGCCCCCTTTCCGTGCTGCCGCTGGCGGGCGTGGACAGCGACGCCGAGCCGCTGCCCGACGCCACCGTGATCTGCAGCGACGACCAGAAGTTCGGCACCGTACCGCTCTCGGTGACGCGCGAGCCGGACGGCTCGCTCAAGCTCGCAGTCGAGCGCGAGCGCGGGCTGCGCACCGGATCGTACGTGTTTCGCTTCAGCTACCGCACGCAGCTGGCCAAGCGCGAGCTGATTCGCCGTGTCGGCAATCACGTCGAGCTGCGCTGGGTAGGTCCGCGCTTCGAAGACGACCTGGACTCGGCCAAGGTGACCTTTCGCATCCCGGAAGCCAACGTGGCGCCCGTGCTGCCGAGCCCCGGCTCGAGCAGCGGCACCGTGAACGAGCTCGATGAGCTGGGCGGCGTGTTCGTCGGCAACCTGCGCCGCGCGCCGGGCAAAGACGAGCTGGAGATCTTGCGACCCCACGTCGCGCGTGGCGAGCCTGCTTTGTGGCGCGTGTGGGTCGACGACTCGGCCTTCGAAGCCTTCTCGGCGCCCGCCGCGCCCAAAGCCGCCAGCCTCTTGGCGTCGCATGAGCTGGGCGAGTCACCGCGCGAGCGCCTGGGTTGGCTACTGGGCGCGTTGGGCGCAGGTCTCGCCTTCGGGTGCCTGGTGTTCGCGAAGTGGCGCGGATTTTTGGCGGCCGCTGCCCTCCGCAGCGCCGAAGCCCGCGCGCTAATCGCGCTGGCCCCCGGCTTGCGCGCCGCGCTTTCGGGCGTGCTGCTGGGCCTGGCCGTGATCGCCGGCGGGCGCTGGGATGAACCGACTCTGGTGGGCGTGCTGCTGCTCGGCGTAATGGCCTGCTCGGCGCTGTACGCTAGCCCCGGTCGCGCCGCTCCGCGCGGCCCCGGCCAGTGGCTGCCGCTCTCTGAAGCCGATGCTTTTGCGCGCCAGACGACCCGCCTCCCCGGGCGTTGGCTGGACGCCAGCACCTGGCAGGGCGCGCTGGTACTGGGCGTGCTGCTGCTCGGCGTGGTGATTCTGCACTTCATCGAGCGCCAACACTCGCCGTACCGCGCGGTAGAGTTGCTGTTGGCTAGCACCGTGCTCTTGCCCGTGTTCTTGACCGGACGCGCCCAGGAGCTGCCGGCGCAGCCGGGTGGTGATCCGCAGCGCACGCTGCAGCGCGTGCTGAGCGGCCTACGTCGCCGCGGGCTGCGCGCCGTGCCGCTGGCTCGCTTGCCCCAGGGCAGCAGCAGCGCCGACGAGCTGCGCCTCCTGGTGCAGCCGCGCGGCGCGCTCAACGGACTGATGGCGGTGGAGTTCGGGATGGATTACGCCATCGGGCTCGGCGGCATCGTCGCTGAGCCGTACGTGCTGTTGCGAGTCCGCGAAGGTTCGCTGTGCGCGCAGGCATTGCCGAGCGCCACGTCGTTTCAGCGCGGCAGGAAAGTCGAAGAGCGCGTCGCTGTGCTGCGGCCCAAGTTGCCAACCGTTAGCGAAACGTTGGCTTTGATGGACGAGCTGCTGGAGGTGCTGACTCAGGCGCCGCCAGCAACGCCGCCCAGCAGCGCGCGCAGCTCCGCCGGCAAGCCTGCCTCCGCGCGGAAACCGGCGCGCGCGGCGTCGCCCGCCCACGCGATGTAACTGCCGTGCAAGGCGTGCCGTTCGCCTAGCTCGGGCGCAGCCACACCGCCGTACAAGACGTCGCCCACGATCGGGTAACCCAGGTGCGCTAGGTGGGCGCGGATCTGATGTCGAAAGGCGCGTTCGACGCTGAGCTCGACCAGGGCAAAGCGCTCGCCGCGCTCGAGAACGCGGTAGCTGGTGTGGCACTGCTTGGCGTAACCATCCGGCGGCTCCGCGAAGACGCGCACGCGACTTGGCTCGGCGGGGTCGGGGCCGAGCAGGGTCGTGAGCTCGCCTTGGGCCGGCGCATCCCGAGCGACCACGGCCAAGTAGCGCTTTTCCAGCAGCGCCGATGCGAACAGCGAGCGCGCGGTTTGAAAGGCAGCTTGCGTGCGCGCCGCCAGCACCACGCCCGAGGTTTCGTTGTCCAGCCGATGTACGAGCCCTGGTTCGCGCTCGCGAAAGCCGACACCCAACATTTCCGGGTAGCGAGCCAGCAGCGCCGCTGCCAGCGAGCGCGTCTCGGTGCGCACCAAGGGCGCGGTCGGCAAGCCTGCCGGCTTATCGACGATCACGAACTCGGCGGACTCGAATAGCACCGTGAGCGGGATCGAAGGATCCGGCGCGATGGGCAGGCTCGGCGCTTCCACGACCAACTCGACGCCAGCGGCGACGCGATCGCCCTTCTTCAGCCGCCGTCCGTCGCCACGCACGCGCCCCGCTTCGAACAGCTCTTTGACTTCCTTGCGCGAAAATCCCGAAAACGAGCGCAGCACGGCTTCGTCGGCGCGACGACCCGTGAGATCGCTGGCGATCACGGCGCGCAGCGCTTCAGCGTCCACCTCGTCAGCCATCAGAAACGCCCGACCATCCCCGCTTCAAAACGCGCACCGTGCGCGTCCGGAGTGGTGACAGCGTAGGGCAGCGCTTGCAGGTCGGCTTGCGGCGCCGACGCCTCACTCTTGCGCGTGGACCACCAACCAATGCCCGCGCCCAGCACGGTGCCGGCAAAAATGCCGCCGAGCCAGGCGCGCGTGCGCGATTTGCTTTCTTCTTGGTCGACCAGCAAGAGCGGGCTGCCAGCGGCCGCGCCGGTGAGCGCGCCCAGCGTGGCGCCCAGATCGACCAACAGCACGCGCGAGGCCTTCAAGTTCAGCTGAGTGGCCAGCACGCCGGCGCCCAACGTGCCGACAGCAGCGCCGTAGCCCATGCCGCCAACCGGGGTCTTTTTGGTGCGCCCCTCGTAGAACAGCTGGCCCAAGCCGCCGAGGCCCATACCGAGCACGCCGCCGCTGTGCGCGAGCGCCGCATCGCCGTCGGTGATTTCGGTCGCGTTCATGGCCGCCACCGCTAATGCGACGCCAGCCGTACCGGACACGACGCCGTACACGTAGCGATCTTCCTTCGGCACGTCGTAATGCCCGGCGAGCAGCAACCCGGAGCTGGTGGGCCACCACAGCCCCGCTGACAGAAACCAGGCGCCGCCGACGCTGATGTCCCATTCATCGGCGACCAGCATGGAACCGCCCAGGCCGATGCCGGTGCCAAGCGCGACGAGCGGGTACACCAAGCGATCATCGGCTGAGCCGCTAGCAGCCTGAATAGAGTAGCCGACGTAGCCGCCGAAAACGGCGGCGTTCAGGGCCAGCACAGCGCGCCCCGAAGAGCGCGGCTCCTTGGGCTCGGCCTCGGGAGGCAGCGCCTGCTCGCCCGGGGTAGCGCGCGGAGCCTCGGCCCGTGCCTGAAGCAAGTCGCGCATCATGACCGCGACGCGCACGTCCAAATCATCCGCCGACGAGCGCTCACTGCGTGTGAGCATGACCTGCGAGCCCGGACGAACCGCCACGATGCGCAGGCGCAAAGCGCGCCCGTCGCGCTCGATGGTCGGCAGCACCACCCACGATTCGCGGGCACGCTTGACCAAGACGTCGTCGGTCGGCACTTCGCGCGGCCCGCGCGGTTCGAGCGCCAACGTCAGCCCTGAATCCTGCACGGCCTCGGAGATCAGCTGATCGACGCGCGGCAAGAGCGAGTCGACGCTGGCGTCGGGCGTGGCCTCGCCTGCCATGGCGGCAGGCAAGGCCACGACGTCATTCGGGCCGGCGTGCGCCGCGGCGGTGACCGTGAGCAGCACCAGAACCGCACGAGCCGCGCGGCAGGCCATGGCCTTCAGAACATCACGGTCGCGTTGATCCAAGCGTCGAAGTCGCTCGAACCACTGACCTTGAAGCGATGCCCGGGATCATTGATGGTCTTGCGGTAGTTGGGGTTCGGAATACCGCTGGGTGAGTCTTTGTCGGCGCCAGTCGCGTCCTTCTTCGTGCCGTGGCAGGGGCCGGCTTTGCTCAAGTCGTTGGCAAAGTCAGGGTTGCAGGCTTGATCGAAGGTGATGAAGTGAGCTTGCGTAAGCGTGTACGAAGCGCCCACGTTGAACTTCACGTACTCGCCGACTTGCCAGTTCACGCTGGTGGAGAGCGTGTACACGCCGTGCTGTTGCACGTCGGTCAGGCCGGTGAAGTACACCTTTTGCGAGTTAGGGTTGACGACCGACGTGCCGGTCGCGGCGCCCGTGCCGCCCTGGAACTCGGCGAAGTTGGGGTAACGCAGCGTGGCGGCGTCGGAGGTGCCCAGCGCGTCGAACAGCTCGGAGTAGTCGCGGCCTTCCGACACGTAGGTGCCAGTAAAGCGGAAATCGAAGGCCAGGCGCTGGAAGGCTTCGCGGATCTCCCACGGGATCACGTTCAAGCCGAAGATCATCGTGCCCTTGAGGGGCGGGTGATTGACGAGCGAGCCCTTGAGGTCGGTCGCGCCGTAGTCGCTGCTGTCGTTCTGGAACTCGAACAGGGCGCGGAAGCCGCCGTAGGGTTCGATGTACTTCACCCGGCGCGAGACGATCGTGTGACCTTCGAGGGCGGTGACGCCCCGGCTGATGCCAGGCTTGCGACTACCTTTGAAGATGCCCTCGAGGGACCCGCCGTCGACCGCCGCCGGATATTCGGTGCCGTTGCCGGTGCCGTTGCGGTTGATGTCCGAGATGTTCGCGCACTCGACCTGCGGTGAGCCTGCGGCCAAGCCCGAATTCGTATTGAGCGTGGTGCGGCCCTTGGAGCAAGCGTGCATCGGCTCGCTCACGTCGAAGCGGCCCTCAATACCGATGACCCAGGTGGGCTTGGTCGCGTCGCGCGCCTGATTCATGGGCGCGACGTCGAGGCCGATAGCCAAGTACTCGACACCACTGCGGGTGGGAGACTTGAACGGTAGCGAGAACAACTGCTCGCCGGGCGCGCCCGTGCCGTCGGCGCCCTCTTCGACGGTAGCCAT
>Ga0114940_10000904_pt1 | contig 11807 bp, 7 predicted proteins | sample ColdCreekSource_FD_87195 | JGI IMG/M metagenome (GOLD analysis project Ga0114940, IMG submission 87195) | Groundwater microbial communities from Cold Creek, Nevada to study Microbial Dark Matter (Phase II) - Cold Creek Source | ecosystem: Environmental > Aquatic > Deep subsurface > Groundwater ... | reverse complement strand
GTGTAGCGCTCCGTGCTGAAGATGTTGCCGCCATCGGGCTTCAAGCTCTCGTAGTAGCAGCGCAGGTTGAGGCCTTGCATGGCGAGCGGGCCGCTTGGGTCGAGCTGAAAATGATCCATCCGCCGGCTCGAGCAATCTTCTTCGTCGGTGACGAGCACGATCGCGACCAGCGAGAGGTCGTTCGGATCGTTGCGAATGAAGTCGCCGTTCGGAAAGCCCGGGCCCGCGTTGCCCGTGGCGCCGAAGCCCTGCGGATCGGTGACGAAGGTGACGTTCTGATCGTCGCCCGGCCACACGGCTTTGAGCGCCGACTCCAGCTGCTGCTCGAAGCCGCAGCCCTCGGTGCCGACGGTCGCGAGGCACGCGAAGTCGGTCGCCGTCTGATCGATGTCGGATGTGCCCTGCACGTAGCTCAGGAACGGCGGGTTGAAGAACTGCTGGCTGCAGCCGGTGATCTCCGGGCTGGCCACGTTGTTGAGCAAGCCTTCGTCTCCGAGGTTCATGCAGCCGGGCACGTTGGGGATGCCCGGTAATCCGAGGTCGCTCGACACCACGCCGAGGTGCACGTCGCGCGCGCCTTGGTACTCGAGCGTGCCGTCGCCATCGAGATCCACGCCGGCCAAGAGCCTTTGAATCAAGCTCGGGAACTGCTCGCGAAGCGCAGCTTGCTCCTCGCGCATGGTGTTCGAGTTGTCGACCATGAACAGCAGGTCGATCTTTTCGCCGGTGGTGCGGCCCTCGATCGTCGGCACGCCACCGGTACCGCCGGTACCGCCGGTACCGCCGCTGCCGCCTTCGCCGCCGCTGCCCGATGTATGGGTGCCGGCCGCGCCGCCTTCACCGGACTGACCGCCTTCACCAGACGCGCTGCCTTCACCGCCCGCGCCGGCCACGCCGCCATCGTCCGCCGGTGGGTCGTCCGAATCGCTCGGACAGCCGGTGCTGAAGCCCAAGAGCGCGCTCAAGATAACTAGAAAGCTAAGCTTGGATCTCATAACCCCTCATCACTCCGATCTCGCTTGCGCGATGCGTGTCGCCAGCAGCTCCATCGCTGGCGACCAGTCAGACGCACAGATCGACTGAATGAAGCCATGCTCACCGAAGCCGCGAGCAACTTCGACGATGCGCCGCGGCGCGTACGCGAGCGCGCTGCCGGTCGTGGTCCGGCACGATGGCGTCATATAATCGTCCTCCGGCGAGTCGGGCGTCCCGCGATCGTCGACCTGATACTGCATGTCCGGGTGATTCAGGATCGCGCTGTAGTGAGCGCTGCGCTGGGCGCTGTTGCCGAAGTCCACGCCGGATAGCGCCGACGGGCTTACCAGCGCTGCCGGCACGCCGACGATCGCGCCGAACACCACGCGCTGCTCGAAGCCAGGTCGCAGTGAGCGCAGGCCGTCGATGTAGCGCTCGACTTCGAACAGGCCGTTCGGCTCCGGCTGCTGGCTCTCGTAGAAGCAGCGCGTATTGAGGCCTTGCGTGCGCCGCGGATCGTCAGTCGGAAGCTGGTTGCTTGGAAACAAATGCGAGGTGTCGCGGCTCGAGCAATCTTCCTCGTCCGTCACCATCACGACCGCGAGCACGGAGACGTCATCGCCGCCGCGGCGCACGAAATCGCCGTTCGGCAACCCAGCTCCTGATTGGCCCGTGCTACCGAAGCCGCTGACGTCCGGCAGGAACGTGATGCGACCGTCGTCGCCGGGCCACACCGCCTTGAGCATGCTCTCGAGCTGCTGCTCGAAGCCGCAACCGGTGGTGCCGAGCAGCGCGAGGCAACCCAGATCCGTCGCGAGCTGGCTCGCGTCATCGGTGCCGGCGACGTACGACAAGAAGCGCGGCGTGAAGACCTGCGCGCTGCAGCCCATCGCCTCGGCGCTCGCCGTGTCGTTGAGCTCGCCGTTGTCGCCGAGCCCTTCGCAGTATTGGATGCCGACCGCGCCGACCGCGCCGAGGTTCGTCGAGACCACGCCCAGGTGGATGTCTTGCGCGCCCGCGACCACGTCCTCGCCTCCGCCGATCGCGGTGTTGGCGAGCAAGAGCGAGATCAACATCGGGAACTGTTCGCGCAGGGCGATCTGCTCTTCGAGCATCGAGCCGGAGTTATCGACCACGAACAGCAGGTCGATCTTATAGGTGGCTGCGGTAGGAACATCGCCGGCGTCGTCGGGCGGGATCACGACCTCGGCGTCGCGGCCCGCATCGTCGGGCGGGATCACGACCTCGCCGTCCGGCTGGTTCGTAGGAGGCATGCCCGAGTCGCTCGGAAGGCTGCCATCCATCGGTGCACCGCTATCCATCGCAGGCGTTCCGCCATCTTTGACGGGTTGCATGCATTCTTCGCTGTCCGGAGGGCAGACGTTGCCGCCGTCTCCGACCAAGATCGGACCGCCGTCGGTCTCCGGATTACCGAAGTCGCCGCCTGCGCCGCCGCCCGGGTTGCCCCCGGCGCCCGCGTACGAAGGCGTCGATCGTTTGCTCTCGCTGCAGCCGGAAAGCACGACGAGCAACGCCAAGAAGCCCGCGGTTGCGAGCGAATCATTCCATCTAAGCATCTGTACAGCCCCCGAGACCAAGCGTGACGCACCGCTATGACCGGAGTGTTCTCTCACTCAAGTCCGTGATGGCGCATCACGAGCACATCTTCACTGCCGCGCACCACTAAGATTCGACGGCGCTACCGGTTCTTGTGACGCGCACCGAGCGGACGCGGCGTGCGGAGGCATCCAGCACTTCGATCTCGATATGGTTCGGCGTCATCAGCTTGTCGCCGCGGCTCGGGATGCGGCCGGCGAGGCCGATCGTGAGGCCTGCGATCGTGTTCCACTCGCCGTCCTCGGGCAGGTCCAGGTCGAGCATCCGGTTTACGTCCCTGATCGGGGTAGTGCCGGCCACGATGGCTCCGCCGTTGGGCTGCGGCACGATCGAAGTCGAGCCTTCCTTCGCGTGCTCGCTGAAGATCTCACCGACGAGCTCTTCGATCAGGTCCTCGATCGTCACGATGCCGGCCATGCCGCCGCGCTCGTCGACGATGATCGTGATCGCCAGGCGTTCTTTCTGCATTTCGCGCAGCAGATCGATCGCCGGCTTCATGTCCGGCACGAAGTACGGCTTGCGCATCACCTCGCCCACGCCGAGCGACGAGAGCGAGACGCGATCGGTGTCGAGCCCCGAGCCGCGCTCCCAGCTGCGCGTCGCGAAGTCCTTGATGTTGATGTAGCCGACGACGTTGTCGCGCACGCCCTCGTAGACCGGGATGCGCGTGTGCGGCCGCTCGCTGATCATGCGCTGGGCTTCAGCCAGCGTCGCTTCACGCGGCAGCATCGCGACGTCTTGGCGCGGCACCATCACGTCGAACGCGGTCAGCGACGGCATATCGATCGCGCGCGACGCGATCTCGGCGGCCTGCGGATGCAGCGTGCCGGACTTGGTCGCTTCCTCGACCATGTGCTGCAGCTCTTCGGGCGAATAGCGCGCCTCGGTGAAGTTCGTGCGGTCGCCGAACGGCTTGAGCACGATGTTCGAGCTCGCGGTGAGCAGCCAGACCAGCGGCCGCGCCAGGAACGAGAGCCACAACAGCGGCCGCGCCGCGAGCAACCCGTACTGCTCCGCCGAGCGCAGCGCGATCGACTTGGGCACCAGCTCGCCAATCACGATCGACAGAAACGAGACGATTGCGACGATCGCGCCCAGGGCGATCTCCTCGGCGTACGGCGCGAGCAGAGGGATGGCGGCGACCTGCGGCTCGAGCCGAGCCGCGATCGTCGCGCCGCCGAACGCTGCGGCCGTCGCCGAGACCACCGTGATACCCACCTGCACCGTGGCGAGGAAGCGCTCCGGCTCATCGCGCAGCCGCTTAATGGACCGCGCGGCGCCGGTGCCGCGGTCGATCAGCTCCTGGATGCGCGCCGTGCGTAGCGTCAGCAGCGCGATCTCGGATCCTGAAAAGAACCCGTTCGCGACGATCAAGGCAAAAACGATCAGCAGCTCAGACAGCAACGAAGGTCTCCCAGTGGCTAAGGCGAGCGGAGTATAGGGGGCTTTTCGGGGCGCGGAGCCCTTGACGGCAGGGCGACGGAATCCATGGCCATGGCTGGCGGCACGGCACGTGCTGTCTTGCTTGCAAACGGCGGGTTTGGCCCGCGCCGCGACCATGGTCTACGCCAGCCGAAACCCCGATAGACCTGCGTATTCGCACGACGTTTTGCTCGTGGGCGGGGGGCTGCAGAACGGCCTCATAGCGCTGGCTTGCCTCACCCAGCGGCCGGACCTGCGGCTGGTGGTGATCGAGCGTGAGACGGCGCTCGGCGGCAATCACACGTGGTGCGTGCACAGCGGCGACGTGCCGGACGGAGCGGCGGCGTTCATCGAGCCGCTGATCACCCACCGCTACGAAGCCTACGACGTGCGCTTCCCCGGCTTCGCGCGGACGGTGCAAGCGCCCTACGCGGCCATCACCTCCGAGCGCTTCGACCGCGTGTTGCGCGCACGGCTCGGCGACCGCGTACGGCTCGGCCGGTCCGCGCTGCAGGTCGGCCCCGACCGCGTCGTGCTCGACGACGGCGAGGAGCTGACCGCGCCGATCGTGATCGACGCCCGCGGGCCGAGCGCGGCGAGTGAGCAGTCGGGCACGTACAGCCACGTCCGGAGCACCTGCGGCTTTCAAAAGTTCGTCGGGCTCGAGCTCGAGCTGAGCGCGCCGCACGCGCTGGCGCATCCGATCTTGATGGACGCGACGGTGCCGCAGGACGACGGCTACCGGTTCTTCTACGTGCTGCCGTTCGGGCCCCAGCGGCTGCTCGTCGAGGACACGGTGTTCTCGCGGTCGCCGAAGCTCGACGTGCACGCCCTGACCGCATCGGTGCTCGACTACGCCAAGCGCTTCGGCGAGGTCGAGCGCGTCGTGCGCAGCGAGCAAGGTGTGTTGCCGATGCCGTGGTCGAGCGAGATGACCATGCCCGAGCGCTCGCCGCTCGTCGCCGGCTATCAAGGTGGCTTCTTTCACCCGGCCACCGGCTACTCGCTGCCGATCGCGCTGCGGCTCGCATGCCTCGTCGCCGCGCACGCCCCGAACAATGTCTTTGGGTCAGACCTTGTCGACTTCGTGCGCGATCACAAGGATCAGGCACGCTACGCGGAGCGACTCAACGCGCTCCTGTTCCACGCCTTCGCCCCCGAGGACATGTGGAACGTGTTCGCCCGGTTCTATCGCCTGCCTGACGCGTTGATCGAGCGCTTCTACGCGCTGCAGCTCACCGCGCTCGACCGCGCACGCATTCTGATCGGCCGCCCGCCCAAGGGCTTCTCCCTCACGCAAGTGATCTCACATCTGAGATCACCCAACCCTTTAGGGGCCAGCTCGTAACCTCCACAAAGGCGGAGCGCTCGCGCGAAGCCGTTCCGATTGGATGCCGCATGACTGCAGCCAAAGATACAGCCGCTCCCGCGACGACGCCGATGGTAGCGCTTCTCCAGCACGAGCTGTTTGGCGCAAGCACCGAGGTGCCGGCGCAGCTCTGGGAGGCCGCGTTGCTCGGCCCGCTGAGCGATTTCCTGAATCGCCCCGGCAAAGAGGTGCGCGGCCGGATGGTCGAGCTCGGCTATGCGCTGAGCGGCGGTGACCCCGAGCGCATGCCGGAGACGCTGCCGCTTCTGATCGAGCTGCTGCACGCCGGCTCGCTGATCGTCGACGACATCGAGGACGGCTCGGCGCTGCGGCGCGGCAAGCCGGCGCTGCATTGCACGTACGGGCTGCCGGTCGCGCTCAACGCCGGCAACTGGCTGTACTTCTGGCCGCAGGTGCTGCTCAGCCGGATGGCGCTCTCGAGCAGCGCGCGGCTCGAGGCGCATGAGCGAATCGCCGAGTGCCTGCTGCGCTGCCACGAAGGCCAGGCGCTCGACCTCACCGCGCGCGTCGACGACCTGGCGCGCGCCGATGTGCCCAAGGTGGTGCGCGCGATCACGACGCTCAAGACCGGCCAGCTGATCGGCCTTGCGTGTGCGCTCGGCGGGATCGCAGCGGGCGCCACGACGCGGCGGATCGACGCGCTCGCGGCGTTCGGCCGCGACATCGGCATCGGCTTACAGATGCTCGATGACCTGAGCGGGGCGCTGAACCCGGCGCGGCGCGACAAGGCGCTGGAAGACCTGCGCGGCGCGCGCGCGACGTGGATCTGGGCGTGCCTCGCCGAGGATCTGGACGCGACGCGCTACCACGAGCTGGTCGAGCTGCTGCGCGGCGCGCGCGCCGGCGGTGATCCCCAGGGCTTCGATGCCCTGCTCGCGCACGCCCGCTTTCGCCTGGCGATGACCGGCCTTCGGCGCGTGCGCCGCACGTTGGACGACGCGATCACGACGCTCGCGAACGCCGTCGGCGAGGGCGAGTGGCAGCACGTCGTGCGCAGCGAGCTGACCGCGCTCGAGCGCGCGTTCATGGAGGGCGCGTGAACGTGCAGCTCAAGGCCGCCGAGCACGCCGCACGCGCTGGGCGCAGCGGCAAGCGCGCGGCCGTCGTCGGCAGCGGATTCGGTGGCCTCGCGGTCGCTATTCGCTTGCAGAATGCCGGCTTCTCTACGGTGCTGTTCGAGCAGCACGACCAGCCCGGCGGGCGCGCCCGCGTGTACAAGCAAGACGGCTTCACGTTCGACGCCGGCCCGACGGTGATCACGGCGCCGACCTGCTTGGAAGAGCTGTTCACCGAAGCTGGCCGCTCGATGGCCGACTACGTCGAGCTGATGCCGGTGACGCCGTTCTACCGCTTGCTGTGGGACGACGGCGTGTCGTTCGACTACGCGGGCGACAACGCCTCGATGGTGGCGCAGATCGAGAAGCTCGCGCCGAGCGACGTGCGCGGTTACCTCGAGTTCGTGAAGTACGCGAAGAAGGTGTTCGAGAAGGGCTACCTCGAGCTGGCGGCGACGCCGTTCCTCAAGTTCACGGACATGGTGCGCGTCGCGCCGGAGCTGGCGAAGCTGCGCGCTGATCGCTCGGTGTACGCCACGGTCGCGCGCTTCGTGAAGGACGAGCACCTGCGCCAGGCGCTGTCCTTTCACACGCTGCTGGTCGGCGGAAATCCGTACGAGACCAGCTCGATCTACACGCTGATCCACTACCTCGAGCGGCAGTGGGGCGTGTTCTTCCCGCGCGGCGGCACCGGCGCACTGGTCGCGGGGCTGGTGAAGTTGTTCCAAGAGCTCGGCGGCGAGCTGCGGCTGTCGAGCCGCGTGCGCAAGATCGATCTCGTCGGCGATGATCGCCCGCAGCACCGCGTGCTGGTTTCGGATGCGCGGAACGCGCTGCGCGAGGACACCTTCGACGTGGTCGTGTCGAACGCCGACCTCCGGCATACGTACAAAGACCTGTTCAGCAGCGAGCCGCGCGCGCGGCGCATGGCGCGCAAGGTCGAGAAGCTCGACTGGTCGATGTCGCTGTTCGTCTTGTACTTCGGGACCGACAAGCTGTATCGAGACCAGGTCGCGCACCACAGCGTGCTATTCGGCCCGCGCTACAAAGAGCTGCTCGACGAGATCTTCAGCGGCCACGCGCTGCCCGACGACTTCAGTTTGTATCTGCACGCGCCGACCGTGACCGACCCGTCGCTCGCGCCGGATGGCTGCGACGCGTTCTACGTGCTCTCACCAGTGCCGCACCTCGGCAACGCGCCGATCGATTGGCAGAAGACCGCGCCGCTGTACGCGGAGAAGATTCTGGCAGCGCTCGAGAAGCTGATGCCCGACCTGCGCAAGCACGTCGTGACCAAGCGCTGGATCACGCCCGAGACGTTTCGCGACGAGCTGCAGAGCCACCACGGCTCGGCGTTCAGCTGCGCGCCCAAGCTGACTCAGAGCGCGTGGTTTCGGCCGCACAATAAAGACGCGAGCATCCCTGGGCTGTACTTGGTGGGCGCGGGCACGCACCCGGGCGCGGGTGTTCCCGGCGTCGTCAACTCGGCGAAGGCGACCGCCAACCTAATCGTGAAAGACTACGTGTCATGAACGCGGTCGCGAGCAAGGCTGCGCGCGCGATCATCGCGCATCACAGCAAGAGCTTCGCGCTTGCTTCGAAGCTGCTGCCGCCGCGCGTGCGCAACGACGCTGTCGTGCTGTACGCGTATTGCCGGCGCGTCGACGACGCGGTCGACAACGCGCCGCCGGCGGCGCAAGGTGCCGCGCTCGATGCGCTGCGCGTCGAGCTGGATGCGCTGTATGAGGGCGTGCCGCAGAGCGCCCCGCTGCTCGCGGCGCTGCAAACGGTGATCGAGGACTGCGCGATCCCGCGACACTGCTTCGATGACCTGCTCGACGGCATGGCGATGGACGTCGCCGCGGAGCGCTACCAGACGCAAGAGCAGCTGCTCTTGTACTGCTACCGCGTCGCCGGCACCGTCGGCTTGATGATGTGCCACGTGATGGGCGCCAAGCACCCGGTCGCGCTCGAGCACGGCAAAGACCTCGGTATCGCGATGCAGCTCACGAACATCGCGCGCGACGTGCTCGAGGATTGGGCGCGCGAGCGGCTGTACCTGCCAGAAGATTTGATGTCCGAGAGCGGCGCGCCTGGGCTGCAGCTGAGCGTCGGCCGGCCGTTCCCGCGCAGCGCGGCGCCTGCCACCGCACGCGCGATCGGCACGCTGCTCGATTGGGCGGATGGCTACTACGCGAGCGGCGATCGCGGGCTGCGGTATCTGCCTTTTCGCTGCGCTGCCGCAGTCTATGCGGCGCGGCTCGTCTATTCATCGATCGGCGGCGTGCTCAGGCGCCGCGGCTGTGATCCATTCTCGGGCCGCGCGATCGTGCCCAAGGCGCGCAAGCTCGCGCTCGCCGTGCGCGCGTTGATCGCGATGGCGTTCGTGAGCACGATCAGCGGCTGCGCGCATGCACCCGCAAGCGCTGCGGCGACGCCACCGCGGCCAGGAGTCCAGGTGACGCAACCGAGCGAGCTCGCGGCAGCGCCTGTGCCTGCGGCAACGCCAGAGTCCGCGGCAGCAGAGCCCAAGCCGCCAGAGCCCGCACCCGCGGCAGCACAGGCGCCCGGGGTAGAAGCCGCACCCGCGCCTGCCCCGAGCGCCGGCGAGGTGATCGTCGACGTCATCGGTCTCGACAGCGCCGAAGGCGTCGTGCTGGTCGCGCTGTTTCGCGAGGCCAAAGGTTTCCCCGACAAAGGTGCCAAGGCGTTCGGCAAGCGCGTCGCGAAGGCGCGCGCCGGCAATGCCCGCGTCGTGTTTCGCGATGTGCCGCCCGGACCCTTCGCGGTCACCGTGCATCACGACGAAGACAAAGATCTCAAGATGGACACCGGCCTCTTCGGTGCCCCGACCGAAGGCTACGGGTTCTCGCGCGATGCCAGCGCGCCGTTTGGCCCGCCGGGTTTTGCCGACGCCAAGCTCACGCTCGCGCCGAGCGAACGTAAACGCGTGCCGATCCACATGAGCTACTGAGATGAGCCGAACCAAACCCGAGATCCATTGGTTGCCCCGCCGCAGCGGCGCGTTTCATGTGCCAGCCGGCGCTGCGCCGACCGCGGTCGTCGTGGGCGGTGGGATCGCCGGCATCGCTGCGGCCACCGTCTTGGCGGAGCGCGGCGTGCGCGTGACGCTGCTCGAGAAGGAAGCGGAGCTCGGCGGCCGCGCCGGCGGCTTCGCCGAGCTGCTGCCGACCGGCGAGCGCGTGCAGATGGAGCGCGGCTTTCACGGCTTCTTTCGTCAGTACTACACGCTGCGCGCGCTGCTCTCGCGGATCGACCCCAAGCTCTCGATGCTGACCGAGCTGGCCGACTATCCCGTGCTCGGCCCGGGCGGCGAGGTGCAGAGCTTCTCGGGTCTGCCGAAGCGCACGCCGCTGCAAGTGATGGCGCTGACGATGCGCACGCCGCACCTCAAGGCGCGCGACTTGGCGCACGTCAACGGCCTCGCTGCGCTCGAGATGCTGGCGTTCGACACCGAGCGCACGTACGCGCGCTTCGATCGCATGAGCGCGTCCGAGTACCTGGCGTCGCTGGCCATGCCGGAGCGAGCGCGCCGCATGCTGTTCGATGTCTTCGCGCACTCGTTTTTCAACCCAGAAGCACAGATGTCGGCAGCCGAGCTGCTGATGATGTTTCACTTCTACTTCACCGGTAACCCGGAAGGCTTGATCTTCGACGTGGTGAATGAGCCGCTCGGCACGGCACTGTGGCGGCCGATGGCGAGCTACCTCGAGAAGCGCGGCGTGCGGATCGAGACCGGCGCAGCGGTGACGCGGATCGAGCGTTCCGGCGACAAGCACGTGGTCCAGCACGCGTACGGCTCTACGACCGCGGACATGCTCGTGCTCGCGCTCGACGTCGGCGGCTTGCAAGCGGTGATCGCGGAGAGCCCGAGCCTGCAGCCGCTGTGGCCGAGCGTCTCGGCGATGCGCGCGACGCACCCGTTTGGCGTGCTGCGGCTATGGCTCGATCGCCCGGTGCGCGCGGACCGCGTCGCGTTCGCGGGCACGACCGGCATCGGCATGCTCGACAACATCTCGGTGTACGAGCGCTTCCAAGGCGAGAGCGCACGTTGGGCACGCGAGCACGGCGGCTCGGTCGTCGAGCTGCACGCGTATGCCGTGCCGCCGGAGGCGTCGGCCGATGAGGTGCGCGCGGACCTGCTCGCCGGGCTGCATGCGTTCTATCCGGAGACGCAGGGCGCAACGATTCTGCATGAGCGCTTCTTGATGCGCGGCGACTGCCCCGCGTTTCCTCCGGGTGGTCACGCGCTGCGGCCGCAGGTCGCGACCGCGCTGCCGAGCGTAGCGCTGGCCGGCGACGGCATCGCGGCACCGGTACCGTGCGCGCTGATGGAGCGCGCCGCTATCACCGGCTTTCTCGCTGCAAACACGTTGCTCGCGCCGCTCGGCGTCATGCCGGAGCCGATCCGCTCCGTGCCGAGCCAGGGCTTGCTTGCACCGCCGTCTTTTCTGCGCCGCAAGCCGCGCGAGATCGAGATCGATGAGGCCGCCCAATGAGCGTGTTCCGGCGCACCACCAATGGCTTACGTTTGTTTGGCCGCGCGCTCGCGACGGCGCCCTCGGTCGATACGCGGCCGGATTGGGAGCAAGCGGATCCTGCATGGATCAAGCGCGCGCTCACGAGCAGTCAAGCGCTGCCGACCGGCGGCTGGTACGCGCTCGACGCGTCGCGTGCGATCGGCGAGGCGCCGCAGCGCTATGAGGTGGAAGGCCGCGCGCTCGTCGTATGGCGCGACACGCATGGCCTGCTCGCGGCGCCGGAAGCGTGCCCGCACCTCGGCGCGTCACTCGCCACTGCACGCGCGTGTGAGGGCAAGCTGGTGTGCCCTTGGCACGGCCTGGCGCTCGGGCGCGAGGGCTACAAAGGTTGGAAGCCGTTCGCGACGCACGATGACGGCGTGCTGGCGTGGGTGCGGCTCGACAGCGCTGACGAAGAGCTTACGGATGCGCCCATTTTGCCGGTTCGCCCGGCGCGCGCGCTCGACGCCGTGATGCGCGTCGAGGCGCAGTGCGAGCCGCGCGACGTGATCCAGAACCGGCTCGACCCGTGGCACGGCGTGCACTTTCACCCGCACTCGTTCGGAACGCTGCGCGTGATCGATCGCGCCGAGGACGCGATCACCGTGCGCGTCGCGTACAAGCTCCCGCTCTCACTCGCCGTCGAGGTCGATGCGCGCTTCCACTGCCCGGACGCGCGCACGATCGCGATGACGATCGTCGCGGGTGAAGGCGAAGGCTCGCTCGTCGAGACGCACGCGACGCCGATCAGCGCAGGTCGCACCGCGGTGATCGAAGCGACGCTCGCGACTTCGGAGCGCGTTGGCT
>Ga0114940_10000903_pt1 | contig 11808 bp, 12 predicted proteins | sample ColdCreekSource_FD_87195 | JGI IMG/M metagenome (GOLD analysis project Ga0114940, IMG submission 87195) | Groundwater microbial communities from Cold Creek, Nevada to study Microbial Dark Matter (Phase II) - Cold Creek Source | ecosystem: Environmental > Aquatic > Deep subsurface > Groundwater ... | reverse complement strand
TTGATTAATGGATTGCTCAGGATTGGCGGCCATATTCTCGCGAATTCGATCATAGATGACTACGGTGTCATTAACCGAGAAACCCACAATAGTTAGGAGTGAAACGAGGAATAAACTATCTACTTCAACACCGATGGTTACCCCCAACACAGAAAACACCCCTGCCGTAATCAGTACATCATGAAACAATGCAAAGATCGCAAAGAGGGCATAATCAAACTGGAACCGAATACTTAAATAAACAGTAATGCCAAAGAAAGAAACTAATAAAGATAATATTCCTGAAACAAATAATTCCTCTCCAATAGTTGGTCCTACAGAGTCGATCTGAAGGGTTTTACTATCGAAGGTGCCAACGAGATCAGTTAAAGAATTTAATAATTCCTCACGGCGATCAGTATCAAGGTTTTCCGTTCTTACAGAAAGAATTTGTTGATCATTTCCTAATAGCTGAATTGTACCGTTACCTAACCCTTGGTTACTTAATACTTCTCGTACTTGAGCAGCATCTATAGGCTGGTCACAATTGCTGGGGATGGAACAATCACGGGCAACCTGAATGCGAGTACCACCGACAAAATCGAGACTAGGACGGAGGGGTGCGCCCAAGGTAGTAAAGGAAAAAATCATCGCGACAAGACTGGCGAGCATTGCTATTCCCGAAATTGCCCACCATAAGTTGCGTTTTTGAGTGACTCTAAATTTCATGAATTGATTACTTCTTACTGATTACTAGGAACAGAATTTACATTTGGGCAGAATAATTCTGGTTTTTGACGAATTTTCTTGTTGCTCAACACTACTAATAGCATCAGAGTACGGCTACAGGTAATGGCGGTAAACATACTAACTATGACTCCAATCAAAAGAGTGATGGCAAAACCTTTAACCAGACCCGAACCTAGCCATAATAGAGCCAGACAAGCGATCGCTGTGGTGACGTTACTATCTAAAATACTCGAAAATGCCTGAAAGAAACCTGATTCGACCGACTTATAAAGGGTTTTCCCTGCCTTTAATTCTTCTCTAGTGCGTTCAAAAATTAGCACATTAGCATCTACCGCCATCCCAATACTGAGAATAAAACCAGCAATTCCAGGTAGAGTCAGGGTAACCCCGATGAGGGCATAACAAGCCATAGTGAGCAAACCATAAACAATCAGCGAAACATCGGCAATTGCCCCTGGCAGACGATAATAAACCACCATAAAGACTAAGACTAAGAACAAGCCCACACTGCCTGCAATAATGCTCTGACGGATACTATCTTGCCCTAGGGTTGCTCCTACGGTACGATTTTCCACCACCGACACAGGAAAGGGTAAAGAACCGCCTTTGATCTGAATACCTAAATCTTTGGCACTTTCCAGGTCAAAGTTACCTGTAATGACGGCACGACCCCCCGCAATACCTGTGCTAGCGAACTCAGGCCCCACCACAGGAGCGCTCAGGAGATCATCATCGAGGAAAATCCCAATACTCCGTCCAGTCCCCGCTAAGTTTTTGGTTAACTCCGCAAACTTTTTGCCCCCAGCATCATTAAAGTTAATGGCTACTTCCCAACGATTACCCGTCGCATCAGGTTGTGGGCGAGCATCGGTGAGATTTGTCCCAGTTAAACCGACGGATTCAAACAAAGTAGCGATCGCTTTATTGGATTCGTCCAGGGATGTTTTTACTTGGGCTATTTTCTCCTGGTTTGCTTTTTGTAGCTCCCCTTGGTTTAAGATATTTAGTTCTAACTCTTTCTGTTGTTTAACTTGATTTTCTGCGAGAAATTCCCCTTCTGTACCTTGACGCTGTTGTTTGAACTCTAATTTAGCCGTTCCTTTTAACCTCCGTTCCGCCTCTTCTGGTTGGCTTTCTCCTGGTATTTGGATCAAAATTTTGTCTTCGCCGATAGTTTGCACCGTGGTTTCAGACACACCAAATTCATTAATCCGATTTTCTAACACCCGTTGCACTGCCTCCACGTCTTTGATGGTGGGCTTGACGTTAGGATTTTCTTTAGTGGGGTTCACCTGAATCGTTAACTGAGCGCCCCCTCTCAGGTCTAGTCCTAACTGAGGTGGAATGGTTATTAAAATGGCGATCGCTGCTGCGACCAATGCCAAAATCAGAATAATGTATGCTCTTTGTTTCTGCATTTACTATCACCTGCCTTAGTACCAAAAAGAAAAAAACTTTGTCTCATCAACTTAGTATATTCCTTTGGATAACTAACGTCTGAGGAAGATAGTTTTTGCTGAAACGTTTTGTCCACTGTGCCAAGTCGCGATCGCCTTGTTTCTCAGTTTGGACTCCAGAAGAATAGTTTAAATGCTTATAGCATGAGTTAATTTTAACGTCTGCGAGAGTTAAGAATTAACAGGTATTGGGTTAGTTGCAGTAAACTGGCAAAAGCCGTAGCGACATAAGTCCAGGCCGCTGCTTGCAATACGTTTTTAGCACCTTCATTTTCTTCTCCCTGTAAGATATTCAGTTCGTCAATTAGTTTCAATGCGCGACTGGAAGCATCAAACTCCACAGGCAAAGTAATTATGTGAAAAGCAATGACTCCTAAAAATAGGGCAATGCCAAGATAAATAAAAATCGTGGAAATTCCTCCCAAGGCACTGAGAAAAATGCCCGCCATGATGAGTAGGGGTGCAAACTGTGAGCCAATATTAGCTGCGGGGACTAAAGCAGCCCGAAAGTTCATAAATTTATAGTCTTTGGCATCCTGCAACACATGACCACATTCATGAGCCGCTACCGCTGCCGCCGCCAGGGAATCGGAATTATAAATCCCTTCTGACAGTCGTACTGCCTTCGCAGTGGGATCGTAGTGGTCGGTTAATTGTCCTTGCACTGCCTCTACTCGAACATCGGTAATGCCCATATTTTGCAGAATAGTCTGGGCTACTTGTGAACCTGTCATCCCCATAGTGGATCTGACTTGAGCATAGCGATTGTAAGTACTTTTAATATTGTTCTGAGCCCAAAAACTCAAAATAGTACCAGGAATTAAGATTAATAAAGATAAGTAATACATTTGTACGATCAAGAAGCTAATTTTCCATAATTGTACTGACAAGTGATCTATCAACCTGGTAAAAAGGTAAAACTGTATATCAATCTAAACATTGATTTCTATATCTCAATGATTTAAATAATCTCAATATTGAGCCATACCAATTCTAGATGGGCATACTAAACATAACTAGTTTTAGTTTTACGTAACTAGTTTTAAAGTAAATAATTTGAGACAATGCGGAAAAAAAAACACCCTACTGAGTTAAAACTGCGTCTAATAAGGAGGAAGCAAGTCCAACAATTTTTAGCCATTAGTGCTAGTTTGGCAGTCATGATGTCGGGGTGTAGTAACAATAGTGATCGAGTTGCTCGGCGATCAACCGACAGCACTGCTAATTCTGAGCTTGCAGCTTCTGGCAGCCAGGAAGAAGGAGACGCAGTATTTTATGAAACTGTCGAACAGTGTCGCGCAGATATTAACCAGCAAAATGAAGAGTATCAGGTGCTACTCAAGGCTTATGAGGCAGGAACACTATCAACTAAGCCGACTATCCCGCCGATGAAGGCGGAGAACTGTGAAGCTCAGATCCAGGCAGCAAAAGAAGCCCACGAAACCAATTCTCCTGTTTATGATAGCCGCTTTGACTGTGAGAACGCAGGCTATAGATGTGAAGCGACTCCCGTCGGTTACTACACTTCAGGATATCGACCAGTTTTTGGCGGAACTTATTTTTACTATGGCAGTCCTGATTACGTCTATGTTTATCGTGGAAGCACTAGGTATCAGGTATATCGCCCCAGAACAGTTTATTACAGCCGAGATAATAATCGAGTTGTTACTGCTTCGGGTACAAGCTTTAGTCGTTCTAGCCCAGGGAGGGTTAAGATTCCTCGTCAGACTACCCCGAATACTAGTAATCTTCGCAGCAACCCTCGTCCTCAAGGTAAAGCAGCTAGCGGTGCAGTTAAGGGTAGGGGTAGTAATGGTTTTGGTTCTACTTTCAAAAGCACTGGAAAAGGTGGTAAATAATGCAAGGGATTAAAATAGTTCGTCGTCCCAACTGGCAACGTCATATTCAGGAACATGCTTATCAGGCGGATGTTTTGAGCGATCGCCAGCAAGAATATTGGGTGGAAGCTTTGCCCCAACCCTTCGCCATTCAGTTTACCAAAGCCGAAGAATCGGCGATCGCTACTGCCACAGAAACATTAGCAGCCATATGTATTGAGTTTCTCGATTGGTTTTTTACGGATTATGAATCAGGGGAAGTTGATCGTCGTTTGGCTAGGCTAAAAATTCCCCAGGCATATTGGCAAGCGCTTAAATATAGCTGGGATCGAACTGAACCGATGGAAGATTTATCTTTGTGTAATCGATTTGATTTGGCGCTCACGGAAACGGGAGAAGTTAAGCTACTAGAAATCAATGCGGAGACTCCTTTGTTGGGGGCGGAAACTGTCTACCAGTGGAATTGGTATGTAGACTATCGCCAAAATCATCGACAGAGTAAATATCCTCTCCCCAGTGATGCCGAGCAGTTTAATGAATATTGGGAGATGGTGGCGGGGCAATGGCGACGCATCGCTAAAGACTACGAGCTACACAAGACGGGGATTTCTTTTCTCGTGGATGAAGAGTTGGCAGAAGATCTAGAAATGGCTTCCCAACTGATTCAGATTCTCCATGATGAGGTGGATGAAAGTATTTATACTCAAATTGTCTATCTTAGGGGGCTGAAGAGCGATCGCGGGGAGGAAATTCAACGGGGTATCGGACTAGATGATGAGGGCTATTTTATCGACCATGCCAGCGATCGCATTCCTGTCCTCTGGAAGATTTATGATTGGCTAGATCTGGAAAATGACCTGAGTAACTGCGGATTAACAGACACCCTCGCTCATCGCTTGTCACAAGGAGATAGCAAGGTTATTGAACCCCTCTGGAAGCAGATTCTATCCAATAAAGGGGCGATGGCTATGATGTGGTCACAATTTAAAGACTCAGACTACGCTCAATATCTCTTGCCAACCTACTTTGAAGATGATCTTTCCGCTGAATGCACCAAGTTAGTATTGGGGATGCACGTTAAAAAACCCCTGACTGGAGCAGAAGGCGTAGCTGTCTCCATTGAATTGGGCGGTAGTCAGCTAGCCCAAAGGGATGCTCTAGGGTATGGTACGGACGGCTTTATCGTCCAGGAATATGTCAAGCTACCAGAAGCCTTTGGCTACCACTACATGATCGGTAGTTGGGAAATTAATGGCGAGGCAGCGGGGATTATTCTACGGGGAGACAAATCTTTAATTACAGGACGCAACTGCTTGATTATTCCTCATATTATTTCTGATGCTGGACTCTATATTCCTTAAGCTCTAAGCTCTAAGCCGTAAGCTCAAAAACAGATTTATCCCCAGTTAAAAATTAATAATTAACACTTCAATCCTGAACAGATGATGGCATCTTCGATCGCAACTCAGAACTGGCAGCAAATTTCTTCGATTCGGCTACAACAGCATCAATGGCAGAGTTCGGAGGTTCTACCCCTAGATCACCAGATTCCCCCCCAGCATTTGATCAATGCACCCACTGGAGTTGTGGAAAATTTTGGTTTGCTACTTAGTCGAGATGTCTATTCTGAGGGAGATTCCCAGATCCTCTACGATCACTTACTCTCCCGTCGAGATGAACTAAATCATGATTTTCTCGTCATGCTAGATCTTTGGCTCGAAGATGAACTAAAACACTATGAAGCGTTGCGACGTACCTATCGGTGTCTATCAGGAGTTAGCTATGGTGAGATGGATCGTTCATTTCAGCAACGAGTTCACAATCTAGAGCCAATCGGGATGCTCCTCCAGGATGAGTTTACAATCCTCGTCACCTTGATGTTTGATGAAATTGGCTCGGTTTATTCCTATCGTCGAGATCTAGCAGAATATTACTGTTATTTTGGGACAGAAATTCGGCAAGTAGCCCATCATTTAGTCAAGGATGAAGGAACTCATTTTGGCAATGCAGCGGAACTATTGCTTTGGCATCACCCCCACCGTCTAAGGGAAGTCCCAGCACTCTTGGGAGAAATTGTCGCTTTAGAACGTCGATTGGGTAAGTACTATCAAGTCTTTTTTCTCGACCATGCTCAAGAGCAACACCGTTTTCCCCCTGATTTCAATCAGCTTATTTCGCAAGTAGTACTGGCAAGATTGGACTTAGGGCGATCGCCAAACTCCTCAGCATTAAGACAACTTTGGCAATGGAAACCAGCAGGACAAAACTTTACGCCTTTTAGTTGACTACAAATAGTTGACTACAAACCCTTATGCAAATAATGGTGTGGTGTACTATAATAGATTTATAGTAAAAACTACTATAATTGCCGACTAAATTAAATTTTTAAACTATTTAAATCATCAGGATCTAAAAGACTATGTTTACTGCGGCTCAACCCAAGACCAATCCCTACGAAATTCCTAGTGATTTATTTGGTGCTATCAATGAGCTTAAACAGGAGTTAAATGCTGTAGTTTTAGCTCATTACTATCAAGAAGCTGATATTCAAGATATTGCTGATTATCTAGGGGATTCATTGGGTTTATCCCAACAGGCTGCAAATACCGATGCAGAAGTAATTGTCTTTGCGGGGGTGCATTTTATGGCGGAGACAGCAAAGATTTTGAACCCCAATAAACTAGTGTTGCTGCCAGATTTAGAGGCGGGTTGCTCTTTGGCGGATAGTTGCCCTCCCGAAGCTTTTCGAGCCTTCAAAGCTCAATATCCCGACCATCTGGTGATTTCCTATATCAACTGTTCAGCGGAAATTAAAGCCCTGAGTGATATTATCTGCACTAGCTCCAACGCTGTTAAAATCGTTAATCAGATCCCCCAAGATCAAGGTATCATTTTTGCCCCAGACCGTAATTTGGGTCGTTACGTCGCAGAGCAGACAGGGAGAGATTTAGTATTGTGGGATGGTAGCTGCATTGTTCACGAAACCTTTTCCGAAAAGAGAATTATTGAGCTAAAAGTTGAACATCCATCCGCCGAAATTATTGCCCATCCTGAATGCGAACCACCTCTCTTGCGTCACGCTGACTTCATCGGTTCTACTACTGCTTTATTGCACTATTCCCAACAAAGCCAAAAGGATAAATTTATCGTGGCGACAGAACCAGGAATTATTTATCAAATGGAAAAAGTGGCTCCTGGGAAGCAGTTTATTCCTGCGCCAGGGATCAACAACTGTGCTTGTAATGAGTGTCCTTATATGCGCCTTAATACCTTAGAAAAACTTTATTTGGCGATGAAAAACAAGACTCCAGAAATCACTCTACCTGAAGAGATTCGCATCGGTGCATTAAAACCAATTCAAAGGATGTTAGAAATGTCTTAAATAAAGTGAGTTCGATAATTGATTTAAAGAGTCTACCCGCAATATATTCTTTCGCTGAATGCCAAACTAATTCAATTAAGTTATAGTCTGGGCTATATTCTGGCAAATACTCCAAATGTATATTGGGCATTTCTTTTGGCAGGGCAAACTATATTTAGCCCAAAGGTAAACGTACTTTTTTCTTGATAAAATCCTCCTTACTTGCGAGCCACTTAAGGAGATTCCTGTTTCTTCTTCTAAATATGTCGCTCTTTGTTTTTTGAGCAGCCGATAAATTTCGCTATTTCTTGCTGCGTTTTTCCATCATTCATCAATAACAAAATTAATATTCACGAATTCTCTTCGCGATCGCGAAATTCGTCAACTAAATCAAAAAATGCAGGTTACCAAACAACAATGTTTGAAAATAAGTCATAGCCAGCAAATTCAAAGGGATACTGGTCCTTCTCTTTGAAGAGCCGTTGGTTAATTTGCAAAAACAACTGCTGCTCAACTTGTTTTGCCATATGTCGTCGATTTAAAGACATATGACTTATAATTGATAGTGTACAGTAATAAAATGTTTTCAGATGATGTATAAAACCCTTAGTAAAGCCTTAAATTTAAGCCAAGCAATAAATTCACCTTATGATTTAGTTGACTTGGCGCGTCAGGGTTTGTTTAAAAGTGCAATAAATTCACTAGCTGAACTACTAGAGTTACCAGCCAAAGATTTGGTTCAGTATCTTCATATATCAGAAAGAACTCTACAGCGTTATGACGAGAAGAAAAAGTTATCTCCTGAATTGTCAGATCATTTGATTCAACTGGCGAGAGTATATGCAAGAGCAGTTGAAGTTTTTGGAGATCAGAATAAAGCAGTTAAATGGCTCAAATATCCTATCCTTGCTCTAGGAGGAGTTACGCCAATTTCCTGTTTGGATAATTTTAGTGGCATAGAATTGGTTTTAGATGAACTAGGTCTTATAGAGTATGGGGTTTATGCTTAGTGGTGCTGCTTTATCGCATTGGCAAGACTAACCGTATCAGGGATTTGTCAGGAGAAGGCGCGAGGCTGTACGGCGGACGCTGGAATCCAAAAGGAATGCCCGCGCTATACACTTCAGATTCTACAGCATTGGCTACGCTGGAAACCTTGGTGCATTCTCCCTTGCATCTAATGCCGAAAAATCGCTCTCTTGTTACTTTAGAATTGCCCGCTGACCTAGAAGTTTTGACCCTACCTTCAAAAGAGTTGCCTGCAAAATGGTGGGTTAATCCTGCTCCGCCTCAACTAGCTCAAATAGGACAAAAATGGCTTGAACAGCAGCTAGGAGTGGCTTTAGTTGTTCCCTCATCGGTCACTCCCGCAGGAGAAGGTCGCAATTACATTCTTAATCCTCAACATCCAGATTTTAAACATGTTGAGATTATAAAAGTAGCTAAATACGATTACGACGAGACATTGTTATTTTGATTTTGAGAGGGGGGAAATTCTTGCTCAACCTCAACACGCCCACTTTTAATCCCTGAAAAATACTTTAAAATTATAATCATGAGCAACATTCAACTGAACTAGGCATCGATGGCACTGTGACGGTCAATTCCCCCGAAACTAACGCCGAAGAAGATGTTGTGGTAACTGCCGAAGATCCTAAAGCGATCGCTGATCCTGAAATACGAGCATCTAGTTGTTTGAACAGATACTACGAAAAAGTGCGGGTAGTTGATGTCGGCTTTGGAATTCCCGAAAGTCCCTATAACTTTTCTTATGATGATGGTCTACCTAATTTAGACAGTTCCCACAACGCTTCCCAAGCGAATCACACTTCTACACCAACTGTTGTTGCTTGGAAACCAGGACAGCCCATTGTTGAACCTAATACCATCAAAACTCTCCCAGATGGAAGACAGTTTTTCGTGGCCACAAAATCTACCGCGCCTCTAGAAGTTCACCTTTGTACTCGTAACGACCCACGGCAGAAATAGTTGCTCCGCGATTATCCTCTCTCGCGATCGCGAAGAATATATCCGTGATAGACACCCATTTGAGTGAGAGGGCTTGAAGCTGAAGCCTAATCGCCAAGGATAACTGTTAATCCCAGTCAAGAAATGGATAAACTAGAAAAAGAAAATTTAGCAGAACTTGTCGAAGATCATGATTGCTCCTGATATTTCTCTTACTACTCTAACGAAACCTTTGCTGCTTAATATCAGATGGTTGGTGGGTAGTTCAGCAGTTAATTCTGCCAGCAGTTGTTGAGCCTGTTCCAGGTTGGCATCATGTCCAATATAAAATTTGTGCTTGGGGGAAATTTTTTTCAATTCGTGTTTGAATAAACTCTTTGAGTTCGCTCATGGTTTCTTGAGGATAAACGTATTTAACCCCACCAAACTTGTTGCGTTTTTGAGTGCGTCCAGTTTCATCTAAGTCTAACTTGCTCTTGGGATACCATGTTTGTAATGTATCTTTTGATTTGGCTGTAAAACGATGGGTGATTAATTCAAAGGTGAGATCGCAATCAAAATCTAAACATCTAGCAATGCGCTCAAACAAGTTCTGGTAATGCTCCTGCCAATCGGCGATCGCCATAATCGGGGCAATGACAATTCCTACGGGGTAACCACTTAAAGCTAATTGGCGTATTGCTTGTAATCTATTATCTACCGTAGCCGTGCCACCTTCCATAAAATGACTGACAGGATCGGCATTAACGCTGACACGAGGGCGAGTATGTCCGTTATGGGGCAAATCTAGCAATGATTCGACACGATCAAATTTAGTTACCCAACGCAGAGAAGCATGATTTCTCGTACCAAAATAGCGGATACATTCAGCTAAACTGCCAGTTAAATGTTCAATTCCCAAAGGATCGGTATAGCAACTAACTTCATAGGTAGTTGAACGTTCTCCTTCGTAATTGCTGAGGTTGGCGAGAATTTGCGGTAGATTGGCATAAGCTTTGATTACAGGTGGGCCCGATAAACTTCCTGCTAGATAACAATACTGACAGTGTGCGGGACAACCTTGCGCTAGATGAAATTGCCAATCAGCCGAAGGTGGAATGGGAGATAGTTTAAAGCTACTAGGAGGTGCATTAACTATAGCTAATGTGTTTTTAGCGATCGCATATGTTTCTCGTTCGTTTTTACCCTGCAATGAAGTAATTCTATTTTGCGATAGCTTTTTAACTGGAATATTATAAGTTTTTATGCGCTCAATAATTTGCTGTCCCCAATCTTCTGACCAAGCAGCAGGAGTCACTAGCACTTGTTTGGGCAGCCAAAGATTGGTTTTTGATTCGGTTTTACTGGATTGAAGAGAACTAACAACCATTTAAACTTCCAAGATGTTTTGTTGGGTTATTTTGATCTTAATCAGACAATCAAAACTAAGGAAGGGTGGCTTATCTCCCATATCTAGTGAGGTTTTCTACACGGACATCTGAAATCTAAAATGCAGGTCAAAAATAAAAGCGATCGCTCCCTAAGGTTAAAGCGATCGCCAAACTTCAAATTACCAATCAGTTGATTTAAGAAGCAGGATTAAACTTCCACCAGGAAGGTGTCCAAGCATAGCGATCGCTTTCTGCACTCACATGACCCAAACCAGGAAAAGGCATATGAGGAACTAATAGTTCTACTCTTGATTCACTAACGTCGTTGAGAAATTTGTTTCTGGTAGTCAAACCTTTTGCGGAATCAGTGTCGAAAGCTACTTCCCAGTCGGGATGTTCTAGATTCAGGGGATCGCTATAGAAAATATCCCCCGTGGCGATGAGCTTTTTCTGTTCTGAAGTAATTAAATATGAGGTGTGTCCTGGAGTATGACCTGATGTTTCTGTGGCAAGAATTCCAGGAATGATCTCAGTGCCAAATTCAAAGAACTTTGTCTGCTTTTTAATCACCTTCAGCGTCTGTTGCGCTCCTTGAATCGCAGATTGTTTAGTTTTTTCGTCTACCAAAGAATTCGGTAAGCTAACTTGAGGATCTGTCCAAAAATCCCATTCTGCCTGGGAAATATAATAGTCTGCATTGGGATAGGTTAAGCTACCATCCGCCGCCACCAATCCCCCAATATGATCACCGTGGGCGTGAGTAATTAATACGGTATCGATGCTTTTTGGGTCAACCCCCGCAGCTTGCAGATTTTGCGCCAGATAGCCAGCGGTATCCCCAAAAGACTTGCCTGCACCACCGTCAATCAGGACTTTATGCACTCCTGTGTCTACATAGAGATTATTGACATAGAATAAATAGTCGCTATCGGTAGGCAAAAAACTGTTGTAAAGAGAGTTTTTTACTTCAGCAGGATTAGCCTTGGGCAGAAAGAAACTGGGAGGAATCTTTAAATTACCGTCACTGACAGTCATGGCGTTGAACTTGCCGATCTTGAAGTGATAAACAGCCGCGTTTGTTGGAG
>Ga0114940_10000902_pt1 | contig 11811 bp, 11 predicted proteins | sample ColdCreekSource_FD_87195 | JGI IMG/M metagenome (GOLD analysis project Ga0114940, IMG submission 87195) | Groundwater microbial communities from Cold Creek, Nevada to study Microbial Dark Matter (Phase II) - Cold Creek Source | ecosystem: Environmental > Aquatic > Deep subsurface > Groundwater ... | reverse complement strand
GCCGGACGAAGCCAAGTTTCCCGAGCTGATCCGCGACACCTACGGCGACGCCGGCATTCCGGTCGTGATCGTGAAGCGCGCTGCCTTCGAAGGCGTGCTGAAGCAGCTGGAGCAGAAGAAGAAGGTGCAGGCCCGCATCAACGTTGCCCTCAGCTACGAGAAGCAGCCAGCGTTCAACGTCATTGGTCGCATCGCCGCCAACGTGCCGGCGGCGGAAAAGCTCCCGGGCGAGCTGGTGATCGGCGCGCACTACGATCACCTGGGCTTTGGCGGCGTGCACTCGCTGACGCCGGACAGCAACGCTCCGCACTTGGGCGCCGACGACAACGCCTCGGGCGTGGCCGGCATCTTGGAGATCGCTCGCGCGCTGAAGAGCGCCCCCAAGCTCAAGCAAGACGTGCTGATCATGGCCTTTTCGGCTGAAGAGAGCGGCCTGCTCGGCTCGTCGCACTTGGTGCATGAGCCGCCTTCTGGCCTCGATCCCAAGAACTTCCGCGCCATGTTGAACCTCGACATGATCGGGCGGATGCGTGACAACCAGCTCACGGTGCTGGGTGGCAAGACCGCAACGGCTTGGCAAACGTTGGTGCCCACCGCCTGCGAGGGCGCGCGCGTCGAATGCGCCCTCAGCAGTGACGGCTATGGCCCGAGCGACCAGACGTCGTTCTACGCCGCTGGCATTCCGGTCTTGCACTTCTTCAGCGGCTCGCACACGGACTATCACAAGCCAACCGACTCGGCCGATCGCATCAACGCGGGCGGCGCGGCGCAGATCGCCAAGCTCGTCACCGACGTCGCGCTGGCCCTCACTGACTCGCCAGCGCCGCTGGGCTTTCAAGCCGTCGCACCCGAAGCGCCCAAGGGCGACATGCGCTCGTTCAACGCCTCGCTCGGCACCATTCCCGACTACGCAGGCCCCCCCGATGGCCTGGGCGTGCTGCTGGCAGGCGTGCGGCCCGGCAGCGCTGCCGAAAAAGCCGGCATGAAGCGCGGCGACACGCTGCTCGGCCTCGGTAAAACCGACCTAAAAGGCCTGCACGACTTCATGTTCGTGCTCAACGGCGCCAAACCCGGTCAGACCATGACCGCGCGCCTCAAGCGCGACGGCAAGGTGGTGAACGTGCCAGTGACGTTCGAGGAGAAAGCGCCCCGCAAAGAGTGAGTTGGCAGTTGGCAGTTGGGCGTGGCTCCCCTGCTGCTAGCGCCAACCCAAGCTGGCGGGCTCGGGCAAGCGGCCTTGAAGGCGTCTGTCTATGGCGGATCCCACCGTTCTTTGGATGCAAGAGTGCGATTGCAGCCACCTAACAGGTCACAGCGCTGAGCCGAACGACGTGTTTCGAGCTACATTGAGGCAGCGGCGCGGTAGCTTCACGCACCCACTCGCCCGCACCAGAGGATTCAGATGAGACTCGGCTTCATTCCGGCTAATCGCGGCATGTTCAACGAGCGCCTTGCTTCGCGCATGCGCACGCAAACGCTCGACAGCCTGACCGCTCAGGGCATCGACGTGGTGGTGCCAAGCACCGAGCAAACGCGCCAGGGCTGCGTCGAGTCGCGCGAAGAAGCCGAGCTGTGCGCCAAGCTGTTCCGCGAGCAAGACGTACAGGGCATCATCATCGGCGCGGTCAATTTCGGTGACGAGCAAGCCGCGGCGCTCACGGTCAGGCGGGCTGCCCTCGATTTGCCAATCCTGATCTTCGGCTGCCAAGAAGACGAGCGGCTGCGCATTGGCGCGCCGCGCCGCGACTCTTTCTGCGGACTTTTGAGCATTGGTGAAGCGCTCCGCCAGGTGGGCGCCCGCTACAGCGTCGGCCAAAGGCCGATTTGTTTTCCGAGCGACGCCGCCTTCAAGCAAGACGTCGATTGGTTCACCCGTGTGTGCCGCGTCGTTCACGGCATCAAGAACGCGCGCTACGGGCAAATCGGCGCGCGCCCGGACGATTTTTGGACCTGTCGCTTCGACGAGAAGCAGCTGCAGCGCCTCGGCCCGACCACGGTGACGCTCGATCTCTCGGAGGTCATCGGCGGCTCCGCCAAGATCGCCGACGGCGAGCCGGAGATCAAAGCGCTGCTCGCCGATATCAGCGACTACGCCGACACCAGCGCCATCGCCAAAGACTCATTGCTCAAGATGGCGAAGCTGGAGCTCTTCCTGCGTCGCTGGGCCAAGGAAGAAGCCCTGAACGCCTTCGCCATTCAGTGCTGGACGTCGATCCAAAACAACTACGGCGTTTGCTCGTGCACCACGATGAGCCGTTTGGGCGACGCGCGCATGCCCGCCGCGTGCGAGTCGGACATTTTGGGCACGCTGAGCATGCACGCCAACATGCTGGCCGCTGATCAACCTTCGGCTTTGGCCGACTGGAACAACCTGCACAACGACGACGACAACTTGGTCAACGTCTGGCACTGCGGCGTCTTCCCCAAGAGCTTCGCCAAAGAAAAGCCCAAGCTCTCCGTCCACGGCATGATGGTCGACTCCGGCTCCGTCGACGCCAAAGACGCCGACGGCATCGTCAACTTCGTCGTCCGCGAATCTCCCCTCACCCTGAGCCGCATCACGCAGTCTGCCGACGGCGAATGGAAGGCCGCGCTGGCCGAAGGCCGTATCGAGGACAACGAGGCAGCCACCAGCGGCTCCTACGGCTGGTGCCGCATTCCGCAATTGCAGTCGTTCTACCGCGACGTGCTGCTCCGTCATTTCCCGCACCACGTGGCGATCACGCAGGCCAACGTCGGCAACGTGCTGTGGGAAGCCTTCGGCAACTACCTGGGCTTCGACGTGTACCACCCGGGCCAAGTGACTCCGGGCAAGTACCAAAGCGCGCTGCCGTTCTAGGGGCCCCAGGCCCGTCTTGACGGCTGAAAGCATTGCGGCTTCTAGTCGGCGCATGGGCAGCGGCGCCGAGACTTCAGGGACGACGATGACGGCGATGCCGTACTTCGACGAGATCTTTGCGCGGCTGGGCCGACCCGAAAGCGCGGAGCTGGTCGACGCATTCGGTGCCCGGCACGTGCATTGGGGCTACTACGCAGACGCCAGCAGTACTGACCACTCCGTGCAAGGCCTGCAGACGGCCGCCGAGGCCATGACACGGCGCGTGACCGACGCCGCGCAGATTCTGCCTGGGCAGCGAGTGCTCGACGCTGGCTGCGGCTTCGGAGGCACGCTCGCCAGCTTGAATGAGCGCGTCACGCCGCTTTCGCTCACCGGCCTGAACATCGACTCGCGCCAGGTCGAGCGCGCGCAGTCGCTGGTGCGGGCCGAGCCCGGCAACGCTGTCGACTTCGTGGTCGGCGACGCTTGCCGTATGCCTTTTGCACGAACAACTTTCGATCGCGTGCTGGCGGTCGAATGCATTTTTCATTTCCCCAGCCGCTGGGCATTCTTTCGCGAAGCCGGGCGGGTGCTGAAGCCGGGCGGTCGTCTCACGCTGTGCGACTTCGTGCCGTACGGGCCCAGCCTGCCCTTGTTGGCACCGCAAGTGGCCACGCATGGGGCCAGTATCGCCAGCTTTTACGGCCATTCGAACCCGGTGCCGTGCACCCTGACCGCGTATCGAGCCCTAGCGCGCCTCAGCGGCTTTCGGCTCGACTTCGACGAAGACGTCACGGCGCATACGCTGCCAACCTACTCAGTCGTGCGCGGCCTAACCGCAAGGCTGGGCCACACGCAGGGCGAGCGCGCCACCGAGCTGTGCGAGCGCTTCGCGCGCCGCGGCCTGATCCGCTACCGCATTCTCTCGTTCCTGCGCTTGAGCTAGAGCGCAGCGGCTCAGAAGCACGTCGCCGTAAGCTCGGACACGCTCCACCAGTAGTCGGCGGCTTTGCCCTTTTGCAGCACCAGCACGTAGCGACCCTTCACCGGCTCCGCCAGCGTCACCGTCAGCGTCTGCGCCAGGGCCCCGGAGCCGCTGGCGCGGATGGGACCGTTGAAGTCGAGCGCCTTGTCCGAGATCTTGACCTGGTAAATGCGCGGGTAATCTTCGGCGTCGTCGGCGTTCAACGTGAAGGTGAGCTCGCGCACCGCCGCGGACACGCCCAAGTCGACTTGCAACCATTCGTCACCGGCTTGGCCCTTGCCGGTGGACCAGCGCTTCATGCTCTGGTCCATCAAGTACTCGGGCTTGTTGTCGTACTCACCCACGCCCACGCTGGAGTGCGAAGCGCTAGCGTGCCAGCTGCTTTTGGCCGGTATTGGCGCGGCTTGGCAGGCCACCAGCGTGCCGCCATCACTGGCGCCACCCATGCCGGCTGCGCCTGCGTCAGCTTCGACGGGCGCATTGCCCGTGCCGCCCGCTTCACTACCACCCACGGCGTCGCTACCTGCGCTGCCTCCGTTGTTGCCACCGCCAGTGCTCGTTCCACTGCTGCTGATCTCGGAACCAGCAACGCCGGCTGAGCCTGCCGTCTCCGAGGCGCCGCTACCGCCAGCGGCCGAACCTCCGGCTGTCAGCTCCGAGAGTGACAACAACTCCGTGTCGTAGACCGAACAAGCCCACGAGACTGCAGAAGCAGCCAGCACGGCGAACGTCTGAAGCGAACGCGGCACGCACTACCGAGGATAGCAACTCGACTGAGGCGCTGCTAACAACTTATCGAGTCTGCACGACGCATTGCGAGCATTGCAGTCAGCTATCCAAACCAGCTAGCTAGCTGCGCCGCGCTCTCGGTCGTGGCTCGCCAGGGCGCGGAAGTGTTGCGGTTTTCGCGCTGACTGGTCGGGGGCGCGCACACCGCTAAGCTTCCCGCTGTGAGCTACCAGGACGACTTCATCAAACGCCTGCTGCAGAAGATCGGCGAGGTGTTGGCGCGCGCCTTGGGGCTCGGCAAGGCCGGCAACTTCGACGAAAGCGTTCAAGTGCTGGAGCAAGGCGTCGGCGCCGAGCTGGGCATGCCGTTCGCGATGCTGCTGCGGCTCGAAGCCAAGTCGCTCGTGGCGCTGCTGGGCGACGAAAAAGCGGGCGCGTTCGCCGAAGCGCTGCGCACCCGCAGCCTGCTGTTCGGGCTGGCAAGTCGCGCTGAAGACGCGCGCGCCTCAGCCGCTCAGGCCGATGCGATCAGCGCTGCTCGACGCACTGGTTCTGAACGCACTTAGCGACGCCGGGCGGCGCGCACGGCGGAATCGGGATCGGCGGGCAGCTACCGCAAGCATTCTCCGCAAAGGTGGTCAGCTCCCGAGCAGCGGCCTCGATACGAGCCTTCGAAGTGATGGTGCCGCAGGTGACGACGCACGCGTTCGACTCCGAAAGGGTGCCGCAGTCAGCGTCGGTCTGGCAGCCACTCGCAGCCAGAATCTCCAGCGCTTGCTTGCGCTGCCCCAAATACCGCTGCTTGCCCGACTCGCAGGCGTTGGCGTCGGCGCCGCCCGCCGCATTGCCGGAGCCGGTTTCAGGCTCACGCGACGACTGGCCGCCGCACGCCGTAGCCAAGCCCAGCAACAAACCCAACCAAAGCTTCATCACCCCGGAAACTTAGGCCGTCAGACAGCCTCTGTCGCGCTGAAACTGGCGCGAACCTGGCCGCTAGCTACCCTGTGCCCTGCTTTTGGTCTGAGTCTTATGTCGAACGCTTCCGGGGAACCTCCAAGTAGTCCTTTCACGTCGTCCACGGTGCCGCCGGTCGATGTGCCCTTGCCGGGCCTGTGGCGCGTCACCTGGCCGCTGTTCGTAAGTCTCGGCCTCTCGCTGTCGCTCACGTTCACCGATGCGTTCTTCCTGAGTCGCATCTCCGACTCGGCCGCAGCCGCAGCGGGCGCCATCAACCCGCTACTCGGCGCAACGATGGTGCTCTTCTCGGTGATGGGGCAAGCCGGCGCGAGCGTGGCGGGGCGCCTGCAAGGCGCGGGTCGCCACTCCGAGCTGCCGCGCACCTACTTCGCGATGCTCGGTTTCAACTTTACGGTGGGGCTCCTGGTCAGCGCTCTGCTGTTCCTGCTCCACCCCTACGTGCCAGGCTGGCTCGGCCTGCGGGGCGACGCAGCTGCGGCAGCCCAGACGTACATGGCGGTGCTGGGTGGCGCTCAAGTACTCAAGGCCGTCCAGGTGGCGTACGGCAACATGTTGACCTCGCGCGGTGAAACGCGCTGGGTCATGGTCGAGGCCATCGCCACCAACGTGGCCAATATTGGGCTCAACCTCGCGCTTTTGAAGGGCTGGTTTGGCCTCGAGCAAAGCGTGGGCCTCGTGGCGGGCGCCACCATGCTCGCGCTCACGTTCGGCATGCTGTTCACGATCGCGGTCGTGCACCTGCGCTTTCGCGTGCGCTTTCCGACGCGCAGCTCGCTGGCACAGCTGCGGCAGGCGCTAACGCCGATCCTCAAGATTGGCCTGCCCTCCGCCACTGAGCCCGTTTCCTATCAAATTTCTCAGGTCACCATCAACCTGCTGGTGATCTCACTGGGCGCAGCCGCGCTGGCGACGCGGACCTACGTTCTCAGCTTCGTCATCATCAGCTCCGTGCTCTGGTCCTTCGCGCTGGGCCTCGGTACGCAAATCGCCATTTCGCACCGCGTGGGTGCCGGCAAGCTCGATGAAGCCAACGAGCAGTTTCATCGCGCGCTTTTGTACGCCATCGCGGGTAACGGCGTGATCGCCCTGCTGCTGGCGCTTTTCTACCGCCCGCTGCTCGGCTTGCTGACGCAAGACGCGCAGATCTTTCGTATGGCGGCGCCGCTGTTCGCGCTCGGCGTCTTGGTCGAGATGGGCCGAGCCGTGAACATCGTGACCGGCGGCGCGCTGCGCTCGACGGGCGACGCCGGCTACGCGGCACTCATCAGCTCCAGCTTGATGTGGTGCGTGGGCGTGCCTTCGGCCTACCTGTTTGGCAGTTATTTTGGTCTTGGCCTCACCGGTGTGTGGCTGTCAATGGCGCTCGATGAATGCCTGCGCGGCGCGATGAGCTACCGCCGCTGGCGTACGGGCCGCTGGCGCACCACCTCGGCTTTGCCGCCCGCCGCGAAGGTCGAGCTAGCGAGCTAGCGCGTCCAAACGGCGCGCTTCAATGCCCGCACAGCTGGGTGGTGAGCGCGGGGTCGCACGGCTGCCAACCCAAGAAGTTCGGCGCCATCGGTACGAAGCCGTAAAACAGGTAGGTCTGGCCGCTCGCAAGCTGCTCGAAGCAACTGGCAGCGCCGTCGGAGAAGGCGGAAGTCGTGATGGCACAAGCCACGCGCTCGCGACCTTGGTAGCAGCCGGCGGCTTCGTCGAAAGGGATGCCGTTGTAGTCGAAGCAATGCTCCGGACACTGCTCGCCCTGCAGCGGGCACTCGTACATGCCCGCTTCGTCGGCGCTCCACGGTCGCTCGACAATCTCCCAATACGGCGTGTCGGTATGCACGTGGCGGACGTTGGGCAGGCACAGCAAGGCCTCGACGTATTTGAGCGGAACGGACGCGGCGAGCGAATTCGTCAGCCAAAAGCGTTCGACGTTGTGTACGCCCCATGCGCTGAGCGTGGCCGCGATGGGCGCCTGGTACGGCTCCAGCTGCTTGCTACGCGACGCCTCGTTTACCGCTCCGTCGGTTTCGATCTGAACCAGCCAGATCAACAGCGGCACGAGCGTGTCTGGGTCCCCGTGCGCGGCCATGTCGAGCACCCTGGCGTTCTCGGCATCATCGTCGGCCGTGCGCTCCGTGAACGCGCAGGTCGGTTCCACCACGGCAGGCGCACCGGCGACACCGGGGGTACCAGCTGCGCCGGCAGCGCCAGCTGCACTTTCTGAGGCGTTCTTGCCAGATTTCCCGCCACAAGCGCAGGCAAGCAGCAGCGGTATCAGCCAACGCGCCCTCGACATGCTGGATTTCTAACCCCGACCGGTGCCGGGCGCCAGCGGCTGTACTTCGACTGACCCGTGCGCTGCCGCAGATCGAGCTACCTTGAGGTCATGACTGATGGTCTGCGCTTGGTTGTTTACGACGCCACGCAACGGCAGCGGCGGCCGAAGGCGCTGGGCCTGAGTTGGCAGTACGGAACGCTGCTGTACCGCGCGCTCGGGCGCGTGGATGCGGCGTACGGCGCCAACAGCTTCGCAGACGCCTTGGCCTGGCTCGCGCGTCACGAGAGCTCCCGCCCGATCGGTGAGGTGCAGTTTTGGGGCCACGGCAGGTGGGGTCGCATCTTCATCGCGAATGAGCAGTTGGATCGCAGCGTGCTCGGCTCCGGACACGACCACCATGTAGCGTTCCAAGCCGTGCGCGAGCGGCTGCGGCCCGACGCGCTGCTGTGGTTTCGCACGTGTGAGACACTGGGTGCGCGCGCGGGCCAAGACTTCGCGGCTGCGCTAGGCGACGCGACGGGCGCTCGCGTGGCTGGCCACACCTACATCATCAACTTTTTCCAAAGCGGGCTGCACTGCCTACGCCCTGGCGCGACCCCGCATTGGTCAGCCACCGAGGGCTTGGCTCGCGGCGACGCCGAGCAACCGGAGCAGGCGCTCACGTCGGCGCCCAGCGCTCCAAACACCATCACGTGCTTGGCAGGCGAAATCCCCGAAGGCTTTTGAGCGAGCTCTGCGCGTAGCAGCTACGGCTTTTCCCAACGCTCCGACTCGACCGAGCGGAAGATGGCGTCGATCACGCGCATGTTCGCGACGGCACTTTGCATGTCGTTCTTGATCGGCGTGCCGTTGCGAATCGCTTCCGAGAAGGCTTGAGCCTGCCGGGTGTAGTGGTTAGCGGCCGCGCTCGGCAAAAGCTCGCGACGCTCGTCGGAGCTTTGCTTGACCGTGAAATCTGGCGCGCCCACGAAGCCGTCGTCGACATAGACTTTGCACGGGCGGTCGTGCGGGGCGTTAAAGGGAATTTCCACTTCCAGGTGGCCTTTTGTGCCGAAAACGTGCACCCGCTGGTAGGGCACGTGCTGCGTGCCGACCACGAACGAAGCCTGGCCCACACCGAAATCCAAGATGGCCGAGCTGAGCGCATCGCAACCGCTCTGCGGGTCGCGCGCGCACACGCCGACGACACGTTGCGGCTCCGTGCCAAAGATCAAACGCGCAGTGCTGATGGCGTAACCGCCGATGTCGTAAAGCGCGCCGCCGCCGACGTCTTTCTGGTTTCGGATATTTCCGAGATCGGTATTGGTGTACGAGAACGCCGTCTGCACCGCGCGCACCTCACCGATGCGGCCACTGCGGATCACCTCCGCAACCAACTCCCATTGCGGGTGGTAGCGGACCATGAACGCCTCGGCGATGAGCTTGCCGGTTTCGCGCTGCACCTTCGCCAGCTCTTCGGCCTCGGCCGCGTTCATGGCGATGGGCTTTTCGCACAGCACGTGCTTGCCGGCGCGCGCGGCCTTGATGGACCACGGCACGTGCAGGTTATTGGGCAGCGGATTGTAGATGGCCTCGATTTCCGGATCTGCCACCAGCTCTTCGTAGCTGCCGTAGGCGCGCGGCACCTTCGCGCCAGCGGCTGCCTGCTTGGCCTTGTCGAGCGAGCGCGAAGCGAGCGCTCGAAGCTCGACCAGCGGCGCCTGCTGCATGGCCGGAATGGTCGCCATGAGCGCGAAATGACTGGCGCCAAGCACACCCCACACCACAGGCTTCTGGCCGGACTTTTCCTCGCTCATGGGGCGCATGGTATATCGGTAGCGCGATGCCGACCAACAAGCTTTGGATCGAGCACACCGAACGCGCTGCGTGGGATTCGGTGGAAGCGCTGCGTGAACGATTGTTGAAAGCCGAAAGCCGCTTGCAGGCATTGGCGGCAGGTGTCGACCGCGTGCCGCAGCTGCTCGACGTGCTGGACGAAGCCAAACAAAAATACGCTCCTGACGCGCAGGCCCATGACGAAGTCGTGTCGCAGTTGCTCGCGCGCCTCGACAGCTTGCAAACCGAGCTCGACGCCGCCAAATCACCCGAGCCTTTGCAGGTCACGTTCGTGGTTCCGCCGGCCCGCCCGCGGCTCGACTCCGACGACCTCGATGAACCACCTCGTCGACGCGAAGACGATGACGAGCTGGATCTGGCTGGGTTTGCTCAAGCGATACAACGCCGCGGTGAAGCCGCCCACGACACCCCGCGTGATCTCAACCGGCTCCTCACGCTGGCTGAGAACAAGCTCGACGACTTGGCCGAGCTCGAGGGACCAAGCCTGCGCGAAGCGGCGGTCGAGCTAGCGATTCTTGCCGGACGAATCTACGGAGCCTCCAAAGGCTCGGGCTAACGTTTCACGCGCAAGCCGCGGCGAAAGGGAGTGACATGCGACGGAGTTGTCAGGCTGTGGTTTTGAGCTTGGGTGCGCTCCTGGGCTGCCAGGTCAATGAACCAGCGGCAGCCCCCACGCCGGCCGTTTCGGAGGCTCCAGGTCCTGCCGTCGCGCCCGCAGCCCCCGCTGCGCCTGTCGCCAGCGCTGAGGCCCCGGTCGCACCGCCTGCCAGCGCCACGGCGCCGCCCGCCAGCACGACGCCGCCCAGCACGGCGCCGCGCCAGTTCGAGGAAGACGTCGAGTTCCTGACCAAGCACAGCGCGGGCGTGAAAGTGCTGCAAGCAGCCAGCGGCGGGCGCATCGCCATCTCCGGCAGGTACCAAGCGCGCGTGATGACGAGCGCAGTAGAGACGCGAGGCAAGAGTCTCGGCTTCGTCAATCGCAGCTTCGTGGAAGCCGGCAAGACCGGCACGGCATTCGACAACTACGGCGGCGAGGATCGCTTTTGGCTCGGCCCTGAGGGCGGGCAGTACGCGCTGTACTTTCCCGCAGGCAAGCCGTTCGCGTTCGACCACTGGCAAACCCCGCGCGCCTTTCAAGAAGGCGAGTGGCAGGAGAAGGCCAGCGGCCCCAGCAGCATCACCTTCACCCGTTCGTTCACGGTCACGAACTACGCCCAGACCGAGTTCAAGGTCGACGTCGAGCGCAAGCTTTCGGTGTTGAGCGCTGACCAAGCCAAAGCAGCGCTCGGTCTAGCAGTACCGGCGGGCCTCAAATGGGTCGGTTTTTCCAGCGAAAACACGCTCACGAACCAAGGCAGCAAGGCCTGGGCGGAAGACAAAGGCCTGCCCAGCGTCTGGATCTTGGGCATGTTCAACCCGGCCCCTGGCACGCGCATCATCTTGCCGTTCGAGAAGCAAGGCTCGGGTGATGTCATCAACGATCGCTACTTTGGCAAAGTGCCGGCAGATCGTCTGCAGGTGAATCAAGACCTCGGCTTTGCGCTGTTCAAGGCCGATGGACAGGCGCGCGGCAAGGTCGGGCTTTCGCCGACGCGGGCCAAGGCCGTGCTCGGCAGCTACAGCGCCGGCGGTCAAATCTTGACCATCGTGCGCTTTACCAAGCCGGCAGGCGCCAAGCGCTACGTCAACAACCTTTGGGAAGTGTCCAAGGAACCGTACGGCGGCGATGTGAGCAACGCCTACAACGACGGCCCCGTCGAGCCGGGCAAGCCATCGCTTGGCGGCTTCTACGAGCTCGAGAGCAGCTCACCCGCGGCTGCGCTAGCGCCCGGTAAGAAACTCACACACACGCACGAGACGTACCATTTCACAGGCCCACGCGAAGCGCTGGAAGCAATCGCGAAAAAAGTGCTGGGCGTGAGCCTGGCAGACGTAGAAAACGCCAAGCTCTAGCGCGAGATCAGCGCCAAGGTTCGTGTTAGCTTGGCCGTAATGCTTAGGTCGAGAACGCTGCGCGCGTGTGCGGTTTCCCTAGCCTTCACCGCGTCTTGGACGTGGGTAGCGGCGGCTCAATCGGATGGCGCGCCCGTGCCCGAACAGCCCGAGCCACCCGCGGCCCCGACTGAGCCTGCGCCTCCCGCGGAGCCGCCGGCCGCACCGCCTGCGGCGCCGGAACCTCCGCCGCCCAGCGTCGAACCG
>Ga0114940_10000901_pt1 | contig 11814 bp, 12 predicted proteins | sample ColdCreekSource_FD_87195 | JGI IMG/M metagenome (GOLD analysis project Ga0114940, IMG submission 87195) | Groundwater microbial communities from Cold Creek, Nevada to study Microbial Dark Matter (Phase II) - Cold Creek Source | ecosystem: Environmental > Aquatic > Deep subsurface > Groundwater ... | reverse complement strand
GGTGAAGCGCGCCTTGGTCTTTCCCGGAGCATCGCGGGTGGCACGACCGATGATCTGGATGATTTCGGTCAGGCTGGAGCGATAGCCGACAGTCAGCGCGTGTTCGCACCAGATCCAGTCGAAGCCTTCCTTCGCCATGCCCAGCGCGATGATGACATCGACAAATTCCCGATCCGCGCGTCCTAGCGGGGATTTTAGAGCCGTGACCACGCGATCACGCTTCACCGGATCGTCGTCGACCAGATCGGCCACGCGGATTACGTCGCCATCGGTAGTGCGGATAAGGTGGAAGCCGGTTACGGGATCAACGCCCTCCCACTCGCCGAGATGCTGCATGATGTCTTCGGCTTCGCGGTGCTTGTCCTTCAGGCTCTCCCTGGAATTGACCGAGGGGATGTGGACGATGGTTTTCACCTGCGGGTCCAGCAACGCCGAGATCTTGTCGGTATAGGGGCCTGTGTAGAAGCTGTAGCCGATGTCCAGCACCTTCAGATGCTCATAGCCATTGAGCTGCTCGTAATAGGTATAGGTGACGGTCTCGAACTTCGCTTCGTCCTCGGGCGCCAGCACGGGGATGGCGTCGCCACGGAAATAGCTGCCGGTCATGGCGACGATATGCGCCTTGTCGCGCCCGATCAGTTGGGCGAGCTGCGCGCCCAAGCGGTTGCCGGCATCGGCGGAAACGTGATGGAATTCGTCGATGGCGACCAGACGATTGTCGAATGCCTCGACGCCCAGCTCGTCAAAGGCGAAGCGGAATGTGGCATGGGTGCAGACCAGCACCTTGGCGTCGCTCGCCAGAAACTCGGCGACTGCCTTGACCTTGGACTTCGCGACCTTGGGATCATCGGCACCCGGCGTGTTGCACAGGTTCCATTGCGGGGCGACCTCCCAGTCGGCGAAGAAGCCGTACTTGCTCAGCGGTTCGCTGCCAAAGCTGGCGCCGATCGAGCGTTCAGGCACGCAAATGATAGCCTGCTTCACACCCTGATTGGCCAGCTTGTCCAGCGCCACGAACATCAGTGCGCGCGATTTTCCCGATGCCGGAGGCGACTTGATGAGGAGGTACTGCTCGCCGCGCTTGTCATAGGCGCGAGACTGCATCGGGCGCATGCCCAGTTCGTTCGACTTTGCCGACGCACCGGTACGCGCAGTGGTGAAAGATACAGCGGGGATGGTCTTGTCAGGAATCATAGCGCCATCCCTATCTGAATCGGCGGGTGGACGCACCCTCACGCTGCCACCTTTCCGGCGGTCATCTTTGTGTAGAGTTCGAACAGCTTTTCGAGCCGTTCGGTGTCGTTCTTGAAGCGGCGGCCGATGTAGATTCGCTCCAGCACCTCGTCATTGCGCTCATGCGCGTGACGGAGGTTTGCGGGCATTCTATTTTCGCCCTCCTTCACCTCATATAAGTCGGCGATGGTAGCCGGGAAATGCGCCTCGCGAGCGAGCAGGATGTCCTCGGCGCAGCGCATTAGGTCTGCTTTGTTTTGCTCGGTGAGCTTGGGGATCGGAAAGGTATTCCAGCCCATAGTGTTGGAATAGCGGTAGTCTGTCTTAAACTTCCCGCAGACCGTTGCGATCCAAATGAAGTGCAGTCGAGAGTTCAGAATCGCGATGTCCGAGATTGGGCCATCCAACTGCGCGAATGAAAGGTTCGTGATGATTGTGCCCGACGGTTCCAAGCCAACCGGAATAAACTGCCGCTTTTCCGAGGTCAGCACAGGAACGAGGGTTACCCGCTCAAGACCAGTTTGCTTCACTTCCTGAAACCTGTGGGGTCGAGCTGCGCTTGCCCTTGTCGCAGGCTTTGGGCTGGCCAATCGCATCTCGCGGACTCCATCGAGCCTACGCTTCAGCCTTTCATCTTGCTCAGCAATTGATGCGCCGTCGTCGCCAATCCACAGCGCGTACCTGACGATCCCTTTGTTGTGTTCGTTCGCGCCGAAGACACGCTTTAGGAACCGAGAGGCCATAGGCACCTCCCTCAGCAACTGTTCGCGCTCGTGGACCGTGAGCAAGAGGTGGCCACCCTCGACAGGCTTTCCGCCCGCGTCGATTTCCTTTCGTCCGTCCGGCGGCGAACTACGGGAATGCACGATGATATTCGGCCCAGCTACAAGATAGGCATTGATATGTGAGACTTGCTGCATGATCGGCTCGCCGATGTCGGATTCCGAAAACAGTTGCCGCGAACTGGGCAGGTCGATGGCAATCGAAATGATAGCGACAGTGACACCGGCATTGAAGCTGGCAAGATTGGCCCACTTGAAACTGGTATGAGCGAAAGCGATCTCATGCCCGGTCGCGAAAATCAGAGGCCATAGGATCGGCACCTGCTGGCCCTGGCAAATGCTGTTGGTTGAAACGAAAGCTGCGGCGGCGTTCGTCTGTGTTCCGTAATCAGCGGCTTTCATGAACCAACCGGCAACGTAGTCGAGGGACTTCCAGTTGTTGGTGCGATGGCTGAAAATGGCCTGAAGATCGGCCTTTTGCTCGTCAGACTGCAAAGTGGAGCCGAGATAGGGCGGATTGCCGCAGATGTAAGTTTCGCCCCCTTCGTTCTCGAAGTCGATCTCCGCCTGTTGCAGGTCAGTCTTGAAAAGATCATCGGCCTGCAGCTTCACGCCCGTGCCGGTTGGCGGGCATAGCTTCAGCCAATCATATTGCAGCGCATTGCCGCAAGTGATCCAGTTCTGGCTGTCGAGCGGCAGGAATTCGAGCAATGCCTCCTGTTGACCACGATAGGTCACGTCACATTGAAATTCGGCAATGATCAGGGCAAGGCGCGCGATCTCCGCCGGAAAGTCGCGCAGTTCGATGCCCCGGTAATTGGTGAGAGGAATGTCGCTGCGCCGGTCCGGCTCCCCGCGGCGCCGGTTGATCTCCGCCTCGATCTCGCGAATCTGCTTGTATGCGATGACCAGAAAATTGCCCGATCCACAGGCCGGATCGAACACCCTGATCTTCGCCATACGCTGCCGCAGGTTCAGCAGTTTCCGGCCGTTATCGCCTGCCTCCTCAAGACTGGCGCGCAGATCATCGAGGAACAGCGGGTTCAGCACCTTCAGGATGTTGGGCACGCTGGTGTAATGCATGCCGAGCGCGCCACGCTCCTCATCGTCGGCCACCGCCTGGATCATGCTGCCGAAGATGTCGGGATTGATCTTCTTCCAGTTCAGATTGCCGATATGGACCAGATAGGATCGGGCGATGCGGGTAAAGCGCGGCGTTTCCGTGCTGCCGGAGAAGAGCTGGCCGTTCACATAGGGAAAGCCACCCGCATAGCGCGGGATATTGGCGCCGGCACGATCGTCGAGTTTGGTATCCATGGCGCGAAAGATTTCGCCGATCACATGCGCCGTATCCGATGAATCGCGCGCGCTGATCTGCTCGACCGTCTTGGTGAACAGGCCTTCGCCATGGAAGATGTCGGTATCCTCGGCAAAGAAGCAGAAGATCAGACGGGCCATGAAATGGTTCATGTCCGGCCGCCGCTCGGCGCGCGCCCAGTCGGGATTGTCCTTCAGCAGCTCGACGTACAACTTGTTCAGGCGGCTCGTCGCCCGGATGTCGAAGGTGCTCTCGCGGATCTGCTTGACGGTAGTGATGCCCGCCAGTGGCAGGAACACGCCGAAGTGATCGGGGAACTCGGCATAGGCGCACGAAACCGTCTCGCCGCTGGCAAGGTCTTCCGCCTGAAACTGATCGCCATCGGTAGCGAAGATGAACTTGGCCTTGGCGGCAGCGGTTTTCGGGCTGCCGCGCAGTGCCTTCAGGGTGTCGTCGACGGTGCCGGCGGCACAAGTTGCAATATGGATGTTGCTGCGCTGAAGCAGTCCGCCCGGAACGTCCGACGCATTGGAAGCACCGGAGCGCAATTTCTTGATCGTCGTCGCCTTGTTTCCGAAGGCTTCCAGAAACGCGAACGGGAACTCCGCCCGGTCAAAAGGCTGGGCAGCGAGGTCGGAAATGGCTTGTTCGATCTCTACTGCGTTCATTGCACTCGCTTCGGGTTCAGTTGGCGCACAGCCTTGATCGGATGGCCGCAATTTGTCCAGCAGACGGGCAATGCTAAAAGCGTGCTGGCCGGCTAAATTCCGAGCCCACGGCCCCTGCCCATCGTCCAGTCCACCCCGCCATCACCGCGCATGACGCCGGTGACATGTTTGCCAAGCCGGTTGTCGAGCGCAGGCGTCCATGGGACCAACGCGAAGCCCATACCATTGTCGATCATGGCAAAGCGACCTGAGGCAAGTTGCACCTGCCGCCGCACGGAACCGACGACGAATTCGCCGGACCTCGCCGGGGCATAGGGATGCCCGAACTCTTTAGCCATCCGCTCGCCAGCGGCGTCGAGATCGCGCCGATTGAGCGTGTCGAGCAGGTTGCGCGCGAAGACGATGCGTTGCCCATCGCGCCGGGCCAATCCTTGACCAACGAGATGTTCCGCACGGGCCTGCATTGCATCCGCCACCTCGGCACCGAAACCGCCGCCGAGGTCGATCCTCTGCCTGTCGAGATTGCGCCGGTCGAGCCAGGTTGCACCGGACGCCTCGATCTGGGCGGTGATGTCGAGATCGGAGCGGACGGCCAATGCCATGCGGGCTCGGCCACGCCGGTCGTCGAACCGGCGCAGCTCAACGATCGCGCCGGGCCGACAATCGCCGGTTTCCTCAAGGCCTGGCAAGGTGAGATGGTGGGGCCGGCCATCGATTCCGTCGACTATCGCATAGGCCGCGCCGGTCAGCTCATCATGCAGGCCGCGCTCGACCAAACGTCCGATGATTGGCTGGGCAGTTTCGCCAGCGAGGGAGTAACTCGACACGCCCCGCTCGATGCCCCGCTCCTGCATGGCACGGTGCATCCGCTTGATGATGTCGCCGCGCATGCCAAGTTCGCGCAGGGCGGGCTCGGCATTGTCGGCGATGACCCAAAGGCCGGGCTTGACCTGTTCGGCCAGGGTCAGGCGCTCGAGCTTGCGCAGACGGCCGAGTTTCAGGGCATGATCTGCATCGGGGTGGACGTCAGGATCGGGTGCCATGTCGATCATGCCATGGCTCTGCTGGCGGCGGACAAGGTCACGGTCGATCTGCGTCCAGCGTTCCGCTTCGACCTGCCGTTCCAATGATCGCCTGATGTCGAGTTCGGTCTTCGGCCCCAGCTCACGGGTGATCAGTTCGCCCGCACGGCCGCGCATACCTTCGCGGATGTAATCGCGTGAGATGACGAGGTTCTGCCCATCATCGCCAACCCCGCGCACGATGATGTGAACATGCGGGTGCTCTGTGTTCCAGTGATCGATCGCCGCCCAGTCGAGCCGTGTGCCGAGATCCTTCTCGACTTGGGCCATGAGCGAGCCGGTAAACTCTCTCAGGTCGCCCATCTCCAATGCGTCGTCGGGCGAGACGATGAAGCGGAAATGATGCCGATCCTGCTGGCATCGTTCGGCAAAAGCGTCACGGTCGATCTCGGCACCGTCCGGCCCGATCAGATTGCCGGGCGCATCATCGCGCGTAACGCCGTCCCGTTGCAGATATTTGAGATGGGCGCCGAGCGAGGGTGCGCGGACATGCCTGACGACACGGGCCTTGATCACTGCACTGCGAGCGCTGCTGCCCAGTCTATGGCCAGCGCGAAGACTGGCCGATCTACCTCGGCCAAATTTTGAGTTGCGGGGGCTGCTGAGTTTCCCGTTCGCCGACACGATGCCGCCAGCTCGCTGGGCAGCGGTGAGCGCCTGGACAATGGCCGGACGTGATCGTTCGTCGCCGCGCGACCTGATGCGGCCAGGACGGACGCGAAAATCACTGTCGCCCCGTTTCACGATCCTGCCTGCAATGTGCGCATGAGCCGCAGAATTCCGAGGTTTTCAGGAAGCATGCACATCGCGGAGTTTCCGCACACATCGCAAAGCATCTCAAAAAAGCCTTGTGAAACAAGGCAACGACCGGGCGAAAGGGGCACCGCACATCGCCGCCCTTTATCCTGCCCTCCCTCCTTCTCCTTCCGGCCAAATGACCCATTCCTTCGCCACAATACGAGATTGCCCGCCGCGATGAGAGCTGAGGTATCAGCCAAGCTCATCGCGGATTTTGCCCAGAAACGGGGACAAAGAGCGACGCTGATGCGCGAGGCGGGGCGGCATATGCTGTGTCAGGCAAGGTAGGCGGAGCCACCGAAGCGCGCGCGACGAATAGCGAGGCATCGGTCCAGGTTGGCGCCGCAATTGGCTGTCGCACCGCCAGGGCCGTTGCAGGCTGACCACCGATCATCGGCATCAGTTTTGCGGCATAGGCGACGGTTTCAGATGGCAGCGGGCGACCGCGCGAGCGATAGTCCTCATAGCGTCCGGGACCGGCATTATAGGCTGCCAGCATGCCATATTCGCCGTAGCGGTCGTGCATTTCTCGTAGATAGGCGGCACCGGCCATGATGTTGTCACGCGGGTCATAAGGGTCTGAACCCAGACCATGGCGCGCGCGCAGGCCTTGCCATGTTCCAGGCATGATCTGCATCAGCCCCATGGCTCCAGCAGAAGAGCGCGCCTGCACGCGGCCAGCGCTCTCGACGCGCATGACCGCCCAGATCCAGTGTTCGGGGATACCGAAACGGCGTGCGGCTTCCTCGACATATTGGCTTGCTGGCGAACCGCTGGCACCGGTCTCGTCAGGCGTAGCTGCGCAGGCAGGACTGACGATAGTCAGCAAGAGCGCGGCGAGCGATGTGCAAAGCAGGCGCATCGGATCAACCCTGCCGAGGTTCACGCGAGGGTCGGTTCCAGACGAGAACATGTTCGCCAGTATCGTCATGGGCCGGGAAGAGATTGGCACGGATTGGCTGGGTCAGTGACGGGCAGTCGATCACCAGCGAAAGGTAAGCGCCGGCCTTCTCCCCAATGCGGTTCCACGCCGCGCCAACTTCCAGTCCGGCAGCGGCTTCCCCGGCTATTACGCGCCATGCAGGCGCATGTTCATTGTCGGATTCACCGCTCGGAACGATGCGCAATTCCACATCGAGGGTCAGTGTATGCAGGCGACCTTCGAAGCCGTCTCCTGTGCGGCGGAATCTGCCGATATTGCTCATGGGTTGGTCCTTTCATCGAGTAGTTGAGGGGCGATTGAGTCGGCTGAGCTTCGCCAGACGAACGGCCTGCCTGGCGCGGCCTGAGTGTAGATCGGCGACGTAGCGCCGATCACCGAACGGGCAGGCAGTGGCCCGAAATACCGGCCGTCAAAGCTGTCCGGCACGGCACCATTGACGACGAAAATCTCGGTGCTTCGGAGCTGGTGACAGCCTTGCCAGTCGGGCAGCGGACGACCCAGTCGGTCGCGTGAAAGGGCGATTGCGATTACCTCGCCGTCCACGCTCACGGCGCGACCCGCGCGGCAGACGAGTTGCCCCGGGAGTGCGGCTGCATGTTTAAGAAGCGGGACGCCGATTGGCAGGTAATGACGCTCAGCCATCCACCGCGCCCAGTGCGGCGGGGGCGAGATCGCTACCAGCTGACCAGCAGTTGGCCGATCGATAGGGCTGACGGAGTAAAGCCCAATCGGCGCGCTGGCGCTGGCGTTCCAGATGAGGCGTGGTGACGGACAGCTGACGGCCGTCACGGCAATCGATCCGCAGGCGGACAGCACAAGCGCGATGCAAGTATTGCGTTTCATTGCCATACCGCCTTGCGCCTGAGCCAGGCGCGGTGACGGCACTGCGAATATTCCGATGGCGTCAGTCCGGCGGCGATCCGATGATGGACCTGGCGCCAATGATCGGGATCCGCGTCGCAGGCGTCGATCCCGATGGCTTCGACCGTATCGATCGCGCGCTGAACCTGGCTGACCTTTGGCCAGCTTGCGGTATGCAGCAACAGTTCTCCACCGGGATCGATACAGGGCAATGTGGTGCAAGCTTCGTGACGCCCCACAGCCCGCACGACATTGATGTGCGAGGCGATCGTCCCGAAGTCGTTCGCCGTCCAGCGCACCAGCGCAAAAATCGCGCCTGGCTGGAACGAGGCGATGCGTGTCCGGCGGTTGACGATACGGTCCCGGATCGGGTGGCCGAAGCGCAGCCACTCTTCCCTCTTTCCGGCAATCCAGGTGAGCGAGACTGCGGTCAGGTTGTCCGGGTTGTCACCCCGATCCTGCAGAGCCTGTGCGCTAATCGATCTGGCGGAATGATCACGCCGCTTTGGCACTTCATCCACAGGTCGCTGATGCGTTAGAAAGAATCCGTAGGATTCATTGTTAGCATAGTTAGGGCCGCCAAATGGCGAGGATTTCCGCGGCTTTCGAGGCGATTTCGGTTCCCGATAGCACGACTCTGCGGTTCCTGATGGCACGACTCCGCCGGTTCCTGATAGCACGAGCCGCATCAGCGCTTATCCACAGGCCGAAGACCGGCACGGCGCATGGCGACATCGAACAGATCGGGCGGTGTCGGGGTGAAGATCAGTCGCTCGCGGCCGAATGTCGTTTCGAGCGTGAGCTTGTATCCTGGCAGTGACTGACGCTGCACGATGTCGCGCAGTTCGAACGCAAAGCGTTTGAGCGGCGATAGTGCACCGGACTTCATGTGAAGGTGCGGGACGTCGAAGCTCCAGCCACCGCGCTGCCGCCCGCCATGCTTGCGCACGATCCGGTAGAGCCATCGCTCGATCCCGCCGGTCAGGCCAAAATAAGCGCGGTCGATGGTGAGCACCAGGGCCTGGTCGACCACACCGGCATAAAACCAGTCCGGAATGATCAGTTCCACCCCGAGCGGACGACCATTGCCGTCAAGCCGCTCTTTCCATTCGTTGATCCATGAAAATCGATGGCGGCGGCGCTGATGCGGCTGCCGGATCGACGTTGCGATCGTCGTCGATTGCAACCGGTCTAGCGCGGCTTTCAGGCGATCATAGTCGCGGGCGGACGTGCCCCGGCCAATGAAGGTGAGCACTTCATGTGGCGTGGTCGCCATGAGGCGCGACGTGGGGCGACCGGCATCGCGGGCCTCGACGATCTGGCTGGCAGCCCAGATGAGGATGTCGGCATCCCAGATGCTCGCCATGCCATGTTCCGGCGTCGCCTCGACCTTGATCCAGGTGTCGCCCATGCGAAAGTCGATAGGCTGGAGGCGCTTGGTCTTGGCGAGGCTGAAGAACGGCCAGGCCATGAGATCCTGCGCGTCACGCGGTGCAAGGTTGCCCGGGATCGAGCGAAACAGCTCAAGTTGAGGGCGCTCATGCACTGTGCTGATGTGGTTGGACTGCTTGGGCACGGGCGATCAGCGCCGCACGACGTCAGTGGGGAGGCGCTTGGCCGGGTGGACCATTCCCTTGCCCGGATCGGAAGTCGAACGGCGCAGGCCAAGTTCCGCCCAGGCGTCGAGGTCGTCGATGGCGTAGACAATCCGTCCGCCCAGTTTGCGATAGACGGGCCCCGTGCCGAAGCAGCGATGCTTCTCAAGTGTGCGGGCGGAAAGACCGAGATGGACGGCGGCATCCGGGGTCTTGAGGTAACGAGGCGTAGCAACGGCAAGGGCTAGTGACATGGGTGATCCTCCGGCAAGCACCGGCCGCTTGTGTGCGGCTGCGGCGAACAGGAGGGGAGAATGGGAGTGCTGCTGACTTGCCGGAATGGACACCAGTGAGGGGTGCAACGGATGTCCCAGATCAGCGTCCGCAGAGGAGCCGAAGGTAGCCGCCCGTCATCAGCTTCGTGGCGGCGGTGCTCCAACGGCTGATTTTTCGGCGCTCGCGGGAATCGCACCATTCCGCCGCGTTGAAGCCGCTTACATGTTCGCCGATCATGATTGCGGCCATCTCGCGCGGCTTCGCCCCAGCGAGCCGGGCATCCAGCGAGCGCAACAACCAGCGATGGTGGTCTCGCGCCTTGTCGCTGAGCAGGAGCGGCGGCAGTCCCGAGACAAGGCCGCGAAGATGGCGATGCAGCCTCTGGGCGGCGGCCAGTCGAATTCCGCGGTACGGTCCGTTCGGGATCAACAGCGCCAAGGGGGCACCAGGTGGCGCGAGTTGCCAGACATGATGATCACCCTGCGGATCGGCGAGTACCGTGTAGATCCCGCGCGAAACTGCCAGCTGAGTTTTGATCGACCCTGTCAAGGTCAGGTCGATCGGACATGCCTCAGGGAGCGTGGCGGGCGCCTCGACCAGAACGATATTGGCAGGGGCAACGTCCGGCCGGGCTATGACAGCCTTCGGATGATAGGGATTTTCCGCCGATACGACGAAGCTCAATCCCCACGTCTCGATTAGCGCCTCGGTCGCGGCTTCAGCAGAGATGTCGCCGCTGCCAACGGCCTCCAGAGCGGCTTCATAATCGCGGCGATAACGAGGGTTTCGGCTGAGATAGCCGATTGCAATATCGCAGCTTTGCAGCGCGGCGTCCTCATCACCAGTGATGGGATCGCGCCAATCCCTTTCCGCTGGCATGGTATTCTCCTGCGCGCCCACTGCGGGAGAGAGCGGCAGGCGGCGCAGAGTTACGAATCGCCTGAAATGGTTGGGAACTGCCGTCGTTCGGTGAAAGGCATAGCAATCAGAGCATAGCGCTGAGGTACAATTCTTCGAGTTCGGCGGTAATCAGAGCAACTGCCGATAGCCGGAATCACTCATCCATCGCGCACGGGCGAGGTGCGTGTCGTAGACAGACCTGGCACGATCGGGTTCCTCTGCTGCATCGATGCCGAAGATGATCGAAACTACCTCGCGCCAATCCGCTTGTTCGGCTTCCGCGTCGAGAATGCGCCAATAGCTCCGGTGGTGCTGCCGGTCATATTCCGTCACCTGGTCACCACTCGGTGGCCGGTCTTCGAACACAGGATTGGCCATGCGCAGTCACTCCCATAAGGACGTGTCTCGCTCGATCGGGCGAGATTATACACCACAATGGTCCGAATGCTTGTACCCGCCCGGCTATGACAGGCGTCGTCTCATGGGATGATGCCTGGCAACAGCATCTCCGCGCTCACGGTATTCAAACAGACCCGACTACGGCGATCTGGATTGAGCTGGCGACAATGTGCCAGCTGTTCTCCGCCACCTTGCCTTCCCAAATACTCCGCAATGCACTGGATAGCCATGGCGCCAGGCAGTCATGGTGAATTGTAGAGAATACTCCGTGGTTGAATTCTCTACAAGGTCGCTTTCTCCCGAGGATGAAACTTCGAGAGGTTCTGGCGCAAAATCTGAAGGCATTCCGGCAGGCTCAGGGGCTGTCGCAGGAGGAGCTTGCTCATCGGGCTGGCATCGACCGCACCTATGTGAGTTCGCTCGAGCGCTGCGTCTATGGCGCGACGATCGATGTTATCGAGCGGGTGGCCGCGGTCTTCGGGGTGGACCCGGTTGAACTTCTGAAGCGACCTCAGGACTGAGCCTTGCCAAATGAATGCAGATGCCCCGCCCGGCAGCGCCGGGCGGGGTGTGATCGGCGGTCTCAGTCGCCGTTGGACTTGCGGGCGCGCGACCAGATGAGGTTGAAGGTCTTGCCGTCTTCGTCGTCGAACAGGTTGGCGAAGATCGGAGCGGTGAAGCTGGGATCGTCGAGCTTGACCGAGAGATAATCGCGACCCTCGTTCGAACGCTTGGTCCAGGCGGCACCGATTTCCGCGCGGCCCACAAAGACCCGGTGCGAGGGGGCGTTTTCGTTGTCGGTTGCGGCTTCGGGAATGATGCGGACGTTCTTCGTCTGCACGCTCATCGTGACGATTTCGCCCTGGTAGTCATTGCCGACCTTCTTGAATGAACCGATGTTTGCCATGTTACGTCTCCTTGAGTTGGTCGAGCCCGCGCTCATCGCGGCCTCGATGGCT
>Ga0114940_10000900_pt1 | contig 11815 bp, 9 predicted proteins | sample ColdCreekSource_FD_87195 | JGI IMG/M metagenome (GOLD analysis project Ga0114940, IMG submission 87195) | Groundwater microbial communities from Cold Creek, Nevada to study Microbial Dark Matter (Phase II) - Cold Creek Source | ecosystem: Environmental > Aquatic > Deep subsurface > Groundwater ... | reverse complement strand
CGACGGCTTGGTCGCGCGCGGGCACCAGGTCACTTTGTTCGGCGTTGTGGGGTCACGGACCCAAGCGAGCCTGCACGCGACGTTCGAGCGTGGGTACGTCGACGATCCGCACAGCATGTGGCCGTGGGAGATGGGCGAGCTGCTCAACGTCGCAGCCGCGGCTGAGCGACACGCAGCATTTGACGTCATTCACTATCAAGGCGCATATTTTCCGATGAGCCTCGCGTTTTCACGGCTCGTGTCTGTGCCGATCGTGCAGACGCTGCATCACCAGCCGCCACCCAGCCAGCTACGCTTGCTCCAGCACTATCCCGAAGCGCACTACGTCGCGATCTCACGCCATCAAGCACAAGCCCTCAAAGGCCTGCGCGACGTGTCGATCATTCCGCACGGACTAGACACAGCGCGCTTCCCATTCGGAGAAACGCCCGAGGACTACGTGGTTTTCCTAGGGAGGTTCACCCCAGGCAAAGGCGCGCTCGAGGCGGTCGACATAGCCCGGCGCGTCGGTGTGCGGCTGCTCATGGCTGCAGCGGAGACCGACTACTATCGCGAGCACATCGCCGCTCACGTCGACGGCGAGCAAATCCAGTATCTAGGCGAGCTCGATTTCGCTGCAAAGACTAAGCTGCTCGCGAGGGCACGCGCCCTGATCTACCCCGTTCAAGCGCCCGAGCCATTTGGTCTGGTGCTCGTGGAAGCGATGGCCTGCGGCACACCCGTCGCCGCTCTGCGCTGCGGCGCGGTCACCGAGCTGGTCGAGGATGGTCTGAGCGGCATGATCTTCGACAACCAGGATGCGCTCGTCCGAGGCCTACCGCGCGTGTTCGCCCTGGATCGCGCACGCGTACGCGCGCATGCTCAACAGCATTTCGACGCGGCGCGCATGGTCGAAGCCCATGAAGTGCTATATCGACGCTTGGTGAAGCGATGAGCTGCTCGAGCACACGAGCGAATACCGGACAAACGATGGACCAGCCACGAACCCGCAGCGGCGTGGCAGCTCTGCTCGCTCGCATCCAAAAAGCTTCGCTTAGGAAGGCGCGATGAGCCGCAGCGAAGGCGGTGTGCTCAGCGTCTGGGCGCATCCCGATGACGAAGCGATCTGCGCTGCCGGCACTTTGGCGCTGTGCGCGCAACGCGGCGAGCCTGTAAGCGTGATCTGCGCGACCCGCGGCGAGTGGGGCCCGATCTCAGATTCTTCGCTCGCCTCGCGCGAAACGCTGGGTTCCGTACGAGAGCGCGAGCTGCATGATGCTTGCAGCGCGCTCGGCATTCGCGAGCCAGTGTTTCTCGACCTGCCAGACGGGGGTGTGACCCACTCGTCATTGCACGATGCGCTGCGTACGTTGGTCGTTTGCATACGCACCGAGCGCCCGCGCGTGTTGCTCGGCTTCGGCCCTGAAGGTCTATATGGCCACCAAGATCACATCGCGATCTGGCAGCTCGCTGTGGATGCGCGCCGCGCCGCAGCGGACGACACGATCGAGACCCCCGGCTTGGCTGCGTACAAAGTGCCGCGGCATTTCTTCGCCGTGTGGACAGGGCAACAAGTGCGTAAGCTCTTCGAGACGCTCGCCGCTGCGGGCACGCCTGGACAGCTTTGGAAACTCACGCCGGAACACTTCGTTCTGACCGAGCAAGATGTCAGCGCACGCGTGGACGTGCGCAGTGTGCTCGCGCAAAAGCTACGCGCGATCCGAGCGCACCGTACCCAGCTCGCCGCCGATCATGTGCTGTCATTGATCGACGACGCAGCCGCGCAGCGCGTGCTCAACATCGAACGCTTCCGCTGCGCCGATGGTTTGAGTGGCGACCCACTGATCAGCTAGCCAATAATCAGGTGTAGCCGAGGGGTAACTCAGTCGTCTCGACAACCCTGCGCATCACGAAGCTCGAGTGCACACCCGTCACGCCTTCAATGCGCGTGATCGTTCCAAGCAACAGCGTCTGGTAATGCTCCATGTCCGGCACGGTGACGACGAGCAGGTAGTCCGCTTGTTGGCCGGTGATCATGTAGCAGGTCTGAACTTCCGGGCAGCGCTTGACGATCTCTTCGAAATTGGCGAAGCGCTCGGGCGTGTGTCGATCCATCGAGATCTGCAGAAGCGCGGTCAACGTGAGCCCAAGCGGTCTGCGATCGAGCAACGCAACACGTTTGACGATAATGCCCGCTTCTTCCAACGCCTTGACGCGCCGCAAGCAAGGGGACGGCGACAGTCCCACTTTCTCGGCGAGCTCTTGGTTCGTGATCCCCGCATCGCGCTGCAGCTCAGCGAGGATGCGGCGGTCGATCTCGTCGGGTTTGTAGAACTGGGGTTTGTCGGCCGACATAGTGCGCACGGAGCCTTCATAGCCCCGTAGAGCAATTTATAGCCCCGTTTTCGCCAGCAGACGAGATTTTATTGCTTAGAGGTCCGTTTTCGCGGCGATTACGCAACCCATTTGCGCGGTGTTTGCGCTAGTTTGTGTCCACATCTTCAGGAGCCGCCCGATGGCCTACGACCACCGCAAATACAGTGCATTTCCTCTCATCGACCGTCCACAGCGTCGCTGGCCGAGTCGCGCCATCACGCAAGCGCCGGCTTGGTGCGCCGTGGACCTGCGAGACGGGAACCAGGCGCTGGTGCGGCCCATGTCGGTCGATCAGAAGCGCCGCTTATTCCAGTTGCTCGTCCAGATCGGCGTCAAGGAGATCGAGGTGGGCTTCCCGTCTGCCTCGCAGCCCGACTTCGACTTCGTGCGCGCGATCATCGAAGAGAAGCTCATCCCCGAAGACGTCACGATCCAGGTGCTCGTGCAGGCACGCGAGGAGCTGATTGCGCGCACGTTCGAAGCGCTCAAGGGCGTGCACCGTGCAGTCGTGCATCTCTACAACTCCACCTCGACCGTGCAGCGCGACTACGTGTTCGAGCTGCCGCGTGCGGGCATCCGCCAAATCGCCGAGCAAGGCGCGAACTTGGTCAAGCAGTACGCGGCCCAGCAGCCCGAGACCGAGTGGTGGTTCGAGTATTCGCCCGAGAGCTTCACCGGCACCGAGCTCGATTTCGCAGCGGAGATCTGCAACGCGGTGATCGACATCTGGCGCCCCGATCAAGGCCAGCACGTGATCATCAACTTGCCCTCGACGGTCGAGTCGAGCATGCCGAACGTGTACGCGGACATGATCGAGTGGATGCACGACAACCTCAAGCATCGCGACAAGATCCGCTTGAGCGTGCACACGCACAACGATCGCGGCAGCGGCGTGGCTTCTGCCGAGATGGGCATGTTGGCGGGCGCCGAGCGCGTCGAAGGCACGTTGCTCGGCAATGGCGAGCGCACGGGCAACACCGACATGGTCACGATGGCGATGAACATGTACTCGCAGGGCGTCGATCCAAAGCTTGACCTGTCAGACATGCGCCGCATCATCGAGGTCGTCGAGTACTGCACCGAGATCAAGACGCACCCGCGTCATCCGTGGGCGGGCGAGCTTGTGTACACCGCGTTCAGCGGCAGCCACCAAGACGCTATCCGCAAGTCGCTCGCGAAACAAAGCACCGAGCAGCCGTGGCATGTCGCCTACCTGCCGATCGATCCCGAGGACCTCGGTCGTCGCTACGAAGAGGTCGTGCGCATTAACAGCCAGTCAGGCAAAGGCGGCGTGCTCTACGTGCTCGAGCGCGACTTCGGCATCACGTTGCCGCGCTGGCTGCAGATCGCGTTCTCGAAGGTCGTGCAAACTCATGCTGAGCGCACCGGCAACGAGATCGGAGGCGCAGCCGTCCGCGAGCTGTTCGATCAGTCCTACGTGAACGCGCCCGACGACCTGTGCTTGGGCGACTACCAAGTCAACCGCGTCGGTGACAACGTACGCGTCGAAGCATCCGTTTCGAACGTACCCGTCCGGGGCGAGGGCAACGGCGTAGTCGACGCCTTTATGAACGGCATTCGCGCCTCGCATGGCGTCAGCGGCATCGTCGAAGCCTTTGACGAATTCGCGCTGACGCACGGCACGACAGCGCCGGCGATGGCATGCGTCCGCCTGGGCATCGAAGGCCAAGCGGTGATCGGCGTAGCGTTTGCGGCCGACACCACTGCAGCCGCGCTGCAAGCCGTTCTCAACGCCCTGGGCCGAGTGCGCGCAGTCGCAGGTGGCTCGAACCCCAGCATCGCCGCTGAGTGAGCGCACCAGAGCGGGATGTCATCGAGCGACCTCGATGACATCCAAGCCTTCAGCTATCCACGCGCGCGTATACGCCGATCACATCGTTGGCCAGGTACTTGATCTTCGACAGTCCAGTAGCGTCGCCTGCAGGCGCTTCGAGGTCCTGACTCACTGCGAGGATCTGCAACAGCGCCTGATGCGAGCGACGTAGCTCTGAGATCAGCCAGTGGAGATCCTTCCCCTGCTCCCCGCCGACATCGCGGTAGATCCGCTCGAGCTCACGCAAGCGCCACTCGGTGCGGACGAGCCCGCCCGGCAGCTTGCCGAGCCCGGCACAATCGACGCACGTGAGCGGTCCGCTCTCGCTCGGCGTGACGCCCTCACCCTGGCAGGTAATACACAGATCGCTGGTGGCTGCGCTCTCTGAGGTCATGCCTCAGTGCCTAGCTGAGCTGTTGTTTCTTCGCAAGCGGCAGCGCGACTATCAGCGACACGCGCCGCTGGTCAGCGACGCCGGGCGCTTCGAGGTGTTCTTGATGCTCGCCGCATGACTCACCGCGACCTCTTCGCCCCAGCCTTCGAGCGAGTCGAACGCGAACGTCGTGGTCATGTCGAACTCCCCGCAGTCGGTGTTCCAGTCCGAGCCAGGATCATCGTTGCCCCATGACCACGCGAGCCAGCCGACGCCATGCTCTTCGGCCTGCTGGATCAAGGCGCCGTAGGACAACGCGGCGCCGCAACCGGGCGGAGATTTGTTCGCAAACTCGCCGACAATGAACGCCAGCTTGGCCTGTGCGAAGTCTTCGTAGACCGAGGCCAGCTCGCTCGACGACATCGGATCGTACAGATGGCCTGAAAAGATCAGGTTGTGATCGGGATCCGCCTCGAGCAGTGCTTTGCCTTGCGAGAGCAGCACCTCGTAGTCGCGCCCGCAGCGCGAGCCATCGATCATCAACGGCACGTGAATGCCGGCTTCGCGCATGGTCTTGACGATCGAGCTGTATTCGGAGCGGAAGGCGCTGCTGCTGTCGGCGCTGGCTTCATTGGCGATGTTGATGATCAGGTGCTTCTCGAAGCGCTTGATCAGCGCCACCGAGTCGTCGCTGGTCCAGTAGTCCACGATCGGATCTAGCGACCACATGCACGTAGAGTCGTGCATCTCGAGGATCGGGATCATCTGCTCGTCGATCGCTTTGGCGATCGCGTCTTCGGCTTCGGTGATCGGAACGTTGTGTGTAGCGAACCAAAACAAGCGAACGCTGTTGGCGCCCGTCTTTGCGATCTCAGAGAGCGCTTCGCCCGCCCGATCTACGTACAGCGTCGGGTGATTGATGCCGCGCAGGATCACCTTTTCTCCGCAGGTGTCGTAGAGCGCGCCGTCCTGCACGTAGTACGAGGTGTGTGTGCCGGCCGAGCTCCCGTCGCTCGCACCCGCACCCGCCGTGCTGCCGCCGCGGCCAGCTGCAGAGCCGCCTTTGCCCCCGCCACCGCCACGGCCTGAGCTGTTGGTCATGCCACCAGACCCGGCAAAGCCGCCCATGCCGCCCTCGCTGCCGCCGTCATCAGGATTGCGTGGCAACGAGCCGACCCGACCGGCGCAGCCAACGGCCATGATGCAGATCAAAGCCCATCCTACCTGCACCCAGCTGCGCCTGCTCGACATGCTCATTCCCAACTGCGAGCTTCCAGCATAGCGAGTTTTCGGCCCACTGCTGCTAGAGCTTTACGGCGAAACGGCACGATACCGCAGCCAACGGCGGCTAGCTGTGATGTGGCGCGCTTCGCGGGCGTATCGTCGCGCAAGGTCCCGTCGACGACGGCGTCGGCCTGCCGCTTATGGCTGCAGCGCCACTAGCGCTGCATGATGCGCGCGAGCTGGAGGGCGTGGCTGACTTCCGCTTGGGTGAGACCTGTGCGTTCGGCGATCTCGGGCTGCGTGGGGCGCCGGCCGAGCTGGCCGCTGAGCTCGCGGATGCTTCGGATGATGCGCTGAAGGTGTTCTTCGCCCCGCGGCTTCTCCCCGGCTTCGACGGTTCGCCCCGCGCCTTCGAGGGCGCTGATCACCGCATCGACCTCGACGTAGGAGACTGCTCTCGCGCCGATGGCGTCGCCGATTTGGTCTAGCGAGACCAGTCCCGAGGCTTCGCTCTCGCGCAGCAGCAGCTCGACGACCTGCTCCAGCTCAGCAGTCAATTCTGACACAACCCTCATTGTAGCTCGCGGATGCCGCCGCTGACCCAGCCGCGTGGACAATTTTCCCCGACCAAGTGAAGAAACTAGCCCCGGCGTGCGTCGTGCCTATGTATTCAAACGTCTACTGCCGGAGGTACGCCGTGTTGAAGCCTCGAATCAAGTCCATCCTCGCAAGACTGGCTCGCGCGGCGCCGCTTCTGATCGCGGCTGCGCTGGCGTTTGGACCGATGAGCGGCTGCTACGCCCGAGTCCGGCCTTCCGGGTATTATTACGGAGGAGGCGGCGGCTATTACCGCGGCCCCGACCGCTACAACTACCCGCGGGAACGCCACCGCTATTACCGCGCGCCGGACCCGTATTACCGCGGCCACGGTCGTCGCCACCATCACCACGACCGTCATCACCATCGCCACCACCGCTGGTAAACGCCGTTCCAGCTGCGGATGGCGCCGCTGGCGCCGCAAGAAAAGCGGCCCCCATGAGCGCTTGGTGTACGCAGCTCGTGAGGGCCTTGAGGTGCCGAAAGTCGTTGTTCGTGCCTTAGCGCGGCGCTCTATGCGTTAGCGCGTTGCCCGGGCTCTGCCTCGGTTGGCACGGGCCCTTGCTTGCGATCGATCACTAGGTCTCCACCGTCGCTGACACGCACGATGACGGTGTCACCAGGCAAGAACTTCCCACCGAGGATCTGCTCTGCGAGTGGGTTTTCGAGGCGCTTCTGGATCACACGCTTGAGCGGTCGTGCACCGTACGTCGGGTCGTAACCGAGATTTCCAAGCGCATCCTTCGCGGCGTCGTCCATCTGCAGCGCAAGGTCGCGGGCCTTGAGTCGCTTCTCGAAGCGACGCAGCTGAATGTCGACGATCGAGCGCAGCTGCTCGCGGCCGAGTTGGTGGAAGACCACCGTCTCGTCCAAGCGATTTAGGAACTCCGGGCGGAAGTGCTTGCGCAGCTCTTCCATCACAGCAGCGTTCACCTCTTCATCGCTCTTCGCGCGGCTGATGTGTACGCTGCCGACGTTGCTGGTCAGGATGATCACGGTGTTGGTGAAGTCCACCGTGCGGCCTTGCGAGTCAGTGAGTCGCCCGTCGTCCAGCACCTGCAACAGCACGTTCCAGATGTCCGGATGCGCCTTTTCCACTTCGTCGAACAGCACGATGCTGTACGGACGCCGGCGAACAGGTTCAGTCAGCTGGCCGCCTTCGTCGTGACCGATGTAACCTGGAGGCGCACCGATCAAACGAGCGACCGTGTGCTTCTCCATGTACTCGCTCATGTCGAGTCGGATCATCGCCGTCTCGTCGTCGAACAAGAACTCTGCGAGCGCGCGCGCCAGCTCGGTCTTACCGACGCCAGTAGGACCGAGGAACAAGAACGACCCGACGGGCCGACCCTGATCGCCGAGCCCTGCGCGGCTGCGACGCACGGCATTCGCCACTGCGACGAGCGCTTCGTCCTGACCGATGACGCGTGAGCGCAACCGGCTCTCCATCTCGAGCAGCTTAGCCTTTTCGCTCTCGAGCATCTTGCTGACGGGCACGCCCGTCCAGCGCGACACGACGTTCGCGATGTCCTCCTCGGTGACCTCTTCCTTGAGGTACGAGCCGTCCTTTTGGACGTCACCGAGCTTCTGCTGGATCTCGATCACGCGCTTCTCGGCGGCAGGAATATCGCCGTACTGCAGCTTGGCTGCGCCATCGAGATCGTGCGTCCGACGCGCGCGCTCGAGCGCCACGCGCAGACCTTCTACGTTCGCCTTTTGCTCGCGGATCTGCGCGATGATCTCTTTTTCCTTGAGCCACTTGGCACGCATCACCGACTTCTTCTCGTTCAGCTCCGAGAGCTCGCGGCTCAGCTCCTCCAAGCGCTTGCGGCTGGCGGCGTCAGTCTCTTTCTTCAATGCCTGTTGCTCGATGCTGAGCGTCATGCTGCGCCGCTCGACCAGCTCGATCTCGTGAGGCATCGAGTCGATCGCCATCTTGATCTCGGCGGCGGCCTCGTCCATCAAGTCGATGGCCTTGTCCGGCAAGAAGCGGCTGGTGATGTAGCGATCGGAGAGCGTCGCCGAAGCCACGAGCGCAGCATCCTGGATGCGGATACCGTGGTGCACTTCGTAGCGCTCACGCAGACCGCGCAAGATGTTGATCGTGTCGGGCACGCTCGGCTCGCCGGCAAACACTGGCTGGAAGCGGCGCGCGAACGCTGCGTCCTTCTCGATGTGCTTGCGGTACTCGTTCAGCGTGGTCGCACCAATGCAGCGCAGCTCACCGCGCGCGAGCGCAGGCTTGAGCATGTTGCTCGCGTCCAGCGAGCCTTCGGCGCCGCCCGCACCCATGATCGTGTGCAGCTCGTCGATGAACAAAATAATGCGGCCCGCAGCGGCTTCGATCTCTTTGAGCACCGCTTTTAGGCGATCCTCGAACTCACCGCGGAACTTGGTTCCGGCGATCAGCGCTCCCAGGTCGAGTGAGAGCAAACGCTTGTCACGCAAGCTGTCCGGCACATCGCCCTTTGCGATGCGATGACCGATGCCCTCGACGATCGCGGTCTTGCCCACGCCGGGCTCGCCGATGATCACGGGATTGTTCTTGGTGCGACGCGCGAGCACCTGGATCACCCGGCGAATCTCTTCGTCGCGACCGATCACCGGATCGATCTTGCCGGCCGCTGCCGCTGCAGTGACGTCGCGCGTGTACTTCTCCAACGACTGGAACTTGCCCTCAGCGTCAGGGTCGGTCACCCGTTGTGCTCCGCGCACCTCGCGGAGCGCCTTTTGTAGGCTGTCGCGATCGAGGCCCTGCTCTTTCAAGAGCTTGCTGAGCTCGTCCTTCTGGCCCACCAATGCGAGCAGAAAGTGCTCCGCCGAGCTGTACTCGTCTTTCAGCTCTTCGGTCTCTTTCCAAGTTTGCGCAAATACCTCGCGCAAACGCCGCGATAGCGATGGCTCTGAGCCACCCTGGACGCGCGGCAGCGCGTCGATCCGCTTGGTCACTGCCGCCTTCAGCGTGTCCTTCGCGCCGGCCTTGGAGAGCACGGCAGGTGCGACTCCGTCGCTCTGGTCGAGCAACGAGAGGAGCATGTGCTCAGGCAAAAGCTCGGGGTTTCCACGCTGGGCTGCCGCGTTCTGAGCGGCTTGCAACGCTTCCCGCGTCTTGTTCGTCAAACGGTCGAGTCGCATGCGTTCGTCCCTCCAGAATTCACGATAACCACGCCAGAGATGACGGCAAGAGTGAGTTGGCTTACGAAGCCGACACCATTGGCCAGTCCCACCCTCGTGGTGTTTTAGGCATCAGCAGGGGGCATCGGCCCGTGTCGCCGGCAGTTGCGTGGCGAACGCGAGACCCATGCTTAGACCCGCTGACTGTGACGCAGCGCTACGACTGCATCAGCGCTGTACAAGATGAGTCCGCACCAGATGCATGTAAACCCCACGAGCCTGTGTGGATCGAAGCGCTCGTGAAAGTAGTACAGGCCGACCAAGAGCTGGATGGTCGGCGACACGTACCCGATCAGCCCGACGGTCGCGAGATTCAAGCGGCGCGCCCCGTACGAGAAGAACCAAAGTGGAAAAGCAGTGATCGCGCCAGCGCCGAGCAGCAGCCAAAGCTGCATCGGAGTGCCGTGAGCAAGGGCACCCTGCCCAGTCACCTCGGCCCAGACCACGTATGCCGCTCCGAGCGGCGTGATCAGCAGCGTCTCGGCAGCGAGACCTGACAGCGCTTCCACAGGAACCGTCTTGCGCAAAAGCCCATATGCGCTGAACGACAGCGCCAACGACAACGCAACGAACGGCGGCGCACCCGCACGCAGCGTCAAGTACAACACCCCCAAAGCGGCGAACGCCACCGCGGCCCACTGCAAACGCCGCAACCGCTCGTGCAACACAAACACACCGAGCACTACGTTGAGCAGCGGCGTGATGAAATAACCCAAGCTAGCTTCGACCACACGCCCTTGGCCAACGGCCCAAACATACACCAGCCAGTTCGAGCTGATCAGCAACGCACTCGCTGCCAAACGCAAACGCGTCGAGCGATCGGCCAGCGCAACGCGCACCGTGATGAGCTCGCCGCGCACCCGCAGCCAAGCGATCACAAACACACAGCAAAGCACCAACCGATAAGCAATGATCAGCGTCGCCGACAACCCACGCAGCGCATCCAAATAAATCGGCAGTGCACCCCAAATTGCAGCACAACCAAGCAAGGCAGCCACCCCACGCCGCGCCTCGTCTGCTCTAGGATCGCCGCTGCTCATAAGTCGCTACGTGTTAGCGCGCCCACCGCCCAACACCAAGCGCAGCAGATCTTGATCTTCACCGAAGATCTGCGCGTTCATTGACGACAGAACTACGGGAGTCCGTCGCGATCGGCACGGAGGCACTGTTCACGCGTGCCGCCGCGCAACTCCGAGCGGAGCCTAATTCTGATCTGCGCCGGAGATCCGCGCGGGCACTGACGACCGAGAAACGGGGAGTCCACCGCGATCGGGCCCCACTCGCGCGCAGGACAGTACGTGCCGTGCCAACGCCGCTCCACGCCAACCCGCGTTGGCGCGGAACCGTCCAGCCTAGTGTGCGCGCCGAGCCAAGACCTAGAAAGCGCTAGCACCATCGGCGCATCTGCACACTAGGCGTGTCCGAAGCGCGAGTGGGGGCCGATCGCGGCAGACGTAAGCGAAGCTGACGCCTCGATACGCCTCGCCGCGACTTCTGACCCTGCTACTTGAGCAGCGCGATCTTGAGCTCAGCAAGCTGCTCGGCAGCGATCGGACTGGGCGCCCCGGTCATGATGTCGGACCCCTTCTGCGTCTTCGGGAACGCGATCACATCGCGAATCGCCTCCTGCTCCGTGATCAGCATGGCCAAACGATCCAATCCAAGCGCAATACCACCATGCGGCGGCGCGCCATACTTCAGCGCCTTCAGCAGAAACCCGAACTTCTGCTGAGCTTCCTCATCCGCGATGTTGATCGCAGTGAACACACGCGCTTGCACCTCAGGATCGTGCAGACGGATCGAACCGCCGCCGATCTCAAAGCCATTCAACACCACGTCATAGCGATGGCAAAGCACCTTGCCCGGATCGCTCTCGAGCAAAGACACACAGTCATCGTGCGGTCGCGTAAACGGATGGTGCGCGGCCGCCCAGCGCTTCGACGTCTCATCCCACTCGAGCAGCGGAGGATCCGTGATCCACAACAGCTCGAACCGCCCCGCGCTGCCCGACTCCGGAATCAAGCCGAGCTTCTTGCCCAAGTACAGACGCAAGTTCGCCATGATCGTGTGCACCTTGTCGGTCGGACCGAACTGCAAACACACGATGTCGCCAGGCTGCACGTTGAGCGCCTTGTTGATGCCCTCACGCAACGCGTCGGTGATGTTCTTGGCAAACGGACTCTGCGTCCAAGTGCCGTTCTCGCCGACCTTCGCACGCGCCAGGCCGAGGCCACCCATGCTCTTCACGAACTGCTCGG
>Ga0114940_10000899_pt1 | contig 11848 bp, 10 predicted proteins | sample ColdCreekSource_FD_87195 | JGI IMG/M metagenome (GOLD analysis project Ga0114940, IMG submission 87195) | Groundwater microbial communities from Cold Creek, Nevada to study Microbial Dark Matter (Phase II) - Cold Creek Source | ecosystem: Environmental > Aquatic > Deep subsurface > Groundwater ... | reverse complement strand
CAAAGGCGCGCCAGATCTTGCGGTGCGCGGTGCCTCGCGAATGCTCTCCAGCATCTTGTTGGCTGACGTGTGCGTTTGCCCAGGCGTGCCGAGCGGCTTGGCCGCCTTTTCAAATTCCTGCGCGGGGATGGCGGAGTCGTACACCGTGTTGTCCGGCACGTGTTGGCGTGCGACCGTGAACACGAGCACGCCCATGGCCAGCAGCGCGGTAGCGGAGAGCCAGCCGTAACGCCAAGGGGCTTCGGGCTTGGGTCGTGCGAAGGCTTCTCCGACGCGAATTACAGAGGTATGGGACGGAGCCGCTGTTTCACGCAAGGCACTGCGTACGCCGGTCAAAATGGAAGCGGGTGCGGCGTAGCGCGGGAGCGACTGGACGGCACGGACCGCAGCGCGAAGCTCGTCCAGCTCCGTGCGGCAGTCGGCGCACTGGCGCAAGTGTACTTCGACTGCCTTGCGCAGCTCGCCCGGCAGTTCGCCGTCGAGGAACTCGCACAGGGTCTGTTTAACCGCCTCGCATCCGTTCATGTTCGTTCGCCTCTCACGCTTCAAACTTCAAGACCACCGACTCCGCACACCTACGGTTGCGGCGCGATGCCCGTTTAGACTCCACCCGGCCCTTCCGGTTTCAGATCCTTCAAAATTATAGCCAGCTCCAGGCGCGCACGGTGCAGTCTGGATTTCACCGCCGCACGTGAAATGTCCAGCGCCTGGGCGATGGCGTCGTAATCCAAGCCTTCCATGTCACGCAACAGGACGACGGCACGGTGATCCGCATCCAGTTGTTCCAGGCCCTCGCGCACGCGTGCGCGCACGGTCGCCCGTTCCAGGTTGAGGTCGGGCGCTGTCTCCGCTGAGGCCACGGCCATTTCGCGCAAGGTACTGCGGTCTTCAGCGGCCCCTGAAGCTGCGTCGAGGCTGACTCCTTCGCGTGCGCGCCGCCGCGTGACCTGCCGTCGGTGCGAGAGTCCCGTGTTCACGGCGATCCGGAAAAGCCACGTGTAGAACTTCGACCCTTGCCGGAACTGTCCCAAGCCACGGTAGGCTTTAAGGAAAGTTTCTTGGGATAAGTCGGCAGCCTCACTTTCTGTCCCACACATTCTCGCCAGCAAGTTGAACACGCGGTCCTGATAACGCCGCACCAAGCCCTCAAAAGCTTCCGTATCCCCCCGAACGGCCAGCGCCGCCAGCGACTCGTCGTCCGACCCTTCAGGGGCGGACACCAGGGGAACCTTGGTCAAGGGTCCCGATTTTTGGGACTCTGAACGCACCATGGGAGATTTGCGCATTCCTTGTTTAGATGAAAAAGGCGTAGCTCTAAGATCTGTTTGCAGGCTAGCGCGCCTGCTCAAGAAGTACAAAGCACAGCATGTATACACAAGATGGGCACCGCGAGTTACTTGCCCTTGCGAATCCAGACTTCATGCTTGCGGCGTTCGGCCACGATGCCGCCGGAGAGCGACAGCCGTTTGTTGGACTCGCTGCGGCCAAAGAGCGTGCGCAGAGCGTGCAGGTGCCGCGAGCTGACTTCACTATCCTGTGTCCGCCAAACCGCACGTACAAGACGGACCATGTCGGCAAGTTCCTCCTGCGCGGGCGGGCCGCCGGCCTGCGGCACAGGCAGGGCCAGGAACCCGCGAGACTCCAGCGCCGCCACGCCGTCCAGCCAACCGCGCCGCCATGCGCGGCGTTCGGCCAGCACCTGAGCTTCCTCGGCTAACCTCCACAGTGCGGAACGCACGCCAGGATGGACTTTTTTCTCGAGCGCGGGCAGCACCAATCGACGCAGTGCGTTGCGCGGGATGCGCGTATCGAAATTGGTTTCGTCCGTGCAGAAGCGCTGGCGCTTGAGGGTTAGGTAGTCCAGCACTTCCGCACGGGTGCAGCCAAGCAGCGGGCGCACCACGCCTTCGGGTTCTCCGGAGGCAACGCCAGGGGGCAGCAAAGGCTCGTGGACTACTTTGCCCTTGCGCAGCCACTCGATCCAGGTGTCAACCGCAGGTACGCCCGCGAGCGTCAACGGTCCGGTCCAGCCGATGCCCTCAAGGCCGGAAAAGCCCGTGCCCCGACAGAGCCGGAAAAGCACCGTTTCGATGCGGTCGTCGGCGTGGTGTGCGACGGCCACATAACGGCAGTCCTTGACTCGCGCCGCGTGCGCCAGAAAGGCGCGCCGAGCAAGGCGAGCTGTTTCTTCCTTGCTGCGTTTAAGGTGCTGGGCCAGCCGGAGCGTCTGGCAGCGCGCCTCGCATAATTCCACATTAAGTTTGGCGCAGAGCTTACGGCAGAACGCCTGGTCCCGCTCCGCGCTACGGCCACGTAACCGGTGGTTAAGGTGCGCGGCCACGAGCGTCAGGCGCAGGTCGCGCTTGCGGGCCAGCTCGACCAAACACAGCAGGAGCGCCACCGAATCCGGCCCGCCGGAAAGCGCCACCAACACCCGCGCTCCGGGTTCGATTAGCTTGCGTGCGCGCAACGCCGAGGCGACTTTGATGGGCAGACGCATGGTGCGGGGACTGCTCCGAAGGGGATGCAGACCTGGAGGTCCGCACCACAAGAGGCCACTCATTTCTGCGCGGCGGGACTCAGGCCAGCGCCAGCCGATTGAAATACGTGCCTTCCAGAAAATTCTTCAGTAGCCGTTCACCTTCCTGCGTGAGAAAACTTTCGGGATGGTATTGCACGCCTTCGAGGGGCCACTCGACGTGGCGCATGCCCATGAGTTCGTGCTGATCCTGCGAATACGCCACCGGCTTCAAGAAGGGGGGCAGCGTGTCTTCCTTGACCACCAGGGAATGGTAACGCGTCGCCTGGAACGGATTGCTCAGCCCTTCGTACACGCCCAGGCCGTCGTGCACAATTTGCGACGTTTTGCCGTGCATCAGGCGGTCGGCGCGGCAGACCGTCGCGCCAAAAGCCTCGCCGATGGCCTGATGACCAAGGCAGACGCCCAGAATGGGGATTTTGCCTGCGAAGCGGCGAATGGCTGCAACGGAGATGCCGGCTTCTTTGGGCGTACACGGCCCAGGCGAGACAATGAGCTTGTCGGGGAGCAACTTTGCGATTTCATCCACGCTCAGCTTGTCGTTGCGGACAACCCGCAAATCCGCGCCCAACGCTCCCAGCACCTGGACCAGGTTGTAGGTAAAGGAGTCGTAGTTATCGATGATGAGGATCATGAAAACTCAACCTTTAGCGCCGACCAAGGGGCGTAATCGTACTTATGGAGCAGTAAAGATTCGAGGCTCAATTGCCGATACCTAATACCGCATGGCTGTCGCAGCGTCCACCCTTCCCACTCCGGCCCTCCAGCAACCCGCTCGCGTGCTCGGCGGCGAGAAGCGCGGCACGCGTGCGCTGTGGGTGCCTTCCGCGCCAGAGGAATTCGTTGATCTGTTCCTGACTCATCTGCGCGACGAGCGCCAGGCCTCGCCGCACACGCTCAAAGCCTATTCCGAAGACCTTGCTATTTTCTTGAACTTCCTCGAGTCCCGCAACGAAATAGAACGCTTTCCGCATCGGCTGGACCGCCTCGTGCTGCGTGCTTTCCTGGCCGGTCTGGCCGTGCGGAAACTCAGCAAACGAACTGTCGCGCGGCGACTGGCAGGACTGCGCAGCTTGTACAAGTTCTTGTTAAAGCGCAAACTCGTCGAGCACTCGCCGCTCGCAAGTGTGCGCAACCCGAAACTGGGTCGGCCACTGCCCAAGTGCCTCGGCGAAGCGGATGTGCGCACGCTCCTGGAAAACATTTCCGGCACGGACTGGTCGTCCGCTCGTGACGGGGCCTTGCTGGAACTGCTATACGGCGCGGGGGTGCGCGTCAGTGAACTGGTCGGCGTCAATCTCGAAGACCTGGACCTCGCGGAAGGGGTCGTTCGTGTGCGCGGCAAGGGCAAGAAAGAGCGTTTGCTGCCGGTGGGTGCGTATTCCGTGCGCGCGCTGGCCGGGTGGTTGTTGCGGCGGCCCTCCGTAGCGGCAGGGCGGTCCAACGTACCCGCGCGCTCGAACGCTGGTCATGCTCCTGTTTTTGTAAATAAGTGGGGCACGCGGCTGGACGTGCGCAGCGTGCGGCGCGTCTTGCGCAAGCGTCTGGGACTAGCCGGCTTGCCGCTCAACGCCTCGCCGCACACGCTGCGCCACAGTTACGCAACGCACTTGCTGGATCGCGGCGCGGACCTGCGGAGCGTCCAGGAACTGCTCGGCCATGCCAGCCTTTCCACCACTCAGGTGTACACGCATTTGACGCCTTCGCGGCTGAAAGAGATTTACGATAAGGCGCACCCGAAAGCGTAGGCTCAGCCCAGCTTGCACGCGGGGCCGCGCCCTTCTAACATCTCGCCCTTTGCAGATGCCTTCGTAAGGAGCTTGGCCGTGCGTATCGTCCCCGTCGTCAAAATGTCCGGCAGCGGCAACGACTTTCTCATGATCGATAATGGGAAGGGCCAGCTTTCCAGCAAGGAACTGGTCAAGCTGGCCAAGTCCGCATGCCCACGCCGAATCTCAGCGGGGGCCGACGGATTGATTGTCATCGAAAAAGCCGTCCAGCCCGGCCATGCCTACCGGATGAGGATCCTCAACGCGGATGGCAGCGAGGCCGAGATGTGCGGCAACGGCTCGCGCTGCGTGGCGGTCTTCGCCAACCACCTCGGCGTGGCGGGTCTAACGCAAACCATTGAAACGCTAGCCGGCACGCTGCACGCCACGGCCAGCGAAGACGGTCGCTCCGCCAAGGTCTCGCTTTCGCCGCCGCACAGCATGGAAATCAAGGCCGCCGTGGAAGTGCTGGGCAAAAGCACGGAGCTGTGTTTCATCAACACGGGCGTACCGCATGCGGTGGAATTCGTAGACGACGTGAGCCAAGTGGACCTCAAGGCGCGAGGCGCGGCCATTCGCTATCACGAAGCCTTCAAGCCTCAAGGCACCAACGCGAACTTCGTCCAGTTGCTCGGTGGCCAGGCCATCAAGCTGCGTACGTACGAGCGCGGCGTGGAAGACGAAACGCTGGCCTGCGGCACAGGTGCCACGGCCAGCGCGATCTGTACGGCCTTGAGGCACGCCTACGCACCGCCGATCAACATCCACGTGGCCAGCGGCGACGTGTTGACGATTCACTTCCAACTGGACCAGGCGCAGAAAAGCACCCAGGCACCGCCGTTCCTCGAAGGCCCCGTAAAGACGGTATACAAAGGCGAGTACTATTGGGAGTAGCGCTGGAGCGCACACAAGCACCCCGAGTACTACTCCGAAGAAGTCTGCGACCTTTCTGGTGCGGACCTCAAGGTCTGCACCGCTTTCGGCCCAGTGCCTGGCCACCCGCACCCGCACACATTTCCAAAACAGAATAGGCCATCATTCTACTCACCCAGGGAACCATGTACCTTCTGGTCCGGCTTTCCTCATTTATGCCTCAAGTGTAGGCGCTTTATCCGAAAATCTTGGCGCAGGCCAATTCACGGTTCAGGCGCGCGATGTTGCTGATCGAGATGCGTTTTGGGCATTCGGCTTCGCAGGCGCCGGTATTGGTGCAGTTTCCAAAGCCTTCCGTGTCCATCGTGGCGACCATATTTTCGACGCGGCGCGCCGCTTCGGCGCGGCCCTGCGGAAGTAGCCCTAGGTGCGAAACCTTGGCGCCCACAAACAGCATCGCGCTGGCGTTCTTGCACGCGGCCACGCAGGCCCCGCAGCCGATGCACGCGGCGGCATCCATGGCCAGTTCGGCGTCGACCTTGGGCACCGGCAGCCCGTTGGCTTCGGGCGCGTTGCCCGTGGCCACGCTGATAAAGCCGCCGGCTTGGATGATGCGTTCGAAGGCCGTACGGTCCACAACCAGATCGCGGACCACGGGGAACGCCTTGGCACGCCAAGGTTCCAACGTGAGGGTCTCGCCGTCGGCGAAGTTGCGCATGTAAAGCTGGCAGGTGGTGGTACCGCTACGCGGGCCGTGCGCGCGTCCGTTGATGAAGATGCCGCAAGCCCCGCAGATGCCTTCACGGCAGTCGTGATCGAACGCGATAGGTTCTTTGCCTTGGGCTTCGAGTTCGTTGTTGACGACGTCGAGCATTTCGAGAAACGACGCGTCGGGTGAGATGTGCTGCGCCGTGTACGACTCCAACTTGCCGACTTCGTTCGCGTTCTTCTGCCGCCAAACATTCAGGGTGAAATTCATCGCCAGTCTCCGTCCGCCTGCTGCTATTTGTAATTGCGCTTCGCCAGGTGCACGTATTCGAAGTTGAGCGGTTCGATATGGCGCACTGGGGTTTGGCTTTCACCCTTGTATTCCCAAGCCGCGACATGGCAGAAATTCTCATCATCGCGCTTGCACTCGCCTTCTTCGTCCTGGAATTCATCGCGGAAATGCCCGCCGCAGGACTCGCGCCGCTCCAGCGCATCGCGCGCGGTCAGTTCGCCGAACTCCATGAAATCGGCCACGCGGCCGGCACGTTCGAGGGCCTGATTGAGGTCCTTGTCGCTGCCGGGCACGTTGACGCTCTTCCAAAACTCCTCACGCAGGGTGGGGATCTGCTGGAGCAACTCTTTGAGACCTTTCTCGTTGCGCGCCATGCCGCACTTTTCCCACATCAAATGGCCCAGCTCCTTATGGAAGCTGTCCACAGTACGCGTGCCCTTGATGCCCAAGAATTTAGAGATCTGCCCGGTCACGTTTTGCTCCGCGTTAGCGAAAGCCGTGTCGTTGGTGTCGAGCTTGGGGAGCTTGGTGCCGGCCAAGTAATTGCCCAGCGTGTACGGAATCACGAAGTAACCGTCCGCAAGTCCTTGCATCAGGGCGCTGGCCCCGAGGCGGTTGGCTCCGTGGTCACTGAAGTTGGCTTCGCCCAGCACGAAGCAGCCGGGGATTGTGCTCATCAGGTTGTAGTCCACCCACAGCCCGCCCATCGTGTAATGCACGGCGGGATAGATACGCATGGGCTGCTTGTAGCCGTCTTCGTTGGTGATGTTGTGGTACATCTCGAAGAGTTCTTTGTACTTCTCCTCGAGTTTCTTGTGGCCCTGAGCCTTGAGCGCGTCGCGGAAATCCAAGAACACGCCGCGCCCGCTGGGGCCTACTCCGCGCCCTGCATCGCACTGTTCCTTCGCGGCGCGGGAAGAGATGTCGCGCGGCGCCAAGTTGCCGTAGGTCGGGTACTTGCGTTCCAAATAGTAATCGCGATCCGCATCCGGGATTTGGTCTGGTGTGCGCTGGTCGCCGGGTTGCTTGGGTACCCACACGCGGCCGTCGTTGCGCAGAGATTCGGACATCAGCGTGAGCTTGGATTGGTAATCGCCGCTGACGGGAATGCAGGTGGGGTGAATCTGCGTGTAGCAGGGGTTGGCCATACACGCGCCGCGCTTGTAGGCGCGCCAGATCGCACTGACGTTGCAGCCCTTGGCGTTGGTCGAGAGATAGAACAAGTTCCCATAGCCGCCGGTGCATAGCAGCACCGCGTCGGCGCACCAGCGTTCGATCTTGCCGTTGACCATGTCGCGCGTGACGATGCCTCGGGCTGCGCCGTTGGACACCACTAAGTCGAGCATCTCGTGGCGCTGAAAAACCTTGACCTTGCCCGCAGACACTTGGCGCATCAGGGACTGGTAGGCACCGAGCAGCAGTTGCTGCCCAGTCTGGCCGCGAGCATAGAAGGTGCGTGAAACCAGCGCGCCGCCGAACGAGCGGTTGGCCAAAAGCCCGCCGTACTCGCGTGCAAAAGGCACTCCTTGCGCCACGCACTGGTCGATGATGTTGACGCTGATTTCAGCTAGGCGGTAGACGTTCGATTCGCGAGCACGCCATTCCCCGCCCTTAACCGTGTCGTAGAAGAGTCGGTAGACGCTGTCGCCGTCATTCTGGTAGTTTTTTGCGGCGTTTATTCCGCCTTGCGCGGCGATGCTGTGAGCGCGGCGCGGGCTGTCTTGGTGGCAGAAAGACAGCACGTTGTAGCCAAGTTCGCCCAGCGTAGCTGCGGCCGCCGACCCCGCTAAGCCCGTCCCGACCACAATGATCGTGTGTTTGCGCTTGTTGGCCGGGTTCACCAGCTTCAGGTTGAACTTGTAGTTGTCCCAGCGCTTCTCAATGGGGCCTGTGGGCGCGTTGCTTTTCAGTTCCATGGCTCTACTTGATCCCGATTCCCAAAATGGCGCAGACGGGCAGTAGCGCGAAGCCCAGCACGATCATCCAGGCCAGCGCCACGCACCAAGGCTTGAGGCATTGCATCCAGCCGGGCCGCATGAGACCCAACGACTGAAACGCACTGGCGATGCCGTGGCTCAGATGCACTCCCAGTACCAGCATCAGCACCACGTAAAATATCGCAACGCCGGGCTGCTTGAATTCCTTCACGACCAGACCGTACAGGCTGCCCTGTGTGCCCGCAGCAGAGGCCCCGAGCACTGCCGCATCTTTGCCCAAAGCGTTGCCGACCAGCGGGCGTGCCGGCAGCTCGCGCTCGCCGAACTTGAACATCTTCACGTGAATCACGATGAACGCGAGCACCAAGATGCCCGTGACCCACATCATTCGGGAAGCCCACGTGCTCTGGTTTTTATTCTCTACGTACGCCACAGGCCCACGCGCGGTTCGGTTGGTGAGCGTTAGTTTCAGGGCCAAGCAGACGTGCGTTAAAAAAATTGCGCAGAGCACGACTTCGGCAACGATCAGAAGCGGGCCTAGGTCTTCGAGCTTCGCGGCGTACTGGTTGAACACTTGCGCCCCGCCGAAGAGCGTCAAGTTGCCGAGCAAGTGGAGGATTAAAAAGCCCACCAGCGCGAGGCCCGTCAGCGCCATGAGCATCTTACTAAAGATGGAAGACATGCGCGGTCGCCCGTCCCAACCATGCGAAAATTATGGAAACCCCTACGCCTTTGCTTTAAGGGTGCGACAAGACTTGTTCAAGGAACAAAACACTCAGAATGCGCTCGATGAGTTCTTGGTAACCGTTCTCCACCAAGCCCACAAAGAACACGCTTGTCGTTCACGTTCCGACCCATGACCAACAAAAGTCGGCGCGGACGCCGACAACCCAGCCGACCAGAGCTAGGCGATCCCTGTACGGCGGGCAGTGTCCGCCTACGCGCCTGAACGGTTACAGTTCTTAAATGCTCTGCGGGCGTGAGCGGCCTTGCTTTATTCGCACGGCAAGAGCACCGCCTTGATGCCCGTGCCTGCTTCCAGATCGGTCATGACCTCTAACCATTTGGATAAAGGTTCTTGATGCGTAATGAGTTTCTCGACGGGCAGGAGGCCAGACGAAATCATGCGAATGACCGTTTCCCAGGCCGTCCACGAGGAACTGAAACAAAAGGTGACCGTCGGCGCCTTGAAAAGCGCAACGTCCCACGGCACCACAATACCTTCCTGTTTGCCGCTGATGCCCAGCACGCCGATCTTGCCCAGGCGCTTGACGATCTTGAACGATTGCGCGATGGCCTGCGGGTTGCCGGAACATTCCATGACGATGTCGGCTCCCACCTCGTTGGTTTCCTGCAACACCACTTTTTCCAAGTCCTCTTGGCCTACGTCGATCACGCGCGTTGCGCCGACCTCTAGCGCCTTGTGCAGTTTCAATCCCGCGCTGCGTGACGTGCCGCTAACGATGACCTTGCTTGCGCCGGCGGCCTTGGCAACCATCGCGGTAAGCAAGCCTATCGGACCAGGCCCTTGTACCACCACCGTCTCGCCGACATTCAGGCGCACACGCTCGATCAAGCCGTACACGCAGCACGCCGTCGGTTCGATCATGCAGGCTTGTTCAAAAGTCACGTTGGCGGGCAATTTATGCAGCAGTCGCGCAGGCATGACCAGCAAGGTAGTGAACGCACCGTCGCGACCGATGCCAGGCGGGCGTTTCTGCTTGCAGACCTGCGGCGCGCCAGACTGGCAGGCCGAACAGACACCGCATGCGCCCGTGCGCGTTTCGCTGACCACGCGTTCACCCAGCGTCCAGCCTTCCACACCAGGACCAAGTTCTTCGATGACGCCGGCGAATTCGTGGCCCAAGATCATGGGCGGCCAGTACGGGTGTGCGTCGTGCCAGATGTGGATATCCGAGCCGCAGACGCTGACGGTCTTGATGCGGATTTTTACTTCGCCAGGCCCAACTTTAGGCTCTGGTACGTCGCGCCATTCCAGCAGTCCCTTGCCCTTGCCCGTCTTGACCACCGCTTTCATGGAACACCCTCCTGAGTTCCTGCGTATCGTAGTAATCGCGCAGTCCGCAACAATGACCACGCCTCACGGCAAGGTTTTGAACTTAAAGCGGCATTCCTTCTCCACCAACTTGCGATAGGCCGCCATCAGTTTGCGCGTAACAGGTCCGGGTTTGCCGTCGCCGATCTTGTTTTCACTCACGCGCACAAGAGGTGTGATTTCACGCAGCGTGGCAGTTAGAAACGCCTCGTCGCAGTCGCGCAGATCGAAAGGACTTAAATTCACGCGACAAACCGGGATGCCAAGTTGGCCTGCCCGTTCCAAGACCACGAGCTGCGCGGTGCCAGGAAGCGCGCCGACCAGCTTGGGATCGGGCGCGAAGAGCGTTCCGTCCTTAACCAGCGTGATGTTTGACGCCGCCCCTTCGCACAACAGGCCGGCGTTGTTGAGCAGTAATGCTTCGTCCACTCCTGCCGCGTCGGCTTCACGCCGCGCGAAGATCTGTTCGATGTAGCAGGTGGTCTTGAGGTTCGCGACGACGCTGGCTTCCTGCCGCCGCGTGATGGCGATCATCGCGCTCACGCCTTTTGTGTAATCAAACGTTGCGCGACGCAGGTACTCCGAAACCATGATGACGAGGTTCGGCCTGAAGGTCCCGCGGATGCTGGGGCCGCGCGGTCCGCAGCCACGGGTAAGCGTTAGGCGTACATTGGCTTCGGGAAAGTTCGCGGCATCTACGGCGTCCTGGAGCCAGCGCGCCAGTGCACGGCGCGATGGCGCTCCCGCGATAGCCAGTACGTCCACTCCATGCAACAGCCGGTCGAGATGCATGCCCATGCGGAACAGGCACGGTCCGTACGCATGCAGCGTTTCAAACAGTCCGTCGCCGTACAGAAACCCACGGTCGGTGACAGGCACGACGGCCTCGGCCTCGGGGACGAGCTGGCCATTGATGGAAAAGTGGGTGGATGCCATGGGTTACTTTATAGGCCTGCCGTGCAGGGCGGCGTCAAGCTCGCCCATAAGGCGGATGGTTTCCTTCAGGGCTAAAGCGCGGAACACTCGATGCGGGTGTTTATAGAGTTTTTTGCGCGAATCGTCCAGACTCTTGATGAGGGAACGGGTGTGCCCCCAGGGTCTTTCAATTCTCATCCCGAGCTAGGCAGCAGGAGCGCGAGTGCTTCCAGCGGCTTGGCGCCGTAAGGCTGCCGCTATGTTTTTGACCTTGGCGCGCCTGAGCTCGCCGATGACTTGGTTTCTGATTCCGGCCAGCACTTGGGGCCCACTGCGCACGCGGCACGCCTCTTCGCCCAACGTCACGTCACGAACGTAATGCAGTTTATTTTCGATGTGCCCATATTGTCGCGTAACTCGCAGCAACTTTTCCGCTGACGCATTACGGCGACATAGGCTGGTCACCGCGCAGACGATTTCCAATGTGGTTTTCCCTTTAACCGTGCGCTGGGCGGGTGGCACTGTTGACGGTTGGTCAAAACACTTTGCTGTTGCTCAAGTTTGGACCGTCGAGATCGTGCCACGGGTGGGATGCCTTACCCCACCCGTGCGACCGCGACGTTCACCGGGGATACCCGTGGATCTGCGGAAGCTCAAGGTCGCGCGGTTTATCCGGCTGAAAGGAAAAGTTCCAACTCGACCCACGCCAGCGGTCCGGCGTGGGGACCAGGCCGCGTTTCACGGGATGATTGTGAATGT
>Ga0114940_10000898_pt1 | contig 11854 bp, 7 predicted proteins | sample ColdCreekSource_FD_87195 | JGI IMG/M metagenome (GOLD analysis project Ga0114940, IMG submission 87195) | Groundwater microbial communities from Cold Creek, Nevada to study Microbial Dark Matter (Phase II) - Cold Creek Source | ecosystem: Environmental > Aquatic > Deep subsurface > Groundwater ... | reverse complement strand
GTCTTCGGCTTGCAGCGGCTAGCGCTAGTATTTTTCGGCAAGTCCAAGGCTGGGCTGGTGGCCGGCGCGGTCGCGGCGCTGGTGCATGCCGAGCTGGAGTTTTGGCACACGGCTCAGCCCGAAACCTTCGGCGGCTACCTGACCATCGCGGCGCTGGTCGTCAGCACGCTCGATCCACCGAAGAACCGGCGCTGGCTCGTGCCATTCGCGACCGGCGCGTTGTTTGGTTTGTGCGCGCTGCTCAAACCGCCGCTGGGCGGTGGCATCTTGGTCTGCGGCGCCTACCTGCTCACGCGTGAGCAGGCGAACGCGGCCAAGTTGCCCAAGCTGGTGCAGACGGGGCTGCTGATTGGCGCGGGCTTCGTCACGCCTCTCTTGCTGGTGTTCGCCTGGCTTGGTGCGCGCGGCGCGTGGCCGGCGTTTTGGTGGACTTTCCACGACTTCGTGCCGGGCTACACCAAGCTCAACTGGGCCGAAGCGCGCGCGTCTGCCTGGCTGTACTATGCGCTCGAAGAGGCCTTCTGGAAGTTCTCGGCGCTGTCGGCGTTCGGCTTCATCGCGACCATTGCCATGTCGCCGCTGCACGCCCGCGAACGCGAGGGCATCTTCTTGGTGCTCGGCATCATCGCGATTCAGGTGACCGGCATCGTGATGCAGGGCAAATTCTTCCCGTATCACTACGCGGCCACTCTGCTGATGATCGCGTTCTTGTCCGGCCTCGGGCTGTACAAGCTGTATCGCCGTTGCTTGCTGGCTGGCCCTGGAAGCCTACTGGCGCTGGCCGCGTTCGTGGTGGTAGCCGTGGACATGCGTGACGGCGCGCGCGACTTAGAGCAGGGCTTCTGGAAGCGTACGCAAATGCGCCTGGCGTTTCTGATGCGTCGCGCACCGTTTCAGAGCCGCGTCGAGCTCGACCGTTCGCTCAGCTTCGTGGCTGACTACAACCTCGACTCCGATCGCCAAGTTGCGCTCGAGGTCCGCTCGCGCAGCGGCAGCAACGACTCGCTCTTCATCTGGGGCTTCGAGCCGTCGATCTATTTTCTAGCCGAGCGCCCCCTGGCCAGCCGCTGGCTCTACAACGTGCCCCAGCGCTCGCCCTGGCAGCGCGGTTTTGCGCGTCGCGAGCTACTCAAAGATCTGTCGCTGAACCGGCCGAAGATCATCCTCGTCCAACACTGGGACGTCTTTCCTTCGGTGACCGACACGAAGGTTGATTCTCGCGATGAGCTGCTGAACTTTCCCGAGCTCAAAGGGCTGATCGACGCGCAGTACCGGAAGGTGCGCGAGATCGAGCATTTCGAGATCTACGAGCGCTCCGAAATCTGACGATGCGGTGACGATAACGGGCCCGTCCGGGATCATCGCGAATGGTCCCGGACATGGCTGAGCGTCCCCCCGCTCGCCAATCGTCGTCCGACGTCGGTCCACGGTGAAGTTTTCCCATGGAGCCGCGAGGGGCTGGACATGAAACGGCGCCGTTCCAGGAGTCCCCGTGAAGCAAAACCTTCGTAATTCTTTGATTTTGGGTTCGTTCGCTCTCACCTGTTTACAAGCAGGCGTTGGTTGCTCGGCAGAGGACGCAGGCCCTGCCATCGGTAGCGCGGGCACGTTCAGCAGCACCGCTGGCACCCCGGCAACCTCGGCTGGCACCGGCAGCTTCACGAGCCCCATGGCCGGCAGCAGCGCTGGCGGCACTCCTGCCAGCGGCACCTTCGGCGGCGCGTTCGCGACGTCGGGCGCCTTCAGCATGGCCGGCACCGACACGGCTGGCACGGCCGCGGGCGGCACGGCGGCTGGCAGCGGCGGCGCTGGCACTGCCGGCACCGCGACTGCCGGCACCGGCACGGGCGGCACGGCTCCGGTCGTCGACTTCCCGGCGAACTGCCCAGCTCCCACCGGCACGCACGCGGCCGACAAGCTGACCCGCACCTGCTGGAAGGCTTCGGCCTCGGCTTGCTCACTTGGCAACGACGTTGGCCTCATCAATCCGCCCAGCAACGTGCTCGACGCTGACTTGCTGACCCGCTTCGCCACGGGCGACAAGATGGTGACGAGCAAGCAGTTCATGTTCGACGTCGACATGGGCAAGGCCGTCATGATCAACGGCATCTCGACCTCGACCGTTACCGCCACTGATATCCCTCCGCAGATCGAGGTCGCGGTGTCGACCGACGGCACCGCTTGGACGTCTGTGGCATGCGGCACGAACAGCCCCAACGCCGACATCTCGTTCGCGGCTGTCAGCGCTCGCTACGTGCGCTTGGTGCAGCACGGCACAGCCGACGCTTGGTGGTCGATGGTCGACCTCAACGTGTATCGTTCCGGCGCGGACGACACCTGCGGCAATGGTGCTACCACCACGGCTTGCACGTCGATCGGCGCGGCCTTCCCGGACACCTGCTGCGGCGCCAGCCACAAGCTCTGAGCTAGCTAGATCGCGCGGCGCGTGGTGCGCGCCGCAGCGCGCTGGCCCTGGGGTAGTCGTTAGCGGCGGGTTCCGCTAGAAACGCTGGGTGACCTCGCGCGCCCTCGGAAGCCAGCTCGCGCTCGCCGCGCTGACGGTCCTGGCTGGGGTGCTGGCCGAGGCTGTCGCTAGCGGCAGTCGTTTGGCTGCGGGCTCGCCTGGCGCTGCTGCGTGGTGCGCGCTGTGGACGCTGGGGCTGTGGGCGCTGCCGGCCGCGCTGCTGACACTGCTGCTGGCGAGCGCGCTGGCCGTGGTGTGCGACGAAGACTCGCTGCTCGAGACGCTGCAGCAAGCCTGGGCGCAACCAGCGCGACGCGACGCCTTGCTCTTGTCGATGTTCGGGGCGCCCGCGCTCTTGGCGTGGGTGTTCCTGCTGGCTCGTGAAGGAGCGCGCTTCCACAACCGCGAGTTGTCTGCCGCGCTGACGGCGCTGCTCGTGATGGGCGGCGTAGCGGCGCTGGGAGTTGGCGCGTCGCTAGGCATGCGGGCGCTCGGTCGCTGGCGCCAAGCCGGGCGCAAGCTTTCGGCGCTGCCGTACCTGGCGTCGGCCTTCAAACTGCTCGTGCTGCTTTGGCTCGCGTGGCAGTGTCGGAGCGGGCTCGTGCAGCTCGATGCTCGGCTGCTAGCGGCGCCGCTCGCCGGCTTGCTGGCGTTCGTGCTGTTGGACAGCGTTGACAGCTTGCGCAGCCGTGGTCGCACCGTGGCCGTGGCTAGCGCCGGCGTGCTGCTGTTGGCCGGCGTGCTCTTCGGTTTCTCGGGCTCGCGCGCTCAAAGCGCCGTGGCCGCACACGGCGCCTGGTCGCGGGTGCTGGTGGGCGCCCTCCAGCGGCTGACCGATCTCGACGGCGACGGCTATTCGAGCCTTTTGGGCGGCGGCGACTGCGCGCCTTTCGATCCTGCCATCAACCCCGGCGCGTCGGAAATCGCGGGCGACGGGGTCGACAACAACTGCATCGCTGGCGACGCCGGCAAGAGCAGCCAGCCGCGCAAGCCGACGTGGGGCGCGAACGCTCACGGCTCACCTTCGAACCTCAACGTCGTGGTGGTGACGATCGAGACGCTGCGCCGCGATCACGCTTCGTTCGTGCGCCCGGGCCGCGACACCACGCCCAACCTGCGCGCGCTGGCTTCGGAGTCGCTCGTGTTCGAGCGCATGTACAGCGCGGCACCGCTGACGCGCCTGGCGTTGGCATCGCTATTCAGCTCGTACGCGCCTTCGGAGATCGAATGGCTGGCGCAGGCTCCCGAGAAGCGCATGCGGCGCTTGGGGCCGACGACGCCCTGGTTCCCCGAGCTCTTGCGCGCGCGCGGCTACGAGACGATCGCCGTCTTGAGCGACTTTTCGGCTTTCACGCCGCAAGAAGACGCCGGCTTCGAGCGCGGCTTTCAGCACTACGACATCTCGACCAAGCTCGAGTATCGGGGCGGCACCATGTGGGGATTTCCCGCGGCTCAGCAGGTGGACAAAGCGCTCGGCTATGTCGAGCGCGCCCAGCGGCCGTTCTTGCTCTGGCTCCACCTGTTCGAGCCGCACTTTTGCTACGAGCAGCCGCCAGACGCGCCTGTCTTCGGCACCGACGAGCAGGCGCGCTACGACGCCGAAATTTGGCACGCCGACGCGCAGCTGGGTCGGCTGATCGAAGGGCTGCGTCGTCAAAAGGTTTGGGATCAGACGGTGCTGCTGGTAACGGGCGACCACGGCGAAGCCTTCGGTGAGCACGCCGACCGTTGGCACGGCTCGAACCTGTTCGATCCGCAGCTGTGCCCGGCGGCGCTTTTGAGGGTGCCGGGCGTCACCGGCAAGCGCATCGAAGCCGGCGTTACGTTCACGGATCTGGCGCCGACGTTGGCGCGCATCCTGGGTGATCGGCAAACTTTCGAGAAGCTGCGCGGGCGCAGCTTGGCGCCCTTGATGCACCGCTCACGCCTGCCCGAGGGCGAGAACAGCTTTGTGGCAGAGTCGTTCTCGGTCGACGACGGGCACGCCTACCAGGCCGCGCTGATCGCCTACCCGCTGAAGCTCATCTATGTCGAAACTGGCAAGATCTTCACGCTGTTCGATCTCGAAGCCGATCCGCAAGAGCAGCGGCCGCTCGACCCTTCGACGGATCCGCGCGGCATGCCGCTGCTCCGCGAGCTCGTTGGGTACTTGGAGCGCACGCGCTCGCTAGGACGTTAGGCGCGCCGCCAGGATACGCCGCGCAAGCTCGTCGAAGCGCGGCGCGACCACGTCGGGCGCGATGGGCGAGCCGCTGCGCAGCGGGCACAGCTCACAGCGGTTTTGAGCGAAGACCAGCGCCGAGCGCAGCTTGGCTTGCTGCGCCGCTTCCACGTCGGTCGGGCTGTCGCCGACCATCCAACTCTGCTCGGGCTCGAAGCCGCCGTTGTGCAACGCTCGCAGTAACAGCCCCGGCTTGGGCTTGCGGCAGTCGCAGCTGGTGATCAGCTCTTGGACGCCGTGGGGGCTGCCCTCGGGGTGGTGCCAGCACACCTCCACGCTCGCGATCGCGATGCCGGCCTCGGCCAGCGCTGCGACCAAGGCGTGGTGCGTGCGATGCACGGCTTCGACGCTGAACTGCCCCTTGGCCGGCCCCGGTTGGTTGGTAGCGATCGCGAAGCCAAAGCCCGCCTCCTTCAGCAGGCTCAGCCCGTCCAGCACGCCCGGCAGCAGGCGCAGCTGTGACGGCGTCCAGGCCACCGAAATCACGCCCGTCTCTTCGTCGCGGATCACGTCGATCAGCGTGCCGTCGCGATCCAAAATGATACCAGGGCGCGTCGCGCTCATTCAGCCATCTCCAAGCCGAACCCGAGACCACACTCATACTCCGAGCCGCGGCGTGATGTAAGGTGCCGGGCGTGCTGGCCCGGCTCTGGCGTCAACTGTTCGGCCCTAAGCGGGGCCCAGGGCCGGTGGCTCACGTCAGCTGGCTCGACCGCGCCGCCGGCTGGCTGGGCTTTGGCTGCGTGCTGCTGTGCATCGCCATCGCGCTACGACCGATTTGGCACGATCTGGACCTGTACGGTGGGCACGACTGGGACGAAACGAGCGCGCACCGGCTGCTGACGGTCAAGGCGCTGCTGCAATTTGGTCAGCTGCCGCTGTGGATGCCGTACGCGTGCGGCGGGTTTTCGGAGTGGAGCAACGTACAGGGCGCCAGCAACCTGGTGTCGCCGTTCTTGCCGTTCTATTTGCTGCTTGAGCTGCGGCACGCGCTGCGCGTCGAGCTGCTGGGCAGCTTGCTCATCTCGGCCGCGGGGACATGGCTGCTGGCGGGCGAGTTTACGCGCAGCGCATCGGCGCGCGCGCTGGCGTGCTTGGTGTTCGTCGTCAACGGGCGCTTCGCGATGCAGGCCGCGACTGGGCACTTGTGGCATCTGCAGTATTGCTACGTGCCGTGGGTGTTTTGGGCTTTTGAGCGCCTTTTGGCCGAAAGGCGCCTAGCGCTGGGGCCTTTGAGCGTCGGCGGCGTCGCGTTGGCGTTGATGGTCTATGCCGGCGGCATCTATCCGTTGCCGCACACGGTAGTGCTGCTCGGGGTCTACGCGCTTGGCCGTGCAGCGTTCGAGAAGAGCTGGCAGCCGGTGCTGGGCTTGACCGCGCTAGGCGCGCTTTCAGTAGGCCTGTCGGCGCCAAAGCTGTTCGCCGTATTGCTCGACTTCACTGAACGGCCGCGCTTGGTGCCTTCCACGGAAGCCATCGACTTTGCGGTCTTGTGGCAGGCGCTGGTAGCGCCGGGTCAGACGCCTGGGTCGGCGCCTATCGCGGTGCCAGAGTGGGGCTGGCACGAGTACGGCATGTACATTGGTTGGGTGCCGGCGCTGCTGGTGCTGCTAGGAAGCCTGTGGTGGGCGCCTCGGCGTGAGCTCGCGCTCAAGCTGGCGGGTCTCGTCGGGCTGGTCTTGGGCTTTGGCGCGTTTCACCGCTTTGCGCCGTGGACGCTGCTGCATCAGGTCGGGCTGTTTCGCTCCCAGCACGTGCCGACGCGCTGGTTGTATCCGGCGCTGCTGCTGTTGGGCGTCGCTGCTGCGGCGGCCTTTGGGCGCAGCATGGCGGGGCTTTCGCAGCGTCGGAACGTCGACCTGCTGCTGCTCGGCGGGTGCCTGCTTCTTGCGGTCGATATCGGCGGTCAAGCGAGCTTGCCGCTGGGGCATGCGTTTTGGATGCGGGCGCGTCCGGTGCAGGCTGCCACAGAGTTCGAGCAGTACGAGCGGGCGCCGCGGCGGCTGCAGTACCAGCGCCGCGACTACGCTCCTGAAGCCTTGCCGGCGCTGTTGGCGGGCGTGGGCGTGCTGCAATGCACGATGCAGGCGAGCCTCAACGTGTGGGCGCCCAAGGCCGCCAATGGTCGTCCGTTCGGGATGGGAGCGCGCGGTCGCGACGGCGCCGACTACCGCGGCGAAGCCTTCACGGCTTCGGGCGCGGGCACGGCCAAGATCGTGAGCTTCTCGCCCAATGAGGTGGTGGTCGAGGTAACGGGCGCACGCCGCGGCGAGCGCTTGGTCCTCAACCAAAATTTCGACCCGGGCTGGCGCATCAACGGCGAACCCTCCGAGCCCTACCGCGAGGCGATCTCGGCATTGCTGACGGCGCCGAACGGGCGCGTCACGTTTCGTTTCTGGCCGCGCGGCCTTGGTTTTGGGCTCGCCGTGCTGGCGTTCACGCTCGCCAGCTTGGCGTTCGTTTACTGGCGGCGGGCCAGCGCAGCGACGTTGAGGCCGTAGGGCACGCGCAGCAAGTCTTCGAGCCGCGCCGCGACGGGGAAAATCCAGCGATCGAACAGCCGGAGATTGCCGCTCGCGATGGCCGGCTGTCGCAGCACGCGCCCGCTCACCAGCCACGGCAAGACGCCCGCCAAGTTGACGTAACGCACCCACTGCACGAAGAATCCGGCTTGTTCGAGGCGGCTTTGCAAGAGCGGGCGCGAGTAGCGACGCAGGTGGCCAACCGCCGCGTCGAGCGAACCGAACAGCTCCGCACGCGCGGGCACGAACACGGCCAACGCGCCACCAGGGCGCAGTGCTTGGTGGAGCAGGCGCAAGCAGCCCGTGTCATCTGCCAAGTGCTCGAGCACGTTCGACGACACGGCAGCGTCCAAGCTGCTCGGGCCATGCTCGGCCAAGTACTCGTCGAGGGTGCCGTGCACGGGCGTGACCTTTGGACGCGCGGCAAAGCGTTGAGCCAGCTGCTCGAACAGCGCCGTATCGGGTTCGAGAGCGAAGACGCGCTCGGCTCGCGTCAGCAGCCGTTCGCTCAGAATGCCCGTACCGGCGCCGTGGTCCAGCACCGTGCCCTGCAGCGCGTGGCCAAATAGCCCTGCCATCCAGGCGAAATAGCCCTGCAGCTCTTCGCGGCCCGAGAGGCCGTGCGGCAGCGCTTCCGTGGACATGTTGGTTATCTCTGTACTACGGAACCGTAGTATCCAAGGCGAGCATGTCGGCCTACAGCGCGCGCCGCTACTCGTTTGCCCCATCGGCGAGCGTCCGTGCGTCGCGCGGGCGTACCCGCTACGTGGCCTGCTCGGTGTGCGGCGAGGCGCGCGCGCAGTACCTGTTCTTCCGAGCGGGTGTGCGCTTCGTGCGCTGCAGCAGCTGCGCCCTTGTCTACGTGAGCCCCGTCGGTGTCGCGGGTCCTTGCTACTTCGACATAGCGGAGGTGGGCCGCTTGGCGACGCCGCGCGATCGCGAGCTCGGGCTGGCCGATCTGACTCGGCTGCTGCAGCAGCTGGGGCGCGAGCACACGGCCAGGCACGGCCGGCCGCCTCGGCGCACGCTGCTGCTCGGTCGCTACTTCGAGAAGCTGACGGAGCAGCCCGAGCTGTCCGACCTCGGGTTCGAAATTGTGCGCATCCAAGGTGCGGACTTTGCGCACTTGTCCGAACAGTCGGAGTTGGGCGCGCACGCCGCTCGCCTCGCCGGCTCCGAGCTAGTCGTGTTGAACGAGCTGCTCGAAGCCTGCTCCGATCCGGGCAAGCTACTGCGGCAAGTGGCAGCAGCTTTGCCTGCTGGCGCTACGGTTGCGGTCGCCTACGCCGACGTGGCTTCGCTGCCGGCGCGCCTGCTGCGCCGGCATTGGCCAGCGTTCTTCGAGCTAAAGCGGGCCTTTTTCGGCTTGCCACAGCTGCTGCGCTTGGCAGAGCCGTGCGGGCTGACGTTGGTTCGGCACGTCGCAGTGCGAGCGCAGCGCACACCACGCTACGCCGCGGTGCGCTTGCTCGACGCCTTGCCGGGCGCTCGCGGCGCCGAGCGTTGGGTACCGGCAGCGCCCAGCTTGCCGCTCTTCACTGGCCTACGGCTAGCCACGTTCGAGAAGCGCGCCGTCAGCGCCCGTCCCAGCGTGGAGAAGCTGTCGGTGGTGCTGCCCGTTTACGAGGAAGCGGGCACGGTCCGGCAAGTGATCGAGGCCCTGTTGACCAAGTCGCTGCGCATCGAAAAGGAGCTGGTCATCGTCGAGAGCGGTAGCCAAGACGGCACGCGCGAAATCGTGGCCGAGTACGCGGGCGCGCCTGGCGTGCAGGTGATCTACGAACCTGCGCCGCGCGGCAAAGGCCACGCCGTGCGCGCGGGCCTGGCGGCGTGCACGGGTAGCATCGTGCTGATTCAAGACGCCGATTTGGAGTACGATATCGACGACTACGATGCGCTGCTTGAGCCAATCTTGCAGCGCAGAACCAGCTTCGTGCTGGGCTCGCGCACGCTGGGCGCCGGCGACTGGAAGGTGCGGCGCTTCGCGCACGGCGCGCTCTTGGGCTTGGCGCTGAACGTGGCCCAAGTCGGCTTCGCCAAGACGTTCAATCTGTTGTATCAACAGCGCACGAGCGACGTGAACACCATGTTCAAGGTCTTTCGGCGCTCGTGCCTCGATACCTTCAGCTTGACCAGCGACGGCTTCGAGCTCGACATCGAGCTGGTGTGCAAGCTGGTGCTGGCCGGCCATGCGCCGCTCGAAGTGCCCGTCAACTACGTGGCTCGCGACTTCTCGCAGGGCAAGAAGATCCGCTTTTGGCGCGACGCCTGGCCCGGCTACGCCGCGTTCTTCAGATACCGCTTTGGCGCTTAGCGCGGCGACTACCCCAGAGCGCGCCCAGCAACAGCAACGCGACCCAAGCGCCAGCCGGCGCCTGCGACGAACTAGCGGCGCCGACGACACTGCAGCCTCCGCCTTGCGTGACCTTCGCCTTCGGTAGATCTGCGTCGCGCAAGCAGGCACCTAGCCCGAGATCACACGAAAAATCGCTAGGGCAGCTGGTTTGCTGCTCGCTGCATTGCGGCACGCAAATGCCGGGCGGAGTGCTGTCAGCGGCCCAACACACGTACGCGCCTGGGCATTGACCGCTGCAGGTCAGGCCGAGCGGGTTGATGACGGGCGAGCTCGAGCTGCTGCCGCCGGTGCTGCCACCGCTGCTGCCGTTTTGACTCGGCCCACCCGCGAGCGGGAGAGCGCTGCTGCCCGCCGTGGTGCTGGCGCTGCCACCGCTGCTGCTGCCGCCGCTGGGAACGCCGGGGTCGAAACCGTCAGGCGGCGTGCCGGCCCAAACTGGCGGGGTGTAGTGGCCGCTCTTGGCGGCCTCGAACGTCTTTTCGACGATGAAGTCCTTCCACGCCGACACGCTGCTGTAGATGCCCACCGTGCAGCCCTCGTCGCCGCGCGAAGTGACGCCGCTCACGCGCCCATTCTCGTCGATCGCGGGGCCGCCGGAATCACCCGAGCACACCGGAGCATCGGCGATGAACTCACCTTCGAGCACCAGCTCTGTCCCGCAGGCGCTGCCCTGGCAGAACACCTGAGCGTTGCTGACGGCCATGCGATGCCCCGCAGTTTCGCCCGTTTCGTCGCCTGGATTCTGCAACCCGTAGCCGATGGCCTTGAACAGGTCGTCCGCCGCCAGCTCTTGGGTCAGGTTGGGTTCGATAGGAGTCGCCGAGCTGGCCGGCACGCCCGTGCCCGTAAGCAGCAAGAGCGCGATGTCGCGACCGCACACAGCGTTGCTGCCTTCTGGAACCCAAACCTGAGCCACGCGGAAGGGATCGAGCCCCTCGCTGCCTACGTTGGCTTCGACCGAGACCAACATGCTTGAAGCTCGCTGGGTGCCCTCGAACTCGGTGGTGCCGCATTCGACGCTCGCGCCATCGGGGGAGTTGAGCCCGGCCACGCAGTGGTGGGCCGTCAGCACCAAATTTTGCGTCAGCAATGTACCCGAGCAAGACGGAAAGAAGCCGCCCTCGACCTGCTTGAGTAGCGAGACGACCCCGCGGTTCGTGGTGTCGAGCTTGCCGCCCACGATCTGACCGTTGAGCTGACCGAGCTCTTCAGAGGCAGCGCGCTCGCAGCCTGTCACGGTTGCCACGAGACCCAGCGCTCCGAGCGCAAACAGTGGCCCCCAACAGACGCTCTGGCGCGGGCGAACCGACATCATCCCCAGGGTACGGGCCTTTACGATCCCCGGCAACCACTCCCGATTGGCCAGCGTTTGGCGCAGCGGAACGGAAGATTGCACTGCAACCGCCCGAGTTTGAATTTCTTAGTGGTCGGTTGAAATGAGTTCGCGAGTTGGGGGCACTCATCTGTCTGGTATCGGGATAGCGTTCGCGTTTCCCCGGTTGGTTGTCGGCGGTTCTTCTATGCGCGCCTTCATTTCTCCCAGCTTCGTGGTCCTGCTCGGGCTTGGCCTTGGCGGATGCCAGGGCGCGGTCGACGGCCAGGCTGGGGGCACCGACATGTCGCGCGCAGGCGCACCCGCCGCGGGTGGCAGCAGCAGCAACGGCGGGGCAGTCCCGCTCCCCGCGACCGAGATCGCGTCGGTCGCAGCGACGTGCAACCCGCAGGCTGCAGCGTCGGCCGAGTTTGCGCCGCTCGCGCGCCTCACGCGGCGTGAGTACGTGCGCTCGGTCAAGGATTTACTCGGCTTCGACTTTCCGGTCGCAAACCTGCAGCCCGACGGCATCGTTGGTTTGTTCTTCGCCAACGTTTCGACGCCGGTCAGCGAAGCTCAAGTCGACCAATACCGCACCGCGGCCGAGCAGATTGCCGAAGCCGCTACCCTGGATGCCGCCGCACTCACGGGTTGCGCCCCCGAAACGGGCGAGGTGTGCGCGCGCGCGTTCATTCAGGCGTTCGGACGGCGCGCGTTTCGTCGCCCGCTGAGCACCGAAGAGGCCGACGGCTACCTGGCGATCTTCCGCACCGGCACGGGGCGTGATGGCTTCCGCGGCGGTATCCGCTTGGTCGTGACTGGCATGCTCGAGTCACCGTGGTTCGTGTACCGCGTGGAGCAGTCGCCGCGCGTCGCCAGCGGCCCCGCCAAGCTGAGCGGCTTCGAGCTTGCGTCGCGGCTTTCGTATCTGATCACCGCGTCCACCCCGGACCCTGCTCTGCTCGACGCAGCGGCGAGC
>Ga0114940_10000897_pt1 | contig 11859 bp, 10 predicted proteins | sample ColdCreekSource_FD_87195 | JGI IMG/M metagenome (GOLD analysis project Ga0114940, IMG submission 87195) | Groundwater microbial communities from Cold Creek, Nevada to study Microbial Dark Matter (Phase II) - Cold Creek Source | ecosystem: Environmental > Aquatic > Deep subsurface > Groundwater ... | reverse complement strand
CTGGCAGTCGATGTCTCAGGATCCATGGAAGCGCTGGATTTCAAAATTGATGGAAAACCTGTAAGTCGCATCGAAGTGGTTAAATCCGTAGTTTCGAAATTCATTGAAGCCCGACCCAACGACCGCATCGCATTGGTTGCTTTCGCCGGCAGACCCTACCTGGTCAGTCCTTTGACACTGGATCACTCATGGTTGCAACAAAACCTGGAACGCATCCGCATCGGTCTGGTGGAAGATGGCACAGCCATCGGATCCGGGATTGCAACCAGCGTGAACCGCCTGCGCGATCAACCATCCAAATCAAAGATCATCATTCTACTTACGGATGGGATGAATAATGCCGGCAAGATCGTCCCTGAGACAGCCGCAGACGCGGCCCGCGCGCTTGGAATCAAAGTCTATACCATTGGAGTGGGTGTACAGGGGGAAGCGCCGGTGCCGGCGACTGACGCGTTCGGCAGGCGTGGATATGTTATGGCCAGGGTGGATGTGGATGAGGCAACTCTGAAAAAAGTTGCGAATATCACCGGCGCGCAATTCTATCGCGCAACCGGCACCGACTCATTGAAGGAGGTATATTCACAGATCGATCGCCTGGAAAAGACAACCATCACCATGAAAAAGTTTGAGCATTATGATGAGCTTTTCGAATGGGCTCTGATTCCTGGCCTGATCGTTGTGGGAATGGAAATTGGTCTCTCTCAAACGCGGTACCTGAGGCTGCCATGAAATTTGCTCAACCCATATGGCTTTTGATGACACTGGTGGTCGTGCCGATGCTTGTATGGGTCTTTTATCATTTCGATCGGAGTCGTAGAGAGATGCTCAAGCGCTTTGCCTCTGAACATTTGTTAGGTGTTTTAACGGCCAGTGTATCTCCCCTGCGCCGAAGTTTGAAACGCTGGCTCACCATTGCGGGTGTCGGCCTCTGCTTTCTTGCCCTGGCGCAACCGCAATTTGGATTTCACTGGGAAGAGGTCCGACGCAATGGAATAGATATTCTTTTTGCGGTGGATACATCCCGGAGCATGCTGGCTCAGGATGTCAACCCGGATCGTCTGACCCGCGCCAGAATGGCCGTAATGGATCTCATGGCAAAGCTGCAGGGTGATCGCGTGGGGTTGATCGCCTTCGCAGGAACCTCCTTTCTGCAATGCCCGCTGACCCTGGATTATGATGCCTTTCGGCAATCACTGGATGCATTGGACACCCATCTCATTCCAAAAGGCGGCACCAACTTGGCCAGCGCAATCCAGGAAGCGGAGAAGGCTTACAGCCTGGGCGGCATGCATCACAAAATTCTGATTCTACTGACCGATGGTGAGGATCTGGAGGCCAGTGGAATTGCGGCCGCGCGGGACGCGGCACAGCACGGAGTGAAAATCTTCCCGGTTGGAGTTGGCACGGCAACAGGCGAATTGATTCCCATCCGAAATCAAGCGGGTGGCGCCGAATTTTTAAAGGACGAAAACGGGCAGGCGGTGAAGTCGCGCCTTGATGAAAACACTCTGCGACAAATAGCCGGGGCCACAGGCGGACTTTACCAGCCGCTGGGACAGCAGGGACAGGGACTCGAAGCAATTTATGAACAGGGTCTGGCTGCCATTCCAAAAAAGGCGTTATCGTCGCGAATGACCCAGGTTTATATCAATCGCTTTCAATGGCCCCTTGCCCTTGGAATTCTATGTCTCATGATCGAATGGCTGCTGGGGGAGCGCCGTACGGCAAACAAGTTTCAGGTTTTCAAAAAGACTGCGGTTGTCAGCCCCACGATTTGTTTACTCTTCATTCTTTATCCATTACCCGTCCGGGCATCTCCTCAGAGCGCGGAGAAAGCCTATCATGACGGGAAATTTCAAGAGGCAACGGACCAGTTCAAGGTTGCCGTGGAAAAGAACCCGAAGAAGGCTGAATTACAATTCAATCTGGGCGCCTCTGCTTACAAAAATGGCCAATATGACGATGCCGCAGGGGCCTTTCAAAAGGCCCTGCAGACGGATCAGCCAGCCCTTCAACAACAAACCTTTTACAATCTTGGGAATACGCAGTACCGGCTGGGCCAAAAGACTGAAAAGGAAACCCCCCAACAGACCATCCATGTGTGGCAGCAGGCGCTTCAATATTATCAGCACGCCTTCCAGCTCGAGACGGACGATGCCGATGCCAGATTCAACTACGAATTCGTAAAAAAGAAACTCGAAGAGCTTCAAAAGCAGCAACCCGAAGAAAAAAAAGAGGCCCCAAAAGATGAACAGAAACAGGATGATTCCAAACAGAATGAACCGCAGGAATCATCCGGACAAAAAGAATCGGCTCAGGATCAGAAGGATGCAAAGAATGAGCAAAAGCAGGACGGCATGAATCAGGAAAAGACCAGGGAACAACAAGAGAAGGATCAAGCGGCTTCAGCGGCGGAGAAAAGGCGGAAAGATGAGGAAGACGGAGACAAGGAACCGCAGCCATTGCCCGGCCAGATGAACAAGGAAGAGGCTCGCAATCTCCTCGACTCGCTTAAAGCTGATGAAAGAAAGATGCCGATTGTGCTGGATCCGACAAACAAAGGAATTGGAGTGGAGGATACGCCGAAGCGTGATTGGTGAATACATGAGACATTACAATTCATGCGGCGCTTCTGCGAAGTGCCAGGGTTTTTTCCTGGTGACTGCGCTTCACAGAAGCGCAACTACATTATTAAAAGACGTTCTTCTCTTTCTTCTCTTAATGAGCCACGCACACCTTGCCATTGCCTCTGACGTCCGTGCCAAAGCTGTTTTGCGGGCGGAAGAAATTACTTTGGGCGACTCGACGGTATTGGCCATTGTCATTGAAGGCACACCCAGCGTTGGTCGACCACAGATTCCTGCTGTGGATGGTCTGGAATTCAGCCATGTCGGACAATCCACAAATCTTCAATTCATCAATGGTGTGATGAGCGGAGGTGTTACTCATTCTTATCAGGTTATCCCGCAGCGGGAGGGTACATTCACCATCCCTGAGATTCAGGTGGCGGCGGGAAAGAGCGCGGTTAAGACAAATTCCCTGACTCTGCGCGTAAGAAAGTCATCCCTCCTGCCATTGCCTCCAACTTCCTCAAAAAGGGCCTCTCCTGCTTCGTCCGGAAGCTCATCCACAAATTCAACAGCCTCGGCGGTTTCACCCGAGGCTGCCATGATTGAATTGGTTTATCCGAAACGCGATTTTTATGTCGGCGAGTTGGCGCCCGTGGATCTGAAAGTTTATCTTCACACCGGACTTAAAATTGAGGGTGTTTCCCGTCCGACATTGTCGGGCACAGCTTTTACCGTCAGTAAACTTGCTGATCAGCCTGAACAAGCCCAGGAAATCATGCATGGCGTGTATTACACGGCGCTTACCTGGCATACTGCGGTGGCTGCGGTAAAAACCGGTGAGCATCCCCTGGGAGCACAAATTGAGTGTGTGATCCTTATTCGTGAACCTCTACGCCGCCGTTCATCATCCGGAAACAACCTGTTTGATGATTTTTTTTCGAATGGTTTTCTCAACCGCGTTCAGCAAAAGCGGGTGATTCTTCGGAGCCAGGATTCCACGGTTAAAATCCTGCCTCTCCCCACCGAAAACCGGCCATCGGACTTTTCGGGAGGCATCGGTCGTTTCCAGATTTCCGCTTCCGCTGTTCCCGTGGAAGTAACGGCGGGAGATCCGGTTACATTCAAGCTGACCTTGTCGGGCGTCGGTAATTTCGACCGCGTTCGAGTCCCTGAGTTATCCAAAAGCCAGAGCTTTAAAACATACGCGCCCAGCGCCAAATTCGAACCGTCCGATGAGGCCGGTTATGCCGGTCGGAAGATATTCGAACAAGTGATTGTTCCACAGAACGCAGAGATTAAACAGATCCCGGATTTGTCGTTCAGTTTTTTCGACCCGGAAAACAGGAAATATGTCACCATCACATCAACTGCGATCCCGCTCCATGTCTTACCAGCGCCTGCGCAGGCAATAACCACTTTGCCCATCGCACAGCCCCCTCCGATGGCTGGCGTGGTGGAACTGGCGCCCAATAAACTGGAACCGGGGCGGATGGTTTCCAATTTTACACCCATTATTCTAAAATCCTGGTTTTGGTGTGTTCCTTCGCTTCCACTTCTTACGCTGGCCGTGGCCTGGGGCACAGCGCGTCGACGCGACCGACTGGCCAGGGACCCTGACTTCACGCGCACGGTGTCGGCGAATCGCGCAATTCGCGAGCAGTTGGGTGTCCTTGAGCGCGCCCTGAAAGAAGGTGACGCTCAGGCCTTTTTCGCTGCAGCCCGGCGAATTTTACAGGAACGGCTGGGCGAACGATTGGGCGCCCGCTCCGAAACCATCACCTTATCTGAAATCGAAAATCATCTGAAGGAGGATTCCATGTTGATTCACACTCTGCGGGAAATCTTCCAGACAGCAGATGCAGTTGCGTATTCGGGACAGGCGTTCAACAGCGAGAGATTGAATGAATGGAAGCGCGCAGTTCTGGAAATGTTGAAGAAATTGGGGAAATGATGAAGCATTGTTTGAAGAATTGCAGGGCGACGGGCCCCGTCGCCTTCCATGAAACGGCGGGCGGGCCGCCAGCCCTGCAAAATTCCGGTGAGAAATACGTGTCAGCGACGGCTCCTACACAATATTTATGGGCGCTTTTTTTATCCATCATTGTGAGCACCACCTCTCTGTTTGCCGCTAATCCAGAGGATGTTTTCAACCAGGCCAATACTGCCTTCGTCTCCGGAAAGTACGCAGATGCCATTCGGGACTATGAATCTCTAACGACGCAGAGTGGTTATTCCGCAGCACTACTATATAATCTGGGAAACGCCTATTATCGGAACGGACAAATCGGGCATGCCATTCTGAATTACGAACGGGCGTTCTGGCTGGACCCCAACGACGCCGACATCAGGGCCAACCTTCAATTTGTTCGGCGCGCGGCCGGTTTTTTCGAGGCCGACCGATCATGGTGGCAAACGCTGTCTGACTTTCTCCGTCTGGACTCCTGGACATGGCTGTTTGTGATCTCACTTGCCTTGCTGTGCGCAGCATTCATTTTGCGCATGACGAAGCCCACGATGAGAGCGGGTCTTCGGTCCCTGATTTGGGCTTGCCTGCTGCTGCTGGGTGTCTCCGCCACATCCATTGTGACCAGAATGTCGGAATTGAACCGGGCAGTTGTCCTTGTTTCCGAGACCCCCCTGAGAATTGCGCCGCTCGATCCGTTGCCTGCTTCACCGACACTCCCGGCGGGTGCCATCCTTGAAATCCAGAAACAACAAGGTTTGTTTTTCTGTGTTCGCACGGAAGATGGAAGGAGTGGGTGGGTTTTGATGAAGCAGGTGGAACGAGTTGTGTCGCCCATTAGCGCAACGTGTCAATAAGGGGAAACACTGCTGCGTCCCAACCCCGAATTTATTCGGAACTGGAATTGCTGTTGCCAATGCTTTAACCACAACGACGCATTGGAACGATGAACGTTCAAAATCGATGCAATCTCTCCACTGGTACGACCGTCCAGGTTCAATCGTATCCCGTGCAAGCGCTGAGCCACACGTCTCTCCCCATCTTTCTCCGCTCGCCTTTGAAATTTGATCACTCTTTCTCGCATGCGATTTCCACCAACATTCATTCTCGCTTTCATGGATTTTCCTCCACGAAAACCTTAACACATCCAATCCATTATGTCGCGTTATTTATGCGCGTATATATAACGCTCCATCCTCGATCAGTTCCTGAACATCTCTGTTATTTTCTGGCGATCCCCTTCGAGGAACAAATGTTATGGAATTATCCGGAAGTCGCTGCGCTTGCTGTTCTTCCCCATGAGACATGGGAACCCATCGCGCGCCTTCACCTGCAGGATGCATAAACCTACATCTGCAACATTTGACAAGCCATCTCTCTTCGGAATACGATGGTGTTTCTCCTTGTAAGAACGGATCACCCGATGTCACACCAGATTTTCCGTGAACTGAAGGATTTCATCAGGCGCAATCAGCTTGATTTGTTTCCCCTGCGAAAAACGCTTAAAAGTTATTCCAGGGAAAAGGCTTGGTCGGATGTGTGCGCGGGTGTGAATGTTGCTCTGGTTGCGTTTCCACAAAGCATGGCATACGCACTGATTGCGGGACTGCCCATCAAGTACGGCCTGTATGGAGTGGCCATATCGGCAGTGATTGGATCCTTCTTTCTAAGTTCCCGTTTTCTCAGCCTGGGACCATCCAATTCGACCGCAGTGCTGGTAGCAAGTGTGTTTCTTGCGTTACAGGGGCAAGTAGACAAAATGGCGGCGCTAAGCCTGTTAACTTTGATGGTTGGAGTGATTCTGATCGTTGGAGCTTGCCTGAAAGCCGCAGATCTGACCAAACTTGTTTCTCAAAGTGTAATTGTGGGGTATATCACAGGGGCAGCGTTATTGATCATTGCCAATCAGGTGCACTCGGTATTGGGATATAGTCTGCCGGAGGCTGCCACATTTTTTCATGTCTGCAAGCAAACGTTGGAACATGTTGAAAAAACTCAGTGGCCTTCGCTGGCGCTGGGACTTGCGACTTTTGGCTTTTATAAACTGTGCAACCGTTTTCTGAAGAAACTGCCGAATGCTGCCTTGACTCTGGTCGCAATGTCCTTTGTAGCCCAGGGCATGCTTCATGAGGGTTACAATGTGGCCTTACTTGATCCTATTCCCGTTGGGGAATGGCCTGTTACGCCGCCAGACTTGAAGATGGGGTGGTTTAGTAAACTGTTCAGCGGCGCCCTGGCAATCGCGTTCCTGACAGGATTGCAGGGTAATTCCATTGCAAAATCACTATCGAATCGAACCGGCGACCGGGTGCACTCGAATCAGGACATGCTCGGTTTCGGAGTTGCCAACATCATGTCTTCGTTTTTTTGTGGAATGCCTGCTGCTCCATCCCTGGTACGATCAGGACTCAACTGGACCAGTGGAGCAGTCACAAACCTGGCCAATGTGATCTGTGGCATTATTTGCGCAGTGGGTGTTCTAACACTTGGAAATCTCATCGGCTATATCCCCAAATCATCTCTCGCAGTCATCGTAATCTGTTCGGCGACGGCATTGATCGATTCGCGCGCGCTTCGAATCACACTCAAAACCACGAAATCTGATGCGATCGTTGTTTTAACAACCTTCATCAGTGCTCTTTTGATTCCTCTGGATCATGCCATCTATCTGGGAGTGGTTATTTCCATTACGCTTTTCCTTCGCAAAGCCGGCAGCCCACAACTTGTGGAATACACCTTTGATGACACAGGTCAACTCCACGAGGTGGAACATAATGACCGGCGAAGTGATCCGCATGTTTCCATTATCCATGTGGAAGGAGATCTGTTTTTTGGAGCCACAGATTTGTTCCGCGAAGAAATCCGCAAGGTGTGTCGCGATCCCAACTTAAAGGTGGTGATTCTTCGACTAAAAAACGCCCATAATCTGGATGCCACCAGCGTGATGGCTCTGGAAGAGCTCATCACCCATTTGCGCGAAACAGGGCGCCATCTGCTCATCAGTGGCGCGATGCGTGATGTTGAACGCGTTTTGCTCAACTCCGGCCTGATTGACGTATTAGGGAAGGAAAACTTTTTTGAGGCCTCTCCTCAGAATCCCAATATTTCCACCCGCGACGCGCTCAAACGAGCCCAGGAATTACTGGGACGAAAAGAGGCGCCCATTCGCATCTTCTACGATCCGGCCCGGCAGAAGAAAGAGGAAGGTTGATTGCGGAAAACTGTCCACAGTCCATGGACCACAGTTTCTATCTTTCGACAGAATTAACAGAATTTACAAAATTTTGAAACGTACTCATATTGTATGGACATGAATGCCATTCTTGCATTGGAAGATGGAATGGTTTTCCATGGAGAAGCATTTGGGGCATCAAGCACGGCGTTCGGAGAAGTCTGTTTTAATACCTCCATGACGGGATATCAGGAGATTCTCACCGATCCATCGTACAAAGGTCAAATCGTGACAATGACCTATCCGTTGATCGGCAACTATGGAATCAATACACTGGATGTGGAAAGCGCTCATCCGCAAGTCGCCGGGTTCGTGGTGCGGGAATTGTCGCAAATTGCCTCAAGCTGGCGTTCAGAAATGTCGCTCAATGATTATCTTTTTCAAAACCATATCCCCGGCATCCAGAACATCGATACACGCGCCCTGACCAAACACCTGCGAAGCCGTGGGGCGATGAAGGGGATTTTAACCACAGAACCCATCAGCGATGCTGAGGCCGTTGAACGCGCCCGGCAATGGCACGGACTCATTGGTGTGGACTATGTAAAGGAAGTCACCTGCCCGTCATCGTATGACTGGGATCCGGAAGACTCTCTCAGCCGACGATGGCGTATTCCAGGAACCAGCAATGCCGTGGGCGGGGCGCCATGTTCCGACGGTGAGGATCATGGTCAAGGCAGCGAAACCTATCGCTGGAGTTTGCCGCCGGTGCGATACCACATTGTGGCTTATGATTTTGGCATCAAACAGAATATTTTGCGCCGTTTGCGTCAACATGGATTCAAGGTCAGAGTGGTACCGGCAACCACATCTGCCGAGGAAGTATTAAAATACGACCCGGACGGTATTTTTCTTTCCAACGGGCCAGGTGATCCTGCGGCTCTGGATTATGCGGTGCGAGCTGTAACAACACTCATTGGCAAAAAGCCTGTTTTTGGAATTTGCCTCGGTCATCAGATCCTGGGGTTGGCGTTTGGAGGACGGACATTCAAACTGAAATTCGGCCACCGCGGAGGCAACCAGCCTGTCAAAGATCTGATATCCGGTAAAATCTCCATCACCTCTCAAAATCATGGTTTTGCCGTGGACGCGGAGTCGTTACCCAAAGAGGTTGAGCAAACACAGATCAATCTGAACGACCAAACCTGTGAAGGGTTTCGTCACCGCGAGCTGCCGTTGTTCTGTGTGCAATATCATCCGGAAGCTTCTCCGGGGCCTCATGACGCAAATCATCTCTTCACCGAATTCAGGTTGATGATTGGGAAAGGGAAATATCCGGGTTAAGTCCAATGCCTTTAAGAAATTGAAGCACGAAGAGGGATAATTTCATAGGAGAAAGGAGAGTGACGGTAAACTTCCGTGGCCAATTTCGATTTTCAATTCCTTGAAGAAGAGTTCCTGTTCCCAGCGTTGGGCCTGGAGTTTGAGAAAGAGCTGAGCCGCTGATTTTTTTAACGAGGATGTGTTTTGCATCCCAAGCTTATGACAGGTTTAGGTCAAAAAAGTCCGGAAAATTTTCCCTATCCCTATTTCTCATCCTCCCAAGACATCGCCCCACAAAAAAACTCTACGCCAACCTATCATGACCTGCCAACATGCTCCTTTCTCCTATGAAATTATCCCTCTTCGTGCTTCAATTTCTTAAAGGCATTGCTGCTAAGCCCTAATCTCCACCCTCACCTCCCATGCCATCTGCCATCGAAAGAATTGATTCTGAAATCAAAGCTTCCATGTTCGCGAAGGACGCAATCAAACTCGGCACTCTGCGCATGTTCAAGAGCGCGCTCAGATATTACCAGATCGAAAAGAAGCTCGATACTCTTTCGGACAAGGATGTCATCACCATCGCACAAAAGCAGATCAAACAGCGGCAGGATTCCATCGAAAGTTTCCGCAATGGAGGTCGTGAGGACCTGCTCCAAAAGGAGGAAGCTGAGATGGCCATTCTAAAAACCTATCTGCCCCAGGAGCTCTCGAATGAGGAATTGGAAGCCCTCATTAAAACTGTCATCGCAGAGGTCTGGGCAACCACCCGGGCACAAATCGGCCTTGTGATGAAAACCGCGATTGCCAGAGCAGCGGGACGCGCCGACGGAAAATCAATCAATGCAATCGCACTCAAATTGCTTCCACCATGAGTACGCAGTTTCATAAATACACTAGCCTTTGAGGTGAACGCTTTGCTCCACGATCATGGGCCACGTCCATCACATGACTGATCCGCTCCCGCGACAAGAGTTTGAGACTCAGGAGGGCGAGAAAATACTGCAAGAGAGGGATGGCCGGGGCGCCCGGATAGCCGGCGCGCCGCACCAACTGTCCAATCTGCAATTGTGCCAGCAATGGTAAAAACAGAAACAAGCCGCCCGCCGCAGTGGGAAAATGGGTGGGGGTCAACACAAAGGCGCGCCGATCGGCCTTGGCGGCAGCCAGCGGCCGGGGTTCAGCGGGGCGTTCTTCATCCAGTCGCCGTGGAAGGCGTGCGAATCCGGCTTGGGAGAGGATTTCCCAGATGGCGCGCACACTGATGACCTGTCCACGAGCTGCCAAGTGGCTGTGGATATCGTAAATGGAGTGATTTTTCTTGCGCAACTCGATGATGAGAGAACGGACCGGATCCTTTTTTGGTTGGTGCTTGGGACATGGGCGGTGTTGTGCGATTCGGTTAAAGTCCAGGTCCTTCCGCAAGACGGATGCCCCTCGACAAGAAGAGATGGATCACCAAAAAATATTAACCGAATTCCCCTCTGCGAAAATCCAGGTTAGTGTTGCACGGAAAAAGATCACACAGCTCCGCCGTGTGATCCCAGAAAAAATAAATGCCGCACCATCCAAAAGGATCGTGCGTAATATGGAAAAACACAGACTACGGGACAGATACGCTTTCGTTTTTTAACAGTTTACGACCCTAAAAGTACATTTTCTGTAGGGAGATTAAATCCAATCTCATTCTTGTCACAATCTGGGATGCCCAAAATAAAATTCTGTTGGTTATCTCCATAAAGACGGGTTCCAATTCCCTGAACACATTCAATTTCAAAAGAAACAGCCTCCTGCAAAAAAAACATAAGCATATTTCCATCCAGCTTGACATTCCTACTCTCCTTAACCATGCGGCTCTGAAGAAGTTCGTCGTCCTTATCGGCAATAAAAGCCAAACCAATTACTTTCTTCTCGGTGTTCCGCAAAAAATCGAAGTCAGCAAAATATCTATTCACCAAATCAAATGGGCGATTCTGAAAAAAAAAGATACTTGGAAGCTCTTCCACTAAAGCCGCCTTCACCTCATTTGCATCAAACCACAAGACAATATTGCTCATGGGGCAGCGATAGATTTTATCGCTTCATGTATAGCACCCGCTCGGTTTGATTGTGTTTCAAAAGCGTTCTTACCTGCTTGCTTGGATTGTTCGGTCGTCGCATTCTTGATTTGTTCAGCAGCCTTTTTCATACCATTTTTTGCAATTTCTAAAGCCTTCTTAACAGCTTCTCGTTTCAATGCATTTAGCACTGGCAAATCAGGTAGACCTTCTGCCAACCGGGCAGCGCTTACTGCTGCCTCTGGATTCTTACTAACAGAATCCATCGCCAATTCAAGGGGATCGATCCAGTTGACAGGATTATTGGCGACAAAAAGCCCAGTCCGCACTTCGCCAGTCCCCTCAAAAACGTCACTATGCGGTTTTAGATCCGACCAGGAGACTCGTTTCAACTCTTCTTCCAGCCGTGCAGCCCGACGACTGGGGAAAAGAGTTCTGTCCCCGGGATGGTTTTGAACCTCAATCACAGAGGGGATTTTGCCTTTTTTGTCTCTGAGAAGCAACCTCCTTTTCTCTCGGATGACATCGGCGGTGAGCTTCTTCGAGATTCACGTCATCGAGGACAAGATTCATGAGCTCGAGCTTGCGGATGCCGGTGGCGTAAAGCACTTCGAGGATGACCCGATCCCGATAGCCGACGTGTGTTGAAGTGTCCGGCGTCTCGACGATCTTGCGCGCCTCCTGGGGCGTGAGGATGTTGCGGGGAAGCCGCTGCGGCTCTCGCGCAAATTCGATTTCCTCGGTCGGATCACGGCCGATGTAACCCTCTTGTTT
>Ga0114940_10000895_pt1 | contig 11885 bp, 15 predicted proteins | sample ColdCreekSource_FD_87195 | JGI IMG/M metagenome (GOLD analysis project Ga0114940, IMG submission 87195) | Groundwater microbial communities from Cold Creek, Nevada to study Microbial Dark Matter (Phase II) - Cold Creek Source | ecosystem: Environmental > Aquatic > Deep subsurface > Groundwater ... | reverse complement strand
TTATTTCGTTGAAAATGACAAGGCGAACCTTTCCGGCATCCTCGCCACGTTATGTCCTGCCGACAAGAAATTCATCCATGGCATGCACGATGCCATCATGACACTGGCCATGCCCCAGTAGAGTCATCCTGATCCCGCAGTGGCGGGAGAAGGCTGTCTCACGATCAGGAAAGGCTTGCCTCCTTTGCTTCTTATCGGCATCGCTATGATGTTATGGCAAAGAACCATACCATCTCCCGAAGCGGGCGTTTCCAGCAGGCCCTCAGTAATGAGGTGCTGAATTACGCCCAGTCCATCCTTTTTGACTGGCGACTCTATCGACACGACATCGCCGGCTCCATTGCCCACGCTACGATGCTGGCCAAAGTTGGACTGATCGCACGCAAAGAGCGCGACCAGATCATTCGTGGTCTGAAACAGATCGAGAAGGAAATTGAAACCGGAAAGTTCAAATGGAAACTGGAACTGGAGGATGTGCACATGAACATCGAAGCCGCGCTGACAGTTCGTGTTCCGGCCGGCGCCAAACTTCATACTGCCCGAAGTCGCAACGACCAGGTGGCCACGGATCTTCGTCTTTGGATCAAAGACGAAATTAAAAATTTAAAATTTAAAATTAAAAATCTGCAAAAGGCATTGGTTGACCTAGCCGAGCGCACCCGTATTCCTGCGGGGACCCAAAATCCAAAATCCAAAATCCAAAATCCTCGCTTCCTGCCCATCCCCGGCTACACCCACCTGCAACGGGCTCAACCTGTTCTCGCAGCCCACCACCTTCTTGCTTACGTGGAAATGCTGGAGCGGGATCGAGAACGATTCTCAAACTGCGCGCACCGTGCGGATGTTTGCCCATTGGGTTCAGGAGCGATCGCCGGCACCAGCCTTCCAATTGACCGCAAAATGACGGCAAGGCTCCTTGGATTTCGCGAGGTCAGCGCCAATTCCATGGATGCCGTCAGCGACCGGGACTTCGTGGCGGAGTTCATATTCGTGACCGCGTTGACGGGTGTGCACCTTTCACGATTGGCTGAAGATCTGATTCTTTGGTCCAGCAATGAATTTGGTTTTATCACCATTGGCGACTCATACACCACTGGATCTTCCCTCATGCCCCAGAAGAAGAATCCCGATGTCGCTGAACTCGGACGTGGAAAGACTGGCCGCTTGATTGGCAACCTGATGGGTATCCTAACCCTCCTCAAAGGACTGCCCATGACTTACAATCGGGATCTGCAAGAGGACAAACCACTCCTTTTCGATTCTGCCATTACACTTTCCACAACTCTTTCGGTCTTTGCCGGCATGCTGAATGCCACTCGGTTCAACCCCGAGGCGTGCCTCAGGGCGGTTTCGGATGCCAATCTGCTCGCAACAGAGGTGGTGGATTTGCTCGTGCGCGAAGGCATCCCCTTTCGCAAGGCTCATCACCTGATCGGAGTCGCCGTGCGTTACGCAGAGGAACGACATAAACCTTTGAGCGCTCTCACCCGTGTCGACTGGCAGAGGATTTGTCCCGGTCTCTTTACCAAGCCAAGGGCATGGAAATGCGATATCCGACACGTCCTGCGGCTGGACAAGGTGTTTCAATCACGCGATCGATTGATCGGCGCCCCCGGCCAACGCCGGGTGGAAACCCAGCTCAAAATCTGGAAGCGACGGATGATGGAGAAACAGGTTCGTTTTGCCCCAGCAGCAGTCACCACCCTTTGTCCTTCAGCGGTGGAATGGGCGGAGCTTTTCTGATCCGCCATAAAAAGAAATTGATGATTCTTCTACGTCTCCGTCTTGGAGGGAGTCGTCACTCCAGCCTGCCTCTCTTTCATCGCAAAGTGGAGATTCCGTGAATAAGGGATCCAGGTAAAAATATAGGCGCCGATCCCAACAGAATCCCGTTGGTGAATGAAGTAGATCAGGAGACAAAGGGATCCCAGGAGGCTGCAATACCAGAATGCAAGCGGAACCACGACCTTCCGGTGGCGTTCCGTGGCGAGCCATTGGATGATGAACCGCGAGAAAAAGATCGCATTACCGGTCCACCCAAGCACTTTCCAGAAGCTCCAGGCGATCCCCAGAAATTTTCCGTCGAAATATAAGAAGTCCATAATGGCAGTCGAAGGTTAAAAGTTAAAAGCGCATTTTTTCGTCCAAGATCATATGGCCTGGTTGAAACCACTCTGTTCGGCGAAGTTATTTTTCTCCACAACACGATATTTTAGCTGCCGGCTTTTCATCCAACGTACGGCAAGGAGATCGGCAAAGGATTTGAAAAGACGATTCCAGACACCGTAGTGCGATTGCCCGGTGAAACGATCCCGCGGCGTGATGGGAATCTCCACCACCTTCCACCCTTCCATCCGAAAGAGCGTGGGTAAAAACCGATGGGCGCCACGAAAAAACTTAATATCTCTCAAACATTCGCGCTTGAACGCCCGGTAGGTGCAGCCGGCGTCGGTGATGTTTTCTGCGCTTAATTTGTTGCGCACCCGGTTGGCAATGGTGGAGGATACACGCCGCAGCCAGTTGTCAGCGCGTTCGTGAACGCGGCTGCCGCATGCACAATCGGCTGTCTTCAGGGCTTCCAGAAATCTTGGGATGTCATGCGGGTCATTTTGAAGATCGGCATCGAGCGTAATGATGACGTCTCCCTTCGCCGCCTTCATGCCCGCGGAGGAGGAGGCGGTTTCTCCGCAATTTTCAGCAAACCGCTGAATCCTCCATCGTGAATCCCGGGTTGCAATCCCGCAGAGGATTTCCCAGCTCCGGTCCCGGCTGGCATCATCAGTCACAACCACCTCATAATCATTGGCAACGGTCTTCATGGCCTCGGAAATCTCGGAGTGCAACCGTTCGAGATTTCCTTCCTCGTTATAAACGGGGATGACAAGGGACAGGTGTGGCATGGACTATGGTTTTCCGAGTTTCTCCTGGCGCAATTTCATCAATTCAGCTTTGAGGGGTTAATAGTTAACCCGTTGATTTTTTTCTCAGGAGGCGCATGAGTTCACGACCTTCACGACCAGGATAACCGGTGGTGGGAACCCATTCCTTTTGCAACTCAAAACAAGGGGCGAAAAGCGTGTTGAGTTCATCTTTGGTGGCTGGAAAGGGAGGTCCTTCCTTTCCCTCCAAATCCGGATTCATGAAGAAAATGGCGAGAAGTAAACCGGAATCCTTGAGGACACCGTGAATGATCCGAACGTATTCCGGGCGCTGCCGGACCTGGATTGCACAGAAACAGGTGTGCTCAAAGACCCAGTCAAAACTGTTTTTATAGTGGCCCTGTAAATGGAAGAGATCTCCTTCGATATATGTCTCCCGACCAACCGCCGTAAAGGATTGCGCCCGCTGGATGGCGCTCGGGGCGAAATCCAGACCGATCACCTCAGCCCCTTTTCGGGACAGGGCTCGCACATCATGCCCAACGCCACAACCCGGCACAAAAACTTTCCCATGCAATATTTCACGAACTAGAAAATCCATGAGCGGAGGCGCCGCATATCCCTTTTCCCATGGAGTATCCCCACTCTGGTATCTGCTTTCCCAATTCTTGATCTCGTCCAATTGTGATTCCATCCCTGATTTTGCGTTTCAGGTTCTGATAAAGGTCTTCATCTGCTGGCAAACAAAATCCACGTCCTTCTCGGCAAGATGCGGATAAATTGGCAATGAGAGAATGCGATCCACGATCTTCTCTGTGACGGACAGCCTGGGCAGATCATTATATAGCGCGGTGATGGCTGGTTGTCGATGGTTTGGCACCGGGTAATGCACACCCGTGCCAATTCCATGCTCCTTTAAATGGGCAGCCAGGGCATCCCGTTTTTCCACCTGAACGACAAACATGTGGTAAACCGGCACGCATCCCTCACGCTCCAGTGGCAGTTGAACCTGTGGCATTCCCGAAAGCCGCTGACGGTACCAGTCAACAACCTGACGCCTTTTCACATTGAACTCATTCAATCGCTTCAACTGTTCCCGTCCGATCGCCGCCTGGATTTCGTTGAAGCGCAAATTGAATCCGACCATTTCGTGGAGATACTTATCCTTTCGCCCATGATTGCGCAGCATTCGAATGCGCTCGGCTACCGCGGAATCATTGGTGGTAATGCATCCGCCATCACCAAACACCGTAAGGTTTTTAGAAGGATAAAAAGAAAACGCGCCAAAGGTTCCCATTCCACCCACCTGTTTACCCTTCCAAGTGGCTCCGTGGGCCTGAGCACAGTCTTCGATCCAGAAGAGTCGATGCTTTTCAGCGATTATCCTCACCCGATCGATATCAGCAGGGTGACCATAAAGATGCACCGGCATGATCCCCACGGTGCGCGAGTTGATGTGCGCCTCGATCTGGTTGACATCCAGAGTGTAACTCTCATCCACATCGAGAAAGACCGGTTTGGCACCAACATGGATGATCGGTTCGATGCTGGGAAAGGCAGTATGCGAGGGAACCAGGATTTCGTCGCCGGGTTTGATCTTCAGCGCGAGAAGGAGCAAGTGGACAGCCGCCGTCCACGAGCTGGAAAGGACACAGTGTTTGACCCCCGCGAAGGCAGCCAACTCCTGTTCGAAAGCCTCACATTCCCTGCCAAGGATGTAGTTCTGGGAATCGACGGCAGCAAGGATGTGCTGCTTGATGGCTTCGTCAATATAAACTCGTGAAAGTGGAATCTTCACACAGTTTCTATAGCAATCTATTGCGGATTTATTCACGTATAACGTCCGTCACTTTCCGATGACTGACATCCGTATCATGTTGTCCAAATAAGATGGTTTCGTAAAGAGCGATAAGTTTCTTCGCGTTCTGTGCCACGTCAAATCTTTCCATGAGGATCTCCCGTCCTCCACCGGCCAGCCGTGCTGAGAGAGCGCGATCGGTCAGAACGCGCTCAAGCGCCTCCGCCAGCCTCGCTGGTGATTGCGGAGGCACCAGCAGACCATTTCGATCCTGGATGATGATTTCATTGATGCCGGTGACATCGGTTCCCATCACCGGTTTGTCAAAAGCCATGCCCTCCAGCAGGGAAAAGCCAAGACCTTCCCATAGAGAGCAGAGCGTGACCACATCAGCCAGTTGAAGGATGTCATAAATATCATCGCGCGCGCCCAAGAAATGAAAATGATCGCGCAGTTGCAGATGATCCCGGAGCGATTCAAGTGTCCCCCGTTCCTCTCCATCACCGGCCAGTAGAAACTGGGTCTGAGGCAGGCGATCCACCACAATGCGCGCGGCTTGAACGAGGGTATCCAGAGACTTCGAAAAATGAAGTCGGGAGCCACAGACCACCGTTGGACCACTGGAAACACCCAGCTCTTTCCGTTTGGCCTCCAATTCCTGTGGCGTGAGACGTAGAGCATGGAAGGATTCGATGGGCAGGCCATAATAAACCGTGTGAACCTTATCCGGTGGCAACTTTTCCACTTCAAGAAAGGATTTCGCCACAGCATCGGAAATCATCACGACAGCATGACCAAGATGCGCCAGGAGACGATCTTCCGCTCGCGTTTTCCATGAACGATTCAGGCAAAGATTATCCTCGGATGCAACAACACATGGCACACCGGCAGCAATCGCCATCCAACGTCCCAGATGATTCATCTTGATGGTGTTGGCATGAACCACATCAAACGCATGTTTCCGGAAAAATCGATAAATGGCCCACTCCCGCCTTCCCTGCCCCAAACCATCCCATGAAATCACTTGTTCATCCGGCAAACGCAGTTCGGACCGCAAGCTGACCTTGCCCGGCCAGTCATGGAGCACGCCGATCCACACTTGATGCCCCATTTCATGCATGGCGTTGGCAAAATGCACAACGGATCGCTTGATGCCATCGTAGGCAAAGGTGCTCAGCAGAAGACAGATTTTCACAACTACTTCTGCGCCAGAACCATCAGACTCCCACGCCACGGTGGAACCAGGGGGGTGATCCATCCATGCGGCCGATTACGCTCCATACAACCACTGTAATGAGCACAACGCACATCGAATCCATTTCTTTCCAGTAAGCCGGTCAATTCAGCCATGGTATATTCACGGATGTGTGTGAGATGGTCGGTGATGTTTTCCGATATCACGTTTTCCGGAAAAGGCTCCATTGGGTTTCGTCCTGCAATCAACTTCATGATGTTCGTCAGGCGCGCAATATTGGGTGTTGTTACAATCAAAAAACCGCGATTGGCGAGCAGTCTCTTCAATTCCTGAAAGATCAATGGCGGCGCCAGACGCAAATGTTCCAGCACTTCAGAAAAAATGATCGCGTGAAAGCTCGTGTCCGGAAACGGCAAAGGTTCCATGCCAAGTTTTCCCGGATGAACAATAATCCCGTGTTCTTGTGCAAAGGCGCAATAGGCTGGAATGTTCTCCGGCAGCTCCAGACCTTCACATCGCCAGTTTTTATCCTGCTTCAAGAGCACCGGGAGAAACCCGTAAGCAATCCCCACGTCGAGAAGGCGGGCGCCATGGACCGGAGGATCCGGCAACATGGCGGCGATCTCAGCAAGGCGATGACGTTCTGTCATCAGGTATTGCTTCACAGACTGGACGTTCACCACCCGGCCACGGTAGTCCAGACGTGGTTTGGGATACAAATTCGGGATGTCCATGGCGAATGAATCGAGTAATTCCAATGCCCGATAATTCGTCATCATAGGTTTGATTGCATTCTTTAATGAGACTGATGACACCAATGGATGCGGGGATTTATGTCGTGTGTTCAGCCGGGTTGCAATGTAACAAATCAGATCCACACAAGGGGATTGCTGAAAACTCCTTTCCCGTGTAAGAAAATCGCTTCAATGATCCCGATTCCTCAACCCGTCCCCCTTGAAGATGCCTGGAATGATGTCCTTGGAAAGGCAATGCGCGGCACGGGCATTGATGATAAAAACCTCGCTTCCTCGGCGAACATCATCCCTTCCCAGCTTAAACACATTCTCGCAGGAGAACGCCCTTCGGAAGACACACTCCGTCGACTGGCCATTGCAGTTGGCCTGCGCCCCACCCCGTTTCTTGACCTGGCCTTCGGCCGTTACAAACCGAAACCCATCGAAGCATCCCGATGGCCTGGCGTGACTCAAATGTCCACCCGCTACATGGATATGATCGTTAATTGTTATCTTCTCTGGGACACCACCTCTCGTGAAGCCATTCTTTTTGACACCGGCGCTGAAATGGCTCCTCTCCAACAAGCTCTCGAAAGCCATCACCTGAAACTTTCTGCGATATGCGTTACGCACACCCACGGCGATCATATTGCCATTTTGGATGAAGTGATGGCCGCTTATCATCCTCGTCTTTATGCTCCCAGGAACGAACCGGCAACCAAAGCCACGCTCATCGGGGAAGGAACAGAAATCCAGGTCGGCAGGTTGCAGGGGAAAGCTCTGTTGACAGATGGACATAGCGCCGGGCACTTGTCATACATCGTCACATCACCCGAATGGCCGGCGTCGGTCGCCGTGGTTGGGGATGCTCTGTTTGCCGGTTCCATGGGCGGTGGCGCGGTCTCTTACCAGCGCCTGCGCCAAAATGTTCAGACGAAACTCCTGACACTGCCTCCTGCCACTCTCCTCTGCCCAGGACATGGCCCCATCACGACGGTGGAAGAAGAAGACAAACACAATCCATTTGGCTGACAAATTCTCATTGACATACGAACGTAATAACGTACGTTTGTGACATGACAACTCTCACCGTTACGAATGCCCGGGCTTCGCTTTATAAGCTCATTGATGAGACTGCAGTATCACACAAACCCATTCAAATTAGTGGGAAAAGGAATTGTGCGGTTCTTGTTTCGGAAGAAGATTGGGAGGCGATTCAGGAAACCATTTATCTGCTTTCCATTTCTGGTATGCGAGAATCAATTCTGAAGGGTCTGGCAACACCCGTTGAAAAGTGTTCCAATAAACTTCGCTGGTGAGCTGGAGACTCATTTACACCAACCAAGCCCAAAAAGACGCAAAAAAACTTGCATCTTCAGGACTTCGTCTTAAGGCAGAAAAGCTACTCGGGCTGCTTGTGGAGAACCCGTTTCGTCATCCACCACCTTATGAAAAACTTAGTGGGGATCTTTCGGGAGCTTATTCCAGGCGAATCAATATCCAGCACCGTTTGGTGTATCAAGTTCTCAAAGAAGAAAAGACGGTAAAAATCATTCGGCTATGGACTCATTACGAATGAATCTTGAGATTTTAAGGCCGGTGGGTTAGGCTGATTTGTGTTTCAAAACCCATGAGCCAGCCGGATGAGGAAATGTTCGACGATCTGCATGAAGGTGTTCATGCCCTGCGTACAATTTCCAGGACTAAATCCTCTGCGCTGACTGAAAAGGCGGTTGAAACCCTGCACCGGTTGGAGACCACTGTGCCGGCTGCGCGAGACCAACTGCGGGCCTGGAAAGAACAGTTGAAGAACCGGGCTATGAAAGCAGCACAAAAGACCGATCAGGCCGCTCATGAACATCCATGGATCTTCACGCTCAGCGCTCTGGGTTTTGGCCTGCTGGCGGGAATGGTGATTGCGCATTCCATGGATGAAGAGGATGGCTCTTCAGAAGAGAAGCCAGAATCCGGGCTGATCCTGCCTACATCCGGATAATCTTATCAAGCGCCCTGGCTGTGGCCTTCAATGTGGCCTCGGTGGGAGGACTTACTTCGGTTGTCAGACTGCGGTCATAGCCCTGTTTCTTCAGGGCTTTCATGACCTCTTTGAAGGGTACATCACCTTCAAGTAGCGGACAAAATCCATCCATCCAGTTTCCCGAAAGTTTGTAATCCTTGATGTGAACCCGATGGACCTTGTTTCCCAGAATTTCAATCCAGTGCTGGGGCAGACCAAAGCGCAGAATATTGCCCACGTCAAAATAGATGCGCACACTCGGATGATCAAAGGAATCCACAAAATCCTTCAGTTCCAGTGGCGACATCAGGAAATAATTCCAGTTATTTTCGATACAGATCCTGATCTGGTATTTCTCAGCGAACGGCAGCAGCTTTTCGATGAATTCCACGGCGCGCTCGTATGCGGTATCGTAACGCACTGGCTTGAATTTGTGGTTCCCCGGAATTTGCACAGCCCCCGGCACCACGAGAATGGAATCAACCCCCAGCCAGCGTGAAATCTGGATCATCCGGCGGTAGAGTTCCACTGCCCGCTCACGATCCGACGCCAGGTCGGAAGTGGGACACACCGTCCACGCGACATTGCTGGCAAGAGCCGTCAATTGAATGCCTGTCTGGTGTGCCAGACGGCGTGTGTTTTCGCAGTCTTCTTCACTCGCGCCCACATGGAAACGCCCCTTCAGGTCACAAGTGATTTCCACACCTTGATAGCCCAATTTTTTGGCCATGGCAAAACACTGTCCCATGCTCAAGCTGGCAGGAAACGACCACATATTAATCGATTTAATCATGGCAAAAAATGCATGCTACCCTCCCCAGATTGCTGCGATACAGAGGGTTTGAGATGCACGAAGCCCGACAGTATACCCTGATTGCTGGCGGATACAAGAACGATTATCCTGCAACCCGGAACTTGCGATTTCCGATCAGGGCTGAAATTTGTCTGCTGGCATCCTCCGCGGTGCAACCAAAGGAGAGGACGCCTTCATTGCGAACAATCACCATATTGCCGCGTCCCAATTTTTCCTCCACTTCAGATGCCAACGCCGGAGTATCCAGGGCCTGTGGATGATCTGTGACTGGCAGCCCAAGCTCCCCGGCTGCCTTCAAAACTGCTCGGGACCTGGTAAAAACCGTGAAAATAGCCCCACCACGATTCTGATATATCACCGCATGGAGAAGACTCTCCGGGGGCGGTTCCTGTCTTCCCCGAATCGTCACTCGACCCGATGAAAAATCCCATCGTTCCACAAAGACAAGATCTGTTGCGGCAAGTTTCTGCAGGTTCGCGTCCCGCGCTGTGATGACAAACCCGAGTCCATGTCGGTAGCTGAGGCTGCCGCCCTCCTGTCCGGAAACAATTCCTTGCCGGCCCATCTCCCTTCCCCACTCGAACACCGTGTCCGCAAAATTCTGCTTGATCGGAAAAACCTCCGCCGTTTTTTCAAATTCGAACATGAAATGGCTAAAATAAGTGATTGAAATGTGCAGGGGCTTTTGTAAGAAGAGGTGATGGTTGTCGTCTTGGGAAGGGAGGCCCAGGAACGTCAGCCACAGTAGTTCAAATCAAAAACAGAAAACGAGATAAATCTATGGCAGAACAAGCTCAACAACAAAGAAGACCGACGAATGAAGAAATTGCGAAGTGCTCCTATCTCATTTGGGAAAAGGAAGGTTGTCCGCATGGTCGTGATGTTAATTACTGGCTGCGTGCCGAAGCAGAACTGAACGGAGGCCGCAAGTCCCAGTCAGAAACTTCTGAAAATTCGGACGGAGCCAGGAAAAAGAAGAGCTTCGCTTAGAAAACCGAAGCGGTTGAATTCACCGGATCGCTTTCAGGATTCTTTCGATGTCCAGGTAGGAACGGATCAGGCCGCGGATGGTTTCGATTTTGTCACTGTCGGAAGCGCGTGTTTTGATCGTCAGGTCGTGAATGCGGGAAGCCACCTGGTAACTGTCCAAGGGTGCAGCCATGACGGGCATGCGGGAGCGGCGGATCATTTCCAGCACGTTGTGATGTGGCTGAAGGTCGTCGGAAAGAAGGATGCCGGCAAGGCCTTCTCCGGGAGATAGCAGGGCGGAAGAACTAAGAGCTGCCAGGATCAGGTCCTCCCGGTCACCGGGGGTGATTACCAGTGAACCAGGATGGAAGTAATCCATTGCGTGGCGCGAACTCATGGCGCCAATGATGGTGCGGGCAACCCGCCGGTCACTGTTTTCGGCACCATGAACGAATCGCGCATCGAGTTGTTCACAGATCTGGCTGAGTGTCGGATTTTCCAGTTCTTCAAGGCGGGGCATGACGCCGAGCAAATCAACACCGATGCGCTTGAGTCCTTTGCGGGCAAAATCGGAAATTTGCGCCATTTTATCCGGCAGCACCTTGTTCATCACCACGCCAATCAAAGGCACCTGCATCTGATCGAAGAGAGCCTTGTTGAGTGCTATTTCGTCAATGGGTCTCCCAATACCTCCCCGGGTAACAAGAATAACCCGGGCATCCAGCAGCTTGGCAACCGTGGCATTGGACAGATCGAAGACCGATCCGACGCCAGCATGTCCGGTTCCCTCCACAATCACGCACTCCTTTTCCCATGCGATGCGGTCGAAAGCCCTGGTCACCTTGCGAACGAGAGTTTCATGATTGCCGCTCAACAGATATTTACGCGTGAATTCAGGTTCTACAGCCACCGGACTCATTTCCGCAATCGGATCACTGCCTCCGAACACCTGATTGATGAGAACAGAGTCTTCGTCAATATTAAGGCCATCTACTTCGACAAATCGATGGCCCACCGGTTTGATGTAACCGATGCGCAAGGATCGCTCGCGCAGAGCCGAGATCAGGCCGAGAGCAACCGTGGTCTTGCCGTCGTTCATCTGTGTCGCGGCGATGAAGAGGCGCGGGGTGGTTCGGTTTTCTGGAATCAACGCCGGTTTGATCTGGGCGCTGAAGGGAGTCGTGCTCTCTGTCATGAAAATGGTCAGGACAGGAGACGGCCTGCTGAGGCACGACCGGCATCCGGATAGAGTTTGCGATACTCAACCGATTGCAGAGCTACAATGGCGGCAGAGCCAGCCACCTCATTGACGGAGCAACCGCGTGAAAGGTCGCTGGCCGGTTTGCAAAGGCCATTGAGAATGGGGCCGTAGAGTGTGGCGCTGGCGAGGCGTTGGACCAGTTTCGAACAGATGTTGCCGGAGTTGAGGTCCGGGAAAATCAGAACATTCGCCTTGCCGGCAACGCTGCTATGAGCAGC
>Ga0114940_10000894_pt1 | contig 11889 bp, 9 predicted proteins | sample ColdCreekSource_FD_87195 | JGI IMG/M metagenome (GOLD analysis project Ga0114940, IMG submission 87195) | Groundwater microbial communities from Cold Creek, Nevada to study Microbial Dark Matter (Phase II) - Cold Creek Source | ecosystem: Environmental > Aquatic > Deep subsurface > Groundwater ... | reverse complement strand
CTTAGAACGACTGTTATCTCAACAAACTGCCAATGCTTATGTTGACCTTAATGACACCAATGAAATTATTGAACTGGTAAGAATCCTTGCCAAAGTCACCGCCGATCGCGTCTTACCCGCAATCCAGCCTGAAGTGGAAACCCTACTGCAATACAGTATCGAAAAAGCCCTCAAGCAAAGTCCCGCTTATCGTGGCATTAAAATATTGCCTGGAGGCGATCGCACTATCTCCACCATCAGTCAGCAGCTAGTGTCTCAAAGTTACGGTGCCTTTAGTAGCACTCTCCAAGCAGCCTTAGCAGAAGATAAGCAGTTTGATCGGCTAATCGAACGCTTAATTAGCAATGTGGGCAAGTCAGTTTCTAGTGAGTTACAGGCACAGCAGAGTATGAGGAAAATTGAACTGTTGTTAGTTGACCTGTTGGAAGAAATTAAAATTAACTACGTAGAGCGACTTTCCCAAGAAGATATTGAAGACATCTTGGAACAAACTCGCAGCTTGCGCCAACAAAACCCCTGAAAATAAGTAAGGGAAGCAACTAGCAACTAGCAGACGTAAATGAAGTCACCCCTTTGTAAATCGTCAAAGCCTACAATTAAACGCTTATGACCACATGTGAATAAGACCTTTGTGGCTGCATGCAGACACAAGAATGTCCTTTGGGATTTGCCCTAAAGGATTCCCTTCGGTCACGAAGCTTATACTTTAGGACTACATGCGGCTGACGCGAAGCTTATCCGAAGGTGTCTATCACGGATACCGCTTCGCATATACCCTTTAGAGAAAGCCTTTGTAACTTCTGACTTCTGACCTCTGACTACATGCGGCTAAAGCCTTTGTGATTTGCCCTAAAGGATTCCCTTCGGTCACGAAGCTTATCCTTTAGGACTTCCGCGCAGCGGTACTAGCAGCGATCAACTCGCCAAACTGGAGAACTCCCCCGCTCTTTTCCTCAGTAATTTCATAGCTTGATTATTTATTTGTCTGACTCTTTCTCGACTGACACCGCAGACATCTCCAATTTGTTCGTAGGTCATGGTTTTGCCGTCATTTAGACCGTAACGCAAAGTGATTATATCTCTTTGTTTAGGAGATAGGGTATGGAGCAAACTTTGAAGGTGAGAGCGAGTTTCTTGCCTAGAGACAAAATCCGCTGGGGAAGTAGAATCATCCGCTAAGATTTGCCCCAACTCAGTTTGGTTGTCATCGATGGTGACATTAAGACTTTTTGGCGTGGTAATCCTAGCCGAACGTGCCAAAGACCTCAATTTATCTAAATCCATATCTAACTCAGCAGCAATTTCGCGATCGCTAGGTTTGCGGCCTAACTGTTGAGATAGCTGACGAGTTGCTTTTTTGATCCTATTTAAGTCTTGAGTAATATGAATGGGTAGACGAATTGTGCGGGCATAATTGGCGATCGCTCTGGTCATTGCTTGTCTAATCCACCAATAGCTGTAGGTGGAAAATTTATAACCTTTCCCCGCATCAAATTTTTCCGTCGCCCTCATCAAGCCAATACTACCTTCCTGAATCAGATCTAGCATTGATAAACCACGATTTTGATATTTCTTGGCAACAGATACTACCAAGCGCAAGTTCGCCTCAACCATTTTTTGTTTAGCAATTTGTCCTTGATGGATGATGCGTTGCTCGTCTAAAGTTAAGTCTTTTTGCTCTAATAAAAGTAACATTGCCTGAATTTGATTAGCATATTGAACTTCCTCCTCTACTTTTAATAAAGGAGTGCGACCAATTTCTTGAAGATAGTCTCGGACGGTATTACTAGAATTATTAGTCATAGTTAATTGCCTTTGAATTTAATGATTCTGTCCTTTACTAAAAAAATTAGATCAAAGTGCTGTTTTCACTAGTTGCTGACCTTTATTGTAGACAAATGCCAAGATGACTTGCATATATCAAAGGTCGTAATATCCGAAAATCTTTGGTAGTAGTCATTACTAATTTAAGATAAATAACAAATATTTTTGTTTCTGGGAAACATTTTGCTTTTTACCTCAGTCTACAGATAGCTTTTTGGGTTTAAAAAAGTTATAAATTTGCAAATAAAGTATATTTTATTGTTTTATCAACTTTTTTATTTTCATCCTTTAGATTTAAAAAATGCACAAAACTAGTCTTGTATTTATATCCGATTGGTTTTAGTTTTTAACATCAAATTGTCAAAAAATAATTACTATGGCTAATTTTACAGGTACTTCAGAAAGTGAAGATTTACGGGAGTTATTTCCCCTGAGCGAAGAAGATGACAGAATAGATGGTCTTGAAGGGGACGATATTGTTGAAGGTTATTTAGGTGATGATACTCTCTTAGGCTCTGATGGCAATGATACCATCAACGGCGGAGATGGTTCAGATACTGTACAAGGAGATTCAGGAGAAGATATGATTTTAGGTTTTGACGGTGAAGATCGCTTGTTGGGCGGAACGGGAGACGATGAAATCTCGGGAGAACGTGACGACGATACTCTCTTTGGAGGGGAAGATGGCAATGACACTCTAGATGGCGGAGCGGCTGACGACCAATTATTTGGTGAGTCAGGAGATGATCTGCTGCTGGGGGGAGAGGATGATGGTGGTAACGATACTTTAGACGGAGGCATCGATAACGATCGCATCTTTGGTGACGAGGGTAATGATATTCTTTTTGCTGGGGATGACAACGACACCCTAGATGGGGGAGATGACAATGATGAACTGTATGGCGAATCTGGGGAGGATACTTTACTCGGTGGTTCAGGCAGAGATACTTTGTCGGGAAGTACAGGAGATGACATTTTAGAGGGAGAATCTGGGGATGACCTGCTCAGAGGTGGTTCGGATGACGATACTTTCGTCTTTTCTAACATCAATGATGTGGGAGTAGATACCATTGAAGGCTTCTCCTTTGATGGGGGAGACAAAATAGAAGTTATTGCCGACGGCTTTGATATTGATTCCGATGAATTCGATCGCTTTGATTTTGATTCAGGTTCAGGAGAACTTTCCTTTGATGATCAAACCTTTGCTGTGATCGAGGGAGATGGTGAATTTGATCTGTCCGAGGATCTAGATATCGTCTAGATTTAAGGTAAAGGGACTTCGCTCTAGCTATTAGCCTTTAGCCAATTAGCTGCGATTAGTAAAGGCTTGAGTATGAGTACTTTGTAGCTGATAGCTGATAGTTGATAGCTTTTAAAGATAATGTCTGTATTTTGTCTATATTAAAGTAACTAAAATCTCATGATTGAAGTAATTTGTGCTGGTTCTTTGTTCCTCTCAATCAATACCTGTTTAGATAATCAACCTCCTGGTATAGCTTTAATCAACAACTCACAATCAACTATTACTCAATCCAATATCTTGTTGGCGGATAGTGAGGCAGAAGCAGCTTATCGACGGGACTTGGAACAATTGATGAAGAAGTTTAATATCATTATTCAAGATTCTGATAGCGATTCCCCAGATCATGAAGACAATAGCGATCGCGATGCTTACGAGCGTCGTCGGGAGTTAGAATCAGAAGGTCATGACTCTGGGGATAACTCTGGAGACGAACATCAATCAGATTATCGTCGAGAGGCAGAATCAGCCAGGGATGACTATGACATCATTGTTCCTAATTCTGATCCCGATTCTGAAGATAGTAGCGATCGCGATGCTTACGAACGCCGACGGGAATTAGAAGCAGGAGATCATGACAACGACTCCGATGAAGATGATGACTCTGGGGATGCTTATCAATCGGATTATCGCCGACAGGCAGAAGAAGCCAGGGATGGTTATAACATCAATGTTCCCGAGGTCGATGAGGAAGATAGTAGCGATCGCGATGCTTACGAGCGCCGACGGGAACTAGAATCAGAATAGTTTGTTTCGTAATGCCTAACATACTGCTTAAATAATTTAGGCGTTGCTAAATTAAGGCATGAATCGATAGCTTTCATTATTCTGGGTTTTCTTCACCAAAAAGACGATCTAAAATACGGCGGTTTTCGACCTGTAAACCTCTGATCTCACTCTGCATTTCTCGCATCACACTCATGGAATCAATGAATATTTCCGTGGCACGTCCGAGCTGTTCGGTAACGCGATCAACTCTATCTGTGACGCGATCAACTTTTTCACCCAAGGCATCAATTGAGTCTGTATTATGTTCAACTTTTCTAGTTAAGGCATCAATCGCTTTTGTATTTGCTCCAATTTTGGCTGTATTACTATGACTAAGTTTAACGGCTGATTCTAATAGCTTTTCGATTTGTGTTAGTCTCTGTTGAGGGGTAAGGTCTTGAGGCATTATGGACTATAGTTTTTTATAATTTCTCATTATAGTCTTTTTGCTCCAGGCGATCGCCTGACTCTTGAACTTGTTCACATGAGGTGGAATGGCGATCTTGTCCCAAATCAAGCGGGATCAATAGCTTTAATTATTCTGGGTTTTCTTCGCCAAAAAGACGATCCAAAATACGGCGATTTTCAACTTGTAAACCTCTGATCTCACTCTGCATTTCCCGCATCACACCTATGGAATCAATGAATATTTCCGTAGCACGTCCTACCTGTTCAGTAACGCGATCAACTCGATTGGTTAAGGCATTGATCGCTTCGGTATTAGCATCAATTTTACCTGTGTTGCTATGACTGAGTTTGATAGCTGATTCTAGTAACTTTTCTACTTGAGTTAATCTTTGAGCAGGAGTGAGATCTTGTGACATATTTTTAGATCAATATTTTTTATAGCCCCCAGTTATAGTATTGATAACACAAGTAGGCGATCGCTTCGCTGAAGTTCTTAACTTTTAGCATTAAAACAGCGATCGCATTTTCAATTAGGTGAGAACAATAACTCTAGTCTAATAGAGCGATCGCACTTTCTTAATTTTCAAGCTACCATGCGATCGCTTTCCCAAAATCCTTCGCACTTTGCGATCGCCTAGCTGAATGAGCATGGAATCTCCCTCTGGATATGGGCTTCACTGGGAGAGTTTGGATGTAGATTTAGATGTTCCGCAATTAGGTCGCCAAGGGGGTAGACCTCGTAAAACAGACAATTCACAGGTAGGTCAACAGCCTTTTGGAAACAGCAATGTTACTTTTACAATTCAGAGAGTCAAGTAGTTGAAATTATATTTGATTAGGGAACTCTAAAAAAACACAGAAACTTTTTCACCCTATTCGTTATTGTTTCATGAGTAAAAAATGGTTGATCCTTGGAAGTGTATCTTTTAGTGTTGGTTTGAGCTTAAGTCTTGTAATCAATAGAGATATTAAGCAAGCAGCTTGGACTGGATTATTATCTGTACCTGCTACTGTTGCAGGAATTTCTGTTACAGAATATCAGCGTAAGCAAAAGCTCAATGAAAAGATATCAACCCAACAAGAACAACTACAAGCTGTAGTTGAAAAAGAAGCCGACTTTAACAATTCAATTGTTTTATTATCCAATCGGGTTGAAAGTCTTAAACAGCAAAAAGAAAATATTAAAGCAGTTATTGAAAGCCTAAATGTAGAGCATCAGCAATACCTTCAGCTAGCTACGCGATCGCAACTTGAACTTGAAACTATACAAAACCAAATTTACGAGTTAAGTAATCGCAAATCAAGTCTTGAACCAGAAATTATTACACTTGAGCTGAAACTACGACAGCTTAGAGAACAAGAAACAGCATTGACCAAATTATTAGCAGATTTATCTAATTCCAAACAGCAAACAGAAGTAAATTTAGAAAGCGATCGCCACTCTCACCAACAACTACAAGAACAACAAACTGAGTTAAAACAAAATTTAAGTAATTTAGCGGGGCAAAAGCAGACACTAGCGGAACAAATAGATTCTATACAGAATTTTTTAGAGAAATTACAAAAACAGAAATACGATTTAGAAGATTCAATTACAAATATCTATAATGACAAGCAAACGTTAGAAAAGCAATTTGAGGAGCGGCAAAAACAGCTATTTAATGAAACAAAGAATTGCTCATATGAATACGAAGCTAGTTATGACTTAGACGATTTATATTCTTTAGATGCTGACTATTCTATCGAATTTAACTTTGAGTTGGATGATGATGCTAATGATTTTAGAAATGCTAAATATATAAATCATCTGTGGGAAAACACAATTCTTCCTTACTGGAATCACAAAGATCACCCTGCTGGATATAGATTTCTTGGTAATGTTACTATTGAGCCTACAGAAAGCGATCGCCTGATTACTTTAGTAGGAAAAAACTTACAAAAACTTGATTGTATTACCGACAATTCTCTGCAACAAAGTTTTTCGGCATTAGATAAAGATTGGATTAAAATTATTACTTTTGCTCTTTCTGAATATGCTTATTATTATAGTGATGAAAGATTTTGGTCAGGATTTTGCGATCGCATAGGAATTGAACACAATCAAGCAGTAGAAAATACTCTACGACAAGTAACTGAACAGGGTATTAATTTACTTGGTTTAGTTCGCGCTACAGGGGGTTATAGATATGTCTCAACTTTATGGTTACAAAGTGGTATTCCCAAACAAAATATAAGTCATTTTGCCACAATAGTACAAGATGTTGCCGATGAGTATGGTTGGTGGGATATTTCTCATAGTTCGGCTACAGATATTGGAAAAGCATTATGGCAATGTTGGCAAAATAGATATAGTCAATGGGGTACAATCAGGCATTTTCTCAATCTAGAGAATAGTAACGAAGATTTTGAACCTATTTCAGGACAGTTAGTTAAAAATATTGCTATTGTTGCTAGAGAATTAAAACACAAAAGTGTTCCTTCTGAACAATTACAAAACAAAGAAATTAGAGAAGAAATATTAGGAGATAGTAATTTATCTTATAACTTTTTCTTACGTGATTGGAGTGACTTAATTACTGTATTAACCCCTCGTACTGGAAAAAGCGATCGCAGTATTGCAAAAAAAAGCAATCAACCACCTTATTTATATTTAGATATTGCCAATACTTTAAATACTCAATTGATTTTGCCAGAACAATCTTTATGGAAAAACGAATGGCGAAATTTAAGAGGTACTTATTGTCAAATTCCAGAAGCAGGTTGGGAAGATGATATCCCAAGTCATGGAAATTTGGAAATTCCCGAATTAGAAACAGATATTAAACAAGCTACAGATAAATGGAGTTATCAATTACAAAACAATCATCGTAATCAAATACATCAATGGGAACATGAAGGGATTAATTCAGAGTTTCCCTGTCTAGTATTTGATGCAATATCTGGTGAACATATACAAATAGATATAGCTGAACCAAAAATCATAGGGATTGAGGAAATAATTTTATGTACTCCTAAAGAAGTAGAAATTGAATTACCTAACAACCTCGACAATCGCTCTTTGTTGGAAACCAACAAGACCGCGTTGTCTCGCAATATTGAAGTGATAGATAATTTTGTTCCTTCAAGTATTAAAGGGTGGAGAGGAAAGCAAGTTAGACTAGTTGAATCTCAAGCATCAATTCAAATACAAGATATTATAATTAAATGGCAGCTACAAAAACAAGAACAGCCACAATTAATAGGACTCAGATTAAAAGGCAAAAAAGTAATTTATATTAATGCACCTGCTTTATATTATCCGTCCCAAGAGCAAAATATAATTATTAATTATTCAATTGAAAGTATTGATTGTCGTACTACTATCGCTAAAAATTGTTTAAATTTACCTGCTAGCGATAAATGGAGTCAGATTGAATTATCACAATGGATTAAGGAATCAGGTAATTATCAAGCGGAATTTTGGCAACAAGAAAAACAATGGTCATATCAGTTTGAAGTTCAGGAAGAATATCAGATTTGTGAATATCAAGGATATCGTAATTTTAAAATATACGATCACAATAATAATCTTTTACCTATACCTGCTGAATATGAAAATCTAGAACAATTTTGGTCTGAAGTAATTAAGCTCGATAATTTATATCCTCTAGAAGAACTAACTTTAAATTTAAAGAGCAATTCCGAACAATATAATTTTCAACAACAGGCAGATAATTTAGGTAACTTAACTTTATCTTTAGCTTGTTTATATGACTGCTTGCCCAAGTGCGATCGCTATAGTCTGGATATAAAACAATCTGGTTCAGAATTTAAAAGAATATTACAAGTCGGTTATTTTATTACTTGGCGACTAACAGCAATAGAAGTTACTTTTATAGGATTACCACCAGAAAATAATTATTACCTATCTGGATGGAATTTACTTAATCTTAATAAAGAATCAGAAAAAATTAATTTCTCCACCTTGAATTCAGACAAAGTAGCAATCAACATTAGTTTTTTTGAGCGAGAAAAAATTCAAATAATTCTCGATGATTTACACAAAGAAAATTGTTTTCTGTCAGAATGGTTGGACAAAGATAGCTTAACTAACAAAATACAAAAAATATTAGAAACTTTATTAGTATCTCCATCAGTCAATAGTGTCGAACAAAAATCAAATACAGGAAATATGGAAATCACAAATCAACCTACTACTATTTCTGGACAATGGTGTTTAATAACAGTGCGTCAGTGGAAAAGAGATTCTTTCTTGAAATATTTAAACAATGATCTTAAAAAGAAACAATTACAAGAACTAATACTTGAAGTTGTTAAGCCAGAAGAAGCTGTTTACGACAATATGGTTTTACTTCGCATTAGTAGCTTCATAGAAGTCAGAAAAGCATTACAACAAATAGAGCATTTTCAAAGTATTCAACGATTAAACTCTAACGAAGCAAGTCGGATGTTAAATAAATAATTAATATTCAAACTATGTATTATGTATTTTAGCCAAATTATTTCGCTACTAAGCAATCATCGAAACAACGATCGCCCTGAAATTCCCATAACTTTAAGCAAGACTCAAATTATTTCTTTAGTGGGGTCTAGTTTATCTCCTAATGAATCAAAAGATAACCTAAATCCAGAAATTAACGAAGCTTTAAAAGAATTAGAAGCTCAAGGGGAGATTAATGCAGGAAGCGGTAATCGTTATTGTATTGCACCGCCAACTGTATTGGCACAAGCAGAAAATAATTTTACAGGATTGGTATTTAAAGGCGATCGCGCTTATCTATCTCTAGCACATAAGGTTTTAACTACCGAACAAAAACTTACAGAAATCAAGCTCAGATCTCGAATAAATAACTTTCAAGTTATTAAAAATAAATTATCCCAAGTAGGTATTACTCTCTTAACTGTAGAGCAAAGTATTGAATCTTTACCGCTTCCAGAATTACCAAGTAAAGCAATAACGCGATCGCCTTATTCACAAGATCCATTTGAAAATTTGGTTTTACAATATATTCCTCAAAACAAATTCGACACTCAACCTCAACGTTGGCGAGAAATAATTAAGTCGCAATTATTAAATAAAAGTTTATTACAACTTGCTACTCAAGAATATCTTTGGTTTGAAGATCGCAGGTTTTATGAGTTACAACAGGACAAAGCAGTTTTGACGATGTTTGCTTTGGATAAGGAAAAAGAACATCCCCTGCAAATTCACTGGGATAAACCAGAAGGAAAACTGCATCTAAAAGGTGTTTCTCTTCCTGGTACTTATGCTAGATGGCTTTGGTCGCTTTCTGAATCCGACGAAAATAACTATCGAACTCGCTATATCAAACCTGAAAATCAATCTCTAGTTGAATCTGCTTTTAAACGTTTAGGATGTCTGCTGGTATGACTAACCAATATCTCGATCCCATTGCTGCTACTGAACAACCCCGCGAGAACTTTATTCGCCATCTAATGACGGCTTATCCTTTGCGCGATCCTCATTTGCGTTATGGATTGAAAAAACAGCTAGAACAACCAGGGACAGTTTGGCAGCATCCTTATCTAGAAGGTTCTCAGCCTTATCGTGCAGCCAGTAGCGTAAGTAATTTAGTTAGTCAGGGTATTTTGCATCCTGAAATGGAATCTTTGTTCCAACCTAGTCAACGAAGTCTTTACGAACATCAGGAAAAAGCAGTTGAAACAGTTATCAAAGACAAGCAAAATATTGTCGTTGCAACTGGTACAGGTTCGGGAAAAACCGAGTGTTTCCTGATTCCCATGCTAGATATGCTGCTAAAAGAAGAAGAAAACTTGTCTTTATCTGGAGTGAGAGCATTAATTCTCTATCCGATGAATGCTTTAGTAAACGATCAGGTAAAGCGTTTGCGAAAGTTATTGTGTCGTCAAGAGACAGTCAAAATTAGATTTGGCTTTTATACCACTCGCACCGAAACCACTCCAAAAAACGCAGAAGAATCTTTAAGAAGAGAATTGCAAGCTTATGAAGGAAAAGAGCTACAAGAGTTATTTACCGCAACAGAAAAGAAAAATTCAGATCTCAGTACGAAAGATAAATTAGTTGAAGCAGCGATCGCAAAAATCACAGCAATTCAAGCTATTTCCAGAGAAGAGATTTGGGAGAAACCGCCTCATATTTTAGTGACGAACTACTCCATGTTGGAGCATATGTTAATTCGTCCAAAGGAACGTCAAGAGGTATTTGCAGCCTCTCAAAATACTTTCAAGATGTTGGTAGTGGATGAAGCGCATACCTACAGCGGTTCTACTGGTAGCGAAGTGTCTATGTTGCTAGAACGCCTAAAGGTAGCTGTCGGAGTAGAAAAAGAACAGCTTCGTTGTATTGCTACCAGTGCCAGTTTGGGAGATAAATCCGTAGATCCACAGGTGTTGAAATTTGCTAGCGATCTCTTTGGCGAGCCATTTAAACAAGTGATTAGAGGCGATCGCGTTACCGCGACAGAAAGACTAGGACAATCTTACAGTCTGCCTTCTGAGTTAAGTAACGAGGAAATTTTTGATTATCTTAGTATTATTGAATTGCCTTCACAGGATGACAGCTTAGATATATGGCAAGATACCCTTAGTAGTATTGTTCCTTTAGAAAGATTAGCCGATGCGAAATCTAAGGCAAGAGGAAATATACACAAGTTTCTCTGGTACGTTCTCAAACAGCATCCTTTAATTCATCGGTTAATTAATATTCTCAACCGTCAACCCCAATCTTGGGAACAAGTAGTTAAATCTTCCGAATTATGGGGAATCGAGTTACCAGTTCATTTAGATGGCACTATTGAAGAGAAATATATTGAGGAAGCTAAACCAGCACTGGCACATTTATTACAGCTAGGTACATTAGCACGAGAAAATAAGGATGATTTACCTTTATTACCCGTCAGACTGCATTTACTCTTTCGTAGTTTAGAAGGGGTTTATGCCTGTGTTAATCCTAAATGTTCTGGTGCTGAGTCCGATCCCGATTATCGCGATCAAACTATAAAGTACGGACGTTTGTACTTAAATGAGAAAAAAACCTGCGATGATTGTAATTCGCCTGTTTTAGAATTAGGAAGTTGTTCCCAATGCGGACAGGCTTATATTTTTACTCAGATTATTAAAAATAAACTCAAATCATTACCGCGATCTAATGCAGCTTTAAAAGACAATCCTAATATTTATACCTTAACTTCTGGTGTTTTAGATAGCGAAACAGAAGAAGAAGAAAACGGCGAGTCAGAAATTGAATCGGCTGCACCAAAAACTTTGATCTTGCAACAGCGCGATGGTTGGATTGGTCTTGCTGTAGATAAAAACTTTGATTCTACGACACAAGTAGATGGTGAATTTAATTTAGCTTGGCATCGGTCTAAAGATGCAGAAAATTTAAAAGGATGCTATTTACCCAAATGTGCAGCTTGCGGTATTAGACCAATTCGCGCCCTAGCAATTAATCGCTTTGTAACTTACGTCTGATGTGAATTAGGAAAAAGAGAGGAAAAGATAGAAGATGAAAGTTACCAAGCTAATCATCAAAAATCTTCCCTCATGAATAGCATAGACTTTGAAAGCCTAATAATTACAGTATT
>Ga0114940_10000893_pt1 | contig 11906 bp, 9 predicted proteins | sample ColdCreekSource_FD_87195 | JGI IMG/M metagenome (GOLD analysis project Ga0114940, IMG submission 87195) | Groundwater microbial communities from Cold Creek, Nevada to study Microbial Dark Matter (Phase II) - Cold Creek Source | ecosystem: Environmental > Aquatic > Deep subsurface > Groundwater ... | reverse complement strand
GACTCGAGCGCGGCACGCCCGTCTTGGACCGCCTCCACCTCCCAGAACGGCGCGAGCAGCCGGCGGATGTACTCGCGCATGTCGCTGTTGTCGTCGGCGAGCAGGATGCGCTTGGCGACGACGCCGCTGCCGGTCGCATCGTGCAAGGTGCGCGGCACCTCCACGCTGAGCGTGCTCTCGCGCAGCCAGGTCAGCGCCTCCTCGACATAGGGATTCGCGACGGCAGGCCTAGGCTGTGCGCTCGCCGCTTCGTGCACGCGCTCGCTCGGCAAGTGCTCATGGCCGAGCGGGATCGACACGATGAACGAGCTGCCGCGCCCGAGCTCGCTCTCGACGCGTACGCTGCCGCCGTGCAGCTTCACCAGCTCGGAGACGAGCGCGAGGCCGATGCCGGTGCCTTCATGGGTTCGACCGCGGGCGCCTTCGACGCGATGAAAGCGCTCGAACAGGTGGGCGATCTCGTGCTCGGGAATACCGGTTCCGGTGTCGCGCACGGTCAGCTCCGCGCTGCCGTCGCGCTGCCGCAAGCTCGCTTCGATCTCGCCGTCGAACGTGAACTTGAGCGCGTTCGACATCAGGTTGAGCACGATCTTTTCCCACATGCCCTGGTCGACGTAGACCAGCTCGGCGAGCTTGGGGCAGTCGAGCTTGAGGGAGAGGCCGGCGCGCTCGATCGCAGACTCGAACACGCTGGCCAGCTCGGCGGTCTGCCTAGCCAGATCGACCGGCTCGTAGCGCGCCTGCGCGCGACCGGCTTCGATGCGCGAGAAGTCGAGCAACGTGTTGACCAAGCGAAGCAACCGCAAGCCGTTGCGCTGCACGAGGCCCAGCTCGCTGCGCACGGACTCCGGCAGCTCACCACTGCTGCGCAGCGCGTCGAGCGGCCCGAGCATGAGCGTGAGCGGCGTGCGGAACTCGTGGCTGACATTGGAGAAGAACGCGGTCTTGGCGCGGTCGAGCTCCGCCAGCGCCTCAGCCTTGCGCCGCTCCTCTTCGTACGCGCGCGCGCTGGTCATGCCGGCCGCCAGCTGACCTACGAGCAGCGTGAAGAAGCTGCGATACGTGTCATCGAGCGGGCGATGCGGGTTGAGCGCGGTCACGAACACGCCGAACGGCCGCTGCCCCGGCTGCGCGATCGGCATCGCGAGCACGCGGCTCGGTGCGCGTGACCATGACCCGGTCGGCCAAGCATGCTTTGGCGGCAGCGCCACCAGCGATGCTTGGCCGGTCGCCATCACGCGCTCGAGCGGCCAGCATTGGGCGTCGAGCCGGGCGCCCTGCTCGTCGCGCAGCGCGGGGTGGTCGTGGGCGATGCCCGATTGCGACGCGAGCGCGAGCGGCGCGCCGGGATCGCTGCTCAGATACGTGAGCGTGAACGGCAAGTCGCGCGGGTCGCTCTCGATCGCGCGCGCGACCGCGCTGCACACGTCGCGGATGGTGTTGGCCACGGACAGCTTCTCGGCCAGCACCTTGAGCAGCGACAAGCGGCGCTCGCCGATCGCGCGCTCGGTCTCCTCGGTAACGACGCAGAAGTTGCCGCGAATGACTCCGGCGTCATCGTGCACCGGGCTGTACGAGAACGTGTGGTAGGTCTCCTCGGGATAGCCGCTGCGCTCCAGGAACAGCAGCAAGCTCTCGTCCCACGTGGCGACGCCCGTCGTGAGCACGCGTTCGATGCGTGGCCACGCTTCGCTCCAGATCTCCCGCCACACCAGCGAGCACGGCTGGCCGAGCGCCCACGGGTGCTTGGCGCCGAGCGTCATCGCGCCGTACGCGTCGTTGTAGAAGAACGTCAGCTCCTTGCCCCAACCGAGCCACATCGGAAAGCGCGAGGTCAGCATCAAGCGGATGGCAGCGCGCAGGCTCTGCGGCCAGCCCGAGACCGGCCCGAGCACCGTCGCGGACCAATCGGTCGCGCGCATGAGGCCCGCCATCTCGCTCGTCCCGACGAAAACCTCGTCCGCGTGAGCATCGATCGAAGGGTTCACGGGCGTCGGAAGCATACGGCTACCGGCTGCCTAGCAGCGAAACCCCACCCGTGCCTAGCCGACGCGCTCGCTCAGTGACGCTCACCACCCCAAGCGAGGCAGAGCGCTACAGACTTTCTCGCGGACACGTCGAAATCGTTATTCCTCGGCCGCCATGCACACCGAGACGTCGTCGCTGGTCTCGACGCACCTAAAGTCTTCCGGGCAAGGCCGCTCGTCGTCGCAGACCTGCACGCAGAACGTCTGTGACCCTTCGCGCGCCGCGACACACAGCGCGCCCGAGCCGTAGAAGCCGCAGCAGTCGGAGTGGACCGCGCAATCCTCGAGCGGAGCTGCACACGCGTGCGGTCCGCAATCTTCGCAGTCGGTCCCGCGGTCGCACACGCTGGATGACGAGTCGGCCTCGTGACCGTCTTCGCATGTCCCGTTGGCGACGAGCTGGCCGCCGACGCCGTCGTCCGTGCCGCACGTGTTCGAGCAGCCGAGCTCGTCGTTCTGCACGCACTCCGGATCGCTGTCCAAGCACCAGCTCTCGAACGTGCCGCCCTGCTCCACGCCGAATGTCTCGCAGGTCGCGTCGAGCTGCGCCTGGCAGAGGTCGCGCGCGCAGTCGACATCATCGCAGGCGAGACATTCGCTCATGATCTCACCGTCGGCGGCGCATGCATCATCGCCGCACTCCGAGCCAAGGCAATGCAAGATCTGGTTCTGGCAAAAGCGCTCGCAGCGCGCTTCGCAGACGTCCTGCTTCGAGTCGCCGTCGCACATCGGCGTGCCCATATCCAAGTTGCCGTCCGTATCGCCGACCGGCTCGTCGCTCTGCGCACAAGCCGAGCTGCCGAGCATGAGGACAACCGCGAGATAGTTGAGGGTCGAGCAGGTCCAACGCATAGCGCGAGGTGATGGCCGATCTCGATGTCATTCGCGCGACGCCACGGTGACTCGTCGTAGCCGCAGACCCATTGGCAGTCTGGAGCGTGATGACGCCGCAGCTATGCGTTCCGCGACGCCGCGAGAATCTCGTCGACCGCGATCGTGGCTCGGAGAGCATCGATCGCAACCATCTCACCCGCGCTGAACGTAGCGCGCTGCCACTCCTGCTCACTGCGGGTCCACAGCTCGACGATAGCTTGTTCCAAGTCTACGAGAACGACCGCAGCAAGCGATGCGCTCCGTTGATAGTGCTGGAGCTTCTCACCGCGGTCGTACTCCGCGGTGCTTGGGCTCAGCACCTCGACGACGACCTTCGGGTTGGTCACGTGCGTCGGGCTCTGCGGATCGCGCTCTGAAGGTCCACAAATCACCGTTACATCCGGATAGGTCGCAAGCCCCGTCTCGACCAAGCGCAGGCGCAGATCGGAGCTGTAGACCCGGCACGGCCCGCCTTGCAGCTGCCGGCCGAGGATGGCGGTGATAGCAGCGGCGGCGGCGGCATGCTCCGGCGTACCGCCCGCCATCGCGTAGATCTCGCCATCGAAAAATTCGTGGCGCACGCGCGCCACTTCCTCGAGCTCGAGGTAGTCCTCGAACGTGTAGCGATGACGCGGTGCTGGAATGGATGCCATCGCTACACGCTCGATCCGTTAGGCGTCTTTGACGTCGCCGCGGGCGAAGATGCTGGCGACGAAGCTGAGCACGTCGTTCGCCGAGGCCTCGTTGTAGCCGTAGTACTTGATCAGGCGGCTCTTGATGACGTCGATCTTGTCCTGGGTCTCTTTGTCGATGACGTTGGAGACGAAGGACGAGAGCTTGATCGAGTCTTTCTGATCCTCGAACAACTTCATCTCGAGGGCGCGGCGCAGGCGATCGTTGGTGTCGTAGGTGAACTTCTTGCCTTCGATCGCCAGCGCGCCGATGTAGTTCATGATCTCGCGGCGGAAGTCGTCTTTACGATTTTCCGCGATGTCGATCTTCTCTTCGATCGAGCGCATCAAGCGTTCATCGGGCGCTTCGTCGCGACCGGTGTACTTGTTCTTGACCTTCTCTTTGAGCGTGTACGCGCGGACGTTGTCGATGTAGTTCGCAGCCAGCCGCGAGATCGCGCCTTCGTCGGCGCTGATCGCGCGCTGCACTTCGTTCTTCACGATCTCTTCGTACTCGCTCTTCACGACACCGATGAGATCGCTGTAGCGCTTGCGCTTGTCCTCGTCGGCGATCAGGGAGTGGTTGCGCAAGCCCTTCTCGAGCTCGTTGAGCACCATGAACGGATTGATGTAGCCCTCGATGCCGTCGCGCACGAGCGCGTTCGAGATCTTGTCCTGCACGTAGCGCGGTGAGACGCCGTCGAGACCTTCGCGCTGAGTCTCTTTGCGCAGCTCCTTGACGTTGTCCTGGGTGAAGCCCGGCAGCATGCGGCCATCGTAGAGCTTCATTTTCTGGAGCAAGGAGATCTGGTGCTTCTTCGGATCTTCCATGCGCGTGAGCACGGCCCACATGCCGGCCACTTCCAGCGTGTGCGGGGCGATGTGCTTGCCGCGGATGCGCTCTTGCGAGAAGTCCTTCTCGTAGATCCGGATCTCCTCCGACACCTTGGTGATGTACGGGATGTCGATCTTGATCGTGCGGTCGCGCAGCGCCTCCATGAACTCGTTGCTCAGGAGCTTCTGGTACTCCGCTTCGTTCGTGTGGCCGATGATGACTTCGTCGATGTCGGTCTGCGCGAACTTCTTCGGCTTGATCTTGTGCTCTTGGGTCGCGCCGAGGAGATCGTACAAGAACGCGACGTCGAGCTTCAGGATCTCGACGAACTCGACGATGCCGCGGTTGGCGATGTTGAGCTCGCCGTCGAAGTTGAACGCGCGCGGGTCGGAGTCCGAGCCGAACTGCGCGATCTTGCGGTAGTTGATGTCGCCGGTCAGCTCGGTCGCGTCTTGGTTCTTCTCGTCCTTCGGCTGGAACGTGCCGATGCCGACGCGGTCCTTTTCGCTGAGCAGGAGGCGCTTCACGCGCACGTGATTGGCGACGACCTTGCCCCAGTCGCCGCTGTACTTCTGCATCAGGATTTGGAAGATCAGGCGCGAGGCCGGATCGAGATCACCGGCGATCTTCACGCGCTGGCGATCATTGCCGAGCTGGAGATCGTGGATCGCTCGCTCGCGCCATTCCTCGGGGATCAAGCGCAGCGGCTCTTGGTTCATCGGGCACGGCAGCTCGCCGGTCTCGTCGTCGTCGGCGACCGCGCCGGTGCCCTTCAGGTTGGTCCACTTGAAGGTGTAGAGCGCGCCCGCGACCGAGCGCGAGTACGCCTCGAGGCCCTTCTTGAGCAAGCGGGCGATCGTGCTCTTCGATGAGCCGACCGGGCCGTGCAGCAGAATGATGCGGCGCTCGGGGCCGTACCCCTGCGACGCGGCGTGCAGCACGTGCACCAGGCGCATCAGCGGGATGTCGAGGCCGTGGATCGCATCCTTTCCGTTGTCGATCGGGTCGCGGAAGAACGGATAGCGAACGAGGCGTTTCTTGTTATCGATGTACTCCTCTTCGCCGTACCCGATCACCATGTCGTAAGCGCGCTGGAACGCGTTGCGCGTGACTTCGGGCCGCTCGCGCACGAGCGCGAGGTAGTCCTCGAACGAACCTTCCCAGTGGAGATCCTCGTAGCGCTTGTAGTCTTGGAGCGCTGCGATCCGCGCGACTAGAGACTCAGACGAGTGTGCCGCCATGATCACCTTGCGCGCGGTGGAAGCGGGGGGACACCGGACCGCGCGATTCGCTTAGCCTAGCACTGCCGGCGCTCGCCCGGCAGCAACCGTTTACAGCCTGAAACACTCGTTTTTAGCGGTGGTATTGGCAGATCCCGGCTGCTACCTTCGAGGCCAGTGCGAAAGCTCTACGTCCTCGACACAAACGTCCTGCTCCACGATCCCAGGGCGATCTTCAAGTTCGAAGACAACGAAGTCGTCCTGCCGATCTTCGTCATCGAGGAAGTCGACCACTTCAAGCGCGACGCGAGCGAGCTCGGGCGCAACGCCCGGTCGATCGCGCGCTTCCTCGACGAGCTGCGCGAAAAGGGCCACCTGCAGAAGGGCGTGCCGCTGCCGAGCGGTGGCCAGCTGCGGGTCGCGACGCACGACGCGATTCTTCGCGACAGCAACGGCCGCTCGGCCGACCACAAGATCCTCGCCGCCGCCCTGCGCGAGCAAGAAGAGCAGCGCGATACGCCGACCATCTTCGTCACGATGGACAGCAACCTCCGCATCCGCGCCGACGCGCTCGGCCTGAAGGCGGAGACGTACGAGGGCGGCCAGATTCGCGAGGAGAATCTGTACAGCGGCATCTCGGACGTGAGCGCGCCGAGCGATCTGGTCGACACCCTGGGCAAGCGCCTGCCGGTGTCGTTCGCCAACTGGCCCAATGCGCCCGAGCTCGCACCGAACACCGGTGTGGTGCTGCGCGACGTGGCAAATCCGAAGCACACCGCGCTGGGCCGCGTCGATGGCCGCGAGAACGCCATCGCGCCGCTGCGCATTCCGCGCGAGGGCATGTGGGGCATCCGGCCGCGCAATGTCGAGCAACAATTCGCGTGCGACTTGCTGCTCGACGACAAGGTGCGACTGGTGACCCTGGTCGGCCGCGCCGGCACGGGCAAGACGCTGCTCGCGGTCGCGGCAGGCCTGAGCAAGGTGCTGGGCGACGGCAGCTACGCGCGGCTCTTGGTATCGCGGCCGATCTTTCCGCTCGGCCGCGACGTGGGCTACTTGCCCGGCACGCTCGAGGAGAAGCTCAACCCGTGGATGCGGCCGATCTTCGACAACCTCGAGTACATCTTCACGAGCGGTAGCGCCGCGCGCTTCGATACCGGCCGCAGCTACGAAGAGCTGCTCTCGGCCGGGACGATCCAGGTCGAGCCGCTCACGTACATCCGCGGCCGCACGCTCCCCAACCAGTTCTTGATCGTGGACGAGGCGCAGAACCTCACGCCGCACGAAGTGAAGACGATCATCACGCGCTGCGGCACGGACTCGAAGATCGTGCTCACGGGTGATCCGGATCAAATCGATAACCCGTACGTGGATGCCGCGAGCAACGGTCTGGCGACCGTCGCGGAGCGCTTCCGCCATCAACCGATCGCCGGCCACATCACGCTCAGCAAGGGTGAGCGCAGTGAGCTGGCGGAGATCGCCTCGGAGCTGCTGTAAGTGGCCGCGCGATCCCATACGGCTGGCAAATCTGCCGCGGTGGGATCCGTGACCGAGCTGCGAGCGGCTGCGCTCGATGGCGGCGCGCAGGACGAGAATGCGCGCGAGAGCGGCGAGCTGTTCCGCCCGCTGCCGGCGTTCGTGCACGACTTCGAGCAGCGGCTCCATGGCCTGTGCTCGGCAGCCCGCACCCTGCCCGCACTGACGGCTGAGAACGCCCATGAAGAACGCACGCGGCTGACCGCCTGCCTGATGCGCGGCGAGACGCTCTTTCCGCGCTTCGCGCTCGACGTGCGGCCGGTGCCGCACGCAGCGTTTCGCTTGATCGACGAGCTGCGCCGGCACATCCCAGACCTGGTCGATGCGCTGGCGAGCGAGGCGCAGGCACCTGAAGGCTCTGTCCACGCCGCCGACTTCGTCGCGGCTCCGTTCTTCGGTGCTGTCGCCGAGAGCCTGTACCGCGACAAGCTCGATGAGCTCGAGCTGGACTTGATGCTGCTCGACGCGCTCGGCCGGCCGCGCGCCGTGCGCACCCTGGCCGCGCGGCGCTACGGCACGGGCGCCCGCCTCGTGCCGACCGAGCACGGGGAGGTGTCGCTCGCGGCATGCGCCCGCGTCCTGCTCGATCGCGTCGAGCCGATGTCCGAGCCGAAAGAGGTGCCCGCCGACGGATCGCCCGACAGCCTGGGCAACCTGGTTCGCGCGCTGGCCAGCTCGATCGGGCTCTGCATCGACGTGCGGGTCGAGCCGCGCTTGGCTTCCGGCGCGGCGGCCGGTGAGCACACGGTGTTCCTCGCGGCGCGGCGCTTTGGGCGGGTCGAGGCCGAGCGGCTCGCGATCCACGAGGTGCTCGGCCATTTGGTGGCCGCCCACAACGGTCGCAAGCAGGCGCTGCGTATCTTCGAGTGGGGCACGGCCGATTCGTTCGCGGACCAAGAGGGCGTATCGCTGTACCTCGAAGCCAAGCACGGCGTGATGGACGCGGTGCGGATGCGCATCTTGGCCGGTCGCGTGCTGGCGACGGACGTGATGCATGCTGGCGCGAGCTTCTCGGACGCCGCGCACACGCTCCACCGCGTAGAGCGCTTCACGGCGGTCGAGTCGATCGGCATCGCCGAGCGGGCGTATCGCGGTGGCGGCGTGGCGCGCGACGCATCGTATCTGCTGGGCTACTTGCGCGTGCACCACGCGATCGCCAGCGGCTCGGTCACGCTCGACGAGCTACGCGCCGGCCGGCTCAGCGTGGTCGCGGTGCCGGCGATGCGCGCGCTCGCTGCAGCCGGCTACGGCTCGACCGCGCTCCTGCGGCCGAACTTCTCGCGCAGCTTCTTTGCGACCAAGTCGGTCACCACGCCGCGCACGTCGCCGCCGAGCGATGCCGCTTCTTTGATCAGGCTCGAGCTCACGAAGAAGTAATCGCTCGCCATCACGAAGAACGTCTCGATGTTCGGATCGAGGTGCTTGTTCATGTTGGCCAGCTGCAGCTCGTGCTCGAAGTCGCCGACCGCGCGCAGCCCGCGCAGCACGACGCGCACGTTCTTGGCGCGCGCGTACTCGACCAGCAGGCCGTCGTCGAAGCGATCGATCTCGACCCGCGGATCGCCTTTGATGGCGTCCTTGATCATCTCGATCCGTTCATCGACGGTGAAGAGCGGCGTCTTCTTGGTGTTGGTCAAGACCGCGACGGTGACGCGATCGAACGCGACCAACCCGCTGCGGATGACGCTGACGTGGCCGTTCGTGATCGGATCGAACGTGCCGGCATAGATCGCTGCGGACATCGTGCGCGCTGCCATGCGTATGGAGCGCGAGCCTAGCAGAGTCCCCCGGCCGTCATGCAAACGGGTTGTCAGGGAACGCCGCGCATACCGAGCAGGACGGCCGTGTCCCCATATCGGTAGCGGGCGATCTCGAGGAATCCGGCGGGGACCGGGAACGCGGTCTTGTGCGCGTGCTCGACCAGGATCGCCGCTGACGGAGCGAGAACGGCCGGCCCGTCGGAGACCTGAGCGGCCAGCGCCTCCAGGACGGGCGTAAGCGCGTCGATCTGCGCATACGGCGGGTCAGCCAACAATAGAGTCACCGGCTCATCGCAGACGCGGGCGAGCCGCGCGACCTGCTCGGGCGCGGCGCCGCGGCCCAGCTCCAGCTTCACGGTTGAAACCTGCGCGCCGATCCCGAGCGCGTCGGCGTTCGTGCGCACGCAGCGCAGCGCAGCTGGGCTCGAATCGATCGCGATCAGGCGCCGCGCGCCCCACGACAGCGCCTCGAGGCCGAGCGCGCCGGTGCCGGCGTACAGATCGAGCACCACCGCGTCCTCGAACAAGCCGCGCGCCTGCAGCGCGGAGGCGATGGCTTCGCGCACCCGGTCCGCGGTCGGCCGCGTGCCTTCAGGCGGCTTACCTGGGAGCGTGCGCCCCGCAAACGCTCCGCCGACGATGCGCATCGGGCCCTCTAGAACCTGAGCGTCGCTTGAAAACCGCCACCCTCGGGGCTGAATTGCGGCGTGAGCGCGAAGCGCGGCGGCTCGTTCGTGGCGCGCTCGCCGCCGTCACCTGCGGTCAGCAGCAGCACGATGCCGGTTCCGCCGGCGGCCACCGCGGTACCGAGGAACACGTACTGAAGAACTTCCCAGGTGTCCGCCGCCGAGCACAGGCTCTTTACATCATTGAACTTCGAAGGATTTTCGCGGAACTCGCCGTCGAACGGGAAGCCTTGGCTAGCAGCCTCGCAGAAGTCATCGAACAACGCGGGCTCGCGCCTTTCGACGCGCGCTTCAGCGAGCTCGTAGCGGTTCCATTCCGCGACATCGCCGCTGTAGCGCTCGAGCCGATCGTCGTTGTCGATCCGGATGATCTGCGTCCATGAGACGACGAGCCCGGCAGCGGACACCGCGCCCACGCCGACGAGCGTCCAGCCGAGCCAGCGCAGGCCATGGCCGCCTTCTTTTTCGCGCGGCGTTTCCTCCCAATCGAGCGACGGGTCGCGACCGCTCGCGCCGACCTGCATGCTCGCCTCGACGTCGAACCGCTCGCCGGCCTTGATGCGCACCGTCTTCACGAACGGCGCATACCCGTGAGCGCGCAGCTCGACGCGGTACATGCCCTCCTGCAGGCCGTCGTATTGGAGCGTGCCGCCCTGCAGCGTGCCGACCGGCTGGTCGTTGATCAGCACATCGGCGTTGTCCACGTTCGAGCGCACGACGAGCGTGCCGAGCGAGGCGTCCGTTTCTGCGACGGGCGGCTCTTCCCCGGCGAGCCGCGTGATCAAGCGCTTGGCGCGCGGCCCGAGCGCCCCCTTGGTGGTGTCGCGCCGCACGATCGTGTCGTCGAGGCTGTTCTGGATCGCGCCGGATTGGGCGTTGAACAAGCTCAGGTTGAACGCGAAGTCGAAGTCCTCGCGCGCGCTGTTGCGGCGCAAGGTGCCGTACACGACCAGGTCCGCCGAGAGCCCCTTGGCGATGTCCGCGAGGCACGCGACGTCGACCTCTTCGCAGCCGTGGGCGAGCGCCATCTGCGCCATCGATACGGCGGTGGTCGAGACCTGCCACGCGCTGATCTCTTGCGCACCCTCGCGCAACGCGGTGGTGAGGTCGTGCGCCACATCGTCATCGCCTTCGACCGAGCGAACGCCGAGCACAACAACCTCGGATTGAGCTGCCGCTCCGGCGCTGGTTAGCAGCGCGAACAACAGCCCGAGCACAACGGAAACGAACGAGCGACCTGGCATTGCCGGGCGATACTACACCAAGACCCGCGTGTGCTCCGCTTTGCGACCGGGCCGCTTTTCGGCGAGGCTCTCGCGATGCGCGTGCTGCCGGTCCCCTGCTTGAAAGACAACTACGCCTACGTGCTGGCCGTCGCCTCGGCGGCGTGTGTCGTCGTCGACCCGTCCGAAGCCGCGCCGGTGCGCGAAGCCTTGCAGCGCGAGGGCCTGACGCTGGGCGCGATCTGGCTTACCCACCACCACTACGATCACATCGGCGGGATCGAAGAGCTGTGCGATCAGCTCGGCCAGGTCCCGGTGCTCGGCAGTGCGTACGACCTGGCGCAGGCCCGAATTCCGCGCCAAAGCCAGGGGCTTACCGAGGCCGATACCCTGACGTTCGAAGGCGCGGAGGTCCGCATCCTCGAGATCCCCGGCCACACGCTGGGCGCGATCGCGTACCTCGTTTCAGGCTTCCTGTTCAGCGGCGATACCTTGTTCCTTGCCGGCTGCGGGCGCGTGTTCGAGGGCACGCTGCCGATGATGCAGGCGTCGCTCGCCAAGCTGCGCGCGCTACCGATCGACACCAAGGTCTATCCGGGCCACGAGTACACACTCTCCAACCTGCAGTTCGCGCTCAGCATCGAGCCGGAAAACCGCGTGGTGCAGGACCGCAAGCGCTGGGCCGAGCTCAAGGGCGAGCGCGGCGAGACCACGGTCCCGGCCACGCTCACGGCCGAGCGGCTCAGCAACCCCTTCCTGCGCTGGGATGTGCAGGAGGTCATCGAAACCGCGAAGGTGCTCGGCGCCGCGGACGCGAGCCCGGCCGAGGTGTTCGGCGCGCTGCGCAAAGCAAAGGACGGTTTCTAATGACCGACCCCGGCGAGTCGAGCCGGATCTCGAAGCTGCTCGGGCTGGCCAGCGGCGGCGATGCCGACGCGCTGGGCAAGGTGTTCGAGGCGGCGTACCCCGAGCTGCGCACGCTCGCGTCGTCGCGGCTGCGCGGGCGCGGGCCGAGCCGGGACACCCTCCAGACCACGGTGCTCGTGCACGAGACGTTCATGCGCTTCGCCCAGCT
>Ga0114940_10000892_pt1 | contig 11942 bp, 7 predicted proteins | sample ColdCreekSource_FD_87195 | JGI IMG/M metagenome (GOLD analysis project Ga0114940, IMG submission 87195) | Groundwater microbial communities from Cold Creek, Nevada to study Microbial Dark Matter (Phase II) - Cold Creek Source | ecosystem: Environmental > Aquatic > Deep subsurface > Groundwater ... | reverse complement strand
TCGCTGCCGTGCATGGAGCTGCCGAGCATGACCAGCGTGTTGTCGAGCACGGTCTTGCCGTTCTCTTCGGTGATGGCGTCGAGCTTGCCGCAAAGCTCGGCCACCTTGCCGACGTTCCACCAGGTGATGCTGGCAAATTCGTTGGGGTCGCCGTGTTGGCCGCCGTTGTGGTACTCGCCGCACGTGCCGCTGGCTTGAACCGACGTCGCGTCCGTGAAGGTGCGCTTGGTGACGTGGTCGTAGGCGAACTCCGAGCGCTCGTCTTCCAGCATGTAGGTAATAACTCGCGTGGCGTCGCACTGAAACGCCATGATGATGAGCTCGTTCATCACGTCGGCGTGCGTGCCCTTGTTGTAGGTGCCGCTGTTTTGCCGGGCGTAGTTGTTGTTGTTCACCGGCTTGGCGGGGTCGCCCATCGGCTTGGCGATCGGGGTGCAAGCCAGGCCGCCCATGCCGACTGACATATCGGTCGCCTTCAGTTCGACCTCACGCACCGCTTCGAGAAAATCGTCCAAGCGGTCTTGATCTTGTTTGCCGAGCAAGGCGCGCGTGGCGTTGGTGTTGTTGATGACGGCGTCCAGCACGCTCTTGTTCATGACCAGGCGCTTCTGCGCTTCGAGGTCGGGCAGCTCGCCGGGCATGGTGGTGGGCTTGGCCACGCCGGCAAGCTTGTTGAAGACCTCCAACGGGTCGACCAGCTTGTACATCGGCAGATTCTTGTCGTTCCAAGAGATGGTCCGACTATTGGAGCACGGCTGACCGTCGCAAAAGCTGGTCGTGGTGGAGAGCCCCACCTGCATCGAGTCAATCGGCGTCTTCCCCTTCAGGAACTTGGCGATGCGCTGGTCGATCGACGGATAGTTGGCATCGGTCAGGCCCAGCTGCGCCCGCACGGCGCCCGGGTCGTAACAGGTCAACCAACCGCCCGGCTGACGACCATGGCTCGGCTCGACGCTGGCGCTGCTGTCAGCGTTGAACGACGTGCCGTTCTCCATGTTGGTCAGCACCGTGACCTTCTTCTTCAGCAGCGTGAGCGGCTCGAGAATCGACGACAACTTCCAGGTATCACCCTGCCCTGGGCTGGCCGGCTTCCAAAACTCGGCGCTGCCGTTGGGCAGGTAGATCGGCAGATAGCGCTTGCGAACCTCGTCCGCGGCGCGCGCGGCCCTGGGCGCCAGCGACTCCATCCAAGGCAAGGTCAAGGCGACGCCCGCGCCTCGCAAGATGGCCCTACGCGAAAACAGTCGGTTCATCTCGAAATCCTCATGGAGCGGCTTGGCCGCTGCGCGAACGGAAACTCTGATCGAGCACGATGGCCTGGACCAGCCGGCGAATCGACGGCACGTCCGTGTTGTTGTTCCACTGCAGTTGAATGCCATCCAGCGAGCGGCGGTCGGCGTCCGACACGAGCCGCCCGAGGCCGTAGCTGTACATGTTGTCGGCGATGCACTGCTTGAAGAGCGGATCTTTGGTGAGCGAGGCGGCCAACTGATCGAGGCCATTTAGCTCGGTGCCATCAAGCAGCTTCGTGTCGGGCACGATGGTCGAGCCGTCGGCGTAGGTGGGCCGGAAGGCGCCGATGCCGTCAAACTGCTCGAGCGGCAAACCGTAGGGATCGAACAGCGCGTGACAGCCGGCGCAGGTCGGATCGGCGCGATGCTTTTCCAAGACCGCGCGCACGTTGCCCTTCGACAGATCCGTGGTGCCTGCCGCGACCTCGATCTTGGGGATGTTTTGCGGGGGCGGTGGCGGATGGGTGCACAGCAGATTGATCATCACCCAGCGCCCGCGCAGCGTCGGCGAAGTGCGCCTGTCGAGCGACGATTGCGCCAAAAATCCGCCCAAGCCGAGGAAACCAAGCCGCTTATCGCTGGTGACTTGGACCTTCTGCATGCCCGCGCCCGCCGGCGCCGGCATGCCGTACAGCGCAGCCAGCGGCGCGTCGACGAAGTTTTGGTCGGCCGTCAAAAACTCCAGCCACGAGCGGTCGGTGTTCAGAAAATCCGCGAAGTAGGCGTACATCTCCTGGGCCAGCGAGTTGGCCAGGGTCGGATTCCACGCCTGATAGACGTCGGGCGCGACCGCGTGCGTGGCAACCCCACGAGCGCCCAGCCACTGGCCGTAGAAGTTCTCGACGAAGCGCGTGGCGCGCGCCGGGTCGGCGAGCAGGCGGTCCACGGTGGCTTTGATGGTCGCGTCTTGCGACAGCGACTGGTCGTTGGCGGCCAGCAACAGGGCGTCGTCGGGCGCGCTGCTCCACAAGAAGTAGGAGAGGCGCGAGGCCAGCTCGAAGGAGCTGAGCGGGTGCCGCTCGGTCGATTTCGGGTTCGGATCGAACTCCATCCGATACAAGAATTCGGAACTCGAGAGCAGCGACTGGAGCACGTACTGCAGCGCGCGCTCGTGATTCTCAGCCTGCCCCTGCGCGGCCGTGTAGACGGCCTTGTAGTTGGCGATCTCGGTGGCGGCGAGCGGGCGACGGAAAATGCGCAGCCCCAGGTTGCCAATAATGCCGCCCACGCAAGCGTCGTCGGCCGTGGTGCAGGTGACGTACTTGGCCTTGAATTCGGCCCTGGTGAAGGCGTCGGCCGCCAGCGTGGTCGCGGCGTCGAAGTAGCGCTGGAACGTGTCAGTGTCGACGATTTGCACGTCGGCCATGTTGTCGAAGCCGTTCAGCTCGTACACGCGCCAGGAGCCGTTGGCGGGCCGCAGCGCGGTGCCCAGAACGTCAGCAACAGTGGCGTTGTATTCCGTACTGTTAAGCTGGTGGATGCCCTTGTAGCCGGGGGGCGCGACAGCAGCGCCACCGTTAGGGTGGGACGTCGCCCCGCCCGCCCCGCCGGCACTACTACCGCCAGTAGCGGTGGCGCCGGGTTGAAGGTTCCCGTCCATTATCGCAGTGCAGCCGGCGCTCCCCAGACTCAGGCCCATCAGACCTGTGACGAGAGCCTTTGCAAGGACGCCGGTTCGCGCCTTCGAGTTCCGCCGCGCAGTCATCGCCGAAGCTGCCTTCCAGACATGTGACAGTCCAGGGCGGCGCTAGGCGGTTTTCTTCAATCCTCAGCTCTGCGACTTCTGCCTTCGATGAGCACGGTCAAATTCGGCTAGCGACGAATACGAACACGCCCAGCTCGAGCAGCGTTTGCGCGTCGTCACTGGGCGTCGCGTCAGCGCACAGCAGCGCTTCCGGCACGTAGGGAAGTTGGCGCTGTTCTCCCACGCAGCAGCTCATATAAGCGAACGGAGGCTCAGCTCGCGGCACGAGCTCCCAGCCGCGCACCAGGCTCGACTCGTCCACCTGAAAGCCCGTTTCAGGACCGAACAGGCTCCGCAGTCGTTGTTCGAAGAAGCGCGACGACGACACCGGCCGGCCCTGGAAGCTGGCCAGCTGCTGACGCGCCGCCGGGCTGGCGAGCTCGACAGCCGACTTGAAAGCGCTCTTGAGCGCCGCGCGGAGGGCCGAGTCGTCTTGCAGCTGGGCCAGCTCGGCAGCGGCCGCCGTAACTACCAGGGGTGTTGCGGAGAACAGCGCCAGGTATTGCGCCAACGGGCGCGCCAGGGGGTGCCCGCTCTCTTGCAGGATGGTCACGATCAGCACCAGCTGCTGGCGCGGCACTAAGAACAGGTCCTCCGGCCACTCGCCCTCGGCAGGGTCGCCGAAGACGTTCGGCATCAGCAGCAACTCTGAACCGGCCAGCGCCGCCACCATCGGCACCAGCACGGTCGACATGTCGAGCCAATGGATGAAGCGACCGCGGGGCCGCAGCACGCGCGCCAGCTCCCGCACCACGGCTGCCCCGTCCGGCACCACGTCCATCACGCACAGGCCCAGAACGGCGGCGCCTTCCCCACCCTCGAGCGGCAAGCGCTCGGCCGAAGCTTGCACGACCGTGACTTCGGGATGCAGCTTGCGGAAGGCACGGCTGGCGGCAGCTTGCGGCTCCGTGTGCAGCACCCGCGGCAAGAGCTGCTCGGGCAGGCGTTGGCGCAGCTGGCCGTCGCCCATGCCGATCTCGACGATGCGGCCGTCAGCCGGCAGGTAGCGCTCGAGGGTGTTTTGAACGATGCGCCGACTGAGCGGCTCGAACGGTTGCCGCTGGCGCCGCACGCTCGCGAGTCGGTTCAGCGCCGCGCGCTCGCCCGGCGAGAGCTTGTTCTTCGAACTAGATGAGGTCCAGGCCAACGCGGAAGCTATAGCGAAGAGCGACTTTGGTTGCGAGGGGGTGGGTCAAGTTGTGCCAAGGAGGCGCGATCGGGGCGCCAAAAGGGCCATCTGAACGAAACCTGGCTGCTCCAAGCAGCGGCACGGGCCTTGCTATATGGGAGTCATGCACTTCAGGACAAACTCAGGGGTTCGCTTGGCGGGGCTATTGGTGCCGGTGGTATTCGTGGCGAGCATGGTGGTGCCGCATCAGGGGGAGTTACCGCTCGGCATTCACGAAGCGCTGGGCTGCTCCGGAAGTGGCTCCGGCGTTCCCGGCCCCGGCGGCAGCGTGGCCCCGCCGGAGCCCAGCTGGTTCTCCATGACCGCCGCAGACGCGCGCGAACCAGGCGCCACGCTACGCGTCGGTACCGATGGTTTCGTGGTGCTCACCGGCAGCTCGTATGGCCTGACGGCCGAGCAGGCGCTCGCCGGCATCAAGTTCATCGTCACCGACGACGCGAGCGAGGAAGTGCCTGGCACCGTCGCGCCGCTCGGTGAAGGCATCAGCAACTTCGGCTGGACGGCGTCGAAGCCGCTGAGCGTTGGCGCATGGCTCACCGCCTCGCTGACCGCAACCCCCGCAATGAATCCCGCAAGCGCGACTAGCACCTACACGCTCGAAGTCGTGGGCGCCCCGGCAGAGTTGCCGAATCCCGCCGCCAAATACGCAAATTGGGGCGCGAGCTACAAGGGCACGGGCGACATGGTCGACTGTCCGACCGCGGGCACGTATCGCGGCGGATGCTCACCGGAGTTCGTCATCCAAGTGCCTTCATCGTTCGAAGCGGACGGCGGCTACGTCGACCTGAGCTTCGACGGCACGCCCACCAGCGGCGTCGCTTGGGAAGTCACGATCGCTCAGTCGGCGGCTCACGCCGACAGCACGTTGTTCTACGCGCAGACGGCTTTCGTGACCGGCCCCAACACCACCTTCTTCGAGCTGGGCCGCGTGGGCTTCGGGGTCGGCGCCGCAGAAGCCTGCGCGCTCGTGACCGTCAAGGATCTACGCACCGGCAAAGAAGTCAGCGCCGAGGTCTGCTCCGACAAGCAACCGGCGACGACGATCTCGGCCAACTCAATGCTGGGTGAATGCACCCAACCTCCGAACGAAGCCGTGCGCGACCTGTGGTGCCAAATGCGGCTGGGCGTGGGCAAGACCTGCGACGGCACGACCCTCCCGCTCGACGACATGCCGAACGAAGACCAAGCGAAAGATCCGGGCACTCCGAACGAAGCCACCGCTGCGAACGACGCCAACACCCCCGCCGGCGCCCATGACTCCAGCAGCTGTCAGTTCGGACACAGCAGCTCTTCTGGCGCGTGGTTGCTCTCCGGCGTTGGGCTGGCCTTCGCAGCGCTACGTCGGCGCCGCACGCACCAGTGAACGAACTCCCGCGCGCCTGCCAGCGATTGACAGGCGCGCGAACTGGTCAAGGCGCCGTGAAGATCAGCCGCTCGTAGGCGCTGGAAACGTTCAGGTCGTCGTCGTAGCCGCAGCGCCAGCCGCCTTGCAGGTAGCCGCCGCCCGTGTGCCAGCACAGCCGCAGATCGCCGTCCACGCCTTCTGCCAAGATGCTGCTGTCTTGCGTGTCGCAGCTGTTGCGAGTGACAGCGTCACCCAGCGGGGCAAAACCCCAGGATTGGTCGTCGCCGTAGTACCAGCTCACGCCGTTGGCGGCGTGCACGTCGTTGCCCAGACCAGTTGAGAACAGCACGTCAGCGCGCGGGGCGTAGGCTGCTAGCTGCAGCGTGGCCGAACCGAGGGGGCGACAAGCCAGCATCAAGAGCGAGCCTTGACAAAGCTTCTGCACCACGTCGAGGCCGGTGTTGGCTGCGCCGTAAACCTCCGAAAAACACTGAGTCCAGCCGTTGAGCGACGAAACCGGCAAATCTTGCTGGATGCCCGAGAACGTCAGCCGTCCGCCGCACTTGCCACCGGAGCAAGCTTCGTCAGCGGGGCAAATGATGCCGCAGCCACCGCAGTTCTTGGGATCGTTGCTGCTGCTGACTTCGCAGCCATCTTTCTGCTTGTCGCCGTTGCAATCGCTGAAGCCGCCTTCGCAAGCGCCGCTGCACGCGCCCGCCTCGCAGGTGGGTTTCACGTGATTCGTAGAGCAAACCACGCCGCAGCTGCCACAATTCTTGCTGTCGCTGCGCGAGTCAGACTCGCAGCCGTCTTTGAGCTTGCTGCCGTTGCAGTCGTTGAAGTTCGCGCTGCAGGCGCCGTTGCAGACGCCAGCTGAGCAGCTAGCCGTGATGTGGTTGCTGGAGCACGCCAGCTCACAGCCGCCGCAGTTCTTTACGTCGCCGCTGGTGCTGGTCTCGCAGCCATCTTTCAGCTTGTTGCCGTTGCAGTCTTGATAGCCGTCGTCGCAGCTACCATTGCAGCCGTCGTCGCAAGTGCGCTTGGCCATGTGATTCGACGAGCAGGCCAAGCCGCAGCCAGTGCAGTTGTCGGGATCGGTCGAGACGTTGGCTTCGCAGCCCGTCTTCACGCTGCCGTCGCAGTCGGCCAGAGCCGGCGGGCACAAGCACGCGCCCGCTACGCATTGCCGATCGGGCTGGCTCGCGCAGTCGACGCCCATGTTCACATAGCCCGAGCCGTTGCCGTTGCAGACGGTCGCGATGCTGCCGTTGCAAGCCGGCTGCCCCGGCGAACACAGGCCGTTTTGGCAAATCAGTTTGACGGGGTCGCAGTACTGCAGGGCGCCGCACGTTTCCCAGGCGCCCGACGCCGAGCCGTCGCCGTTGCACAGCCGCACGCCGGTTTTGTCGCAGAACAGCTGATTGGGCTGGCAAACCAAGCTGCGACACACGCCGGCTTGGCAGCGCTGACCCTGCGAACCGCAGTCGACTTTGTTGACCACGCCCCCGCCGTCGGGCGCGCACACCTGAACGAACCTACCCGTGGGGTCGCACAGCATTTCGCCGGCTTTGCAGATGAGGTCCTGGCAGTACGCTTTGCCGCCAACATCCACGCAGCGCTGGCCCTTGCCGCAATCCATGATGGCGTAGCCGTTGCCGGGGCCGACACACATCGCCACCGAGTTGCCTTCGCAGAAGGCGGTGCCGGGCGTGCACACCGAGCCGAAACCACCCGCGCTAGTCGTACCCGCCACGCCGCTGAAGGTGCCTCCGAAGCTGCTCGCCCCCGCGACGCCTAGACCGCCCGCGGCGTTGGTGCCGCCGATGGACGGCTTACCCGCCGAGCCCGCGAACGCTGCCGCACCTGCGAACGACACGCTGCCCCCAAACGGCTCCCCGACTTCCTCGGAGCCGCTCGGCAAACTGCCGCGCCCGCCGCAGGCAGATGCCCCCACCGCAGCAACCATGCCGACCAACAGCCAGCGGCCCATCTTCGACCAAGACATCTTCAGTGCTCCCAGATTGCCCGAGCGTGTGGGCACCAACGCCAAACCGCCGAACCCGGCGTCGGACTATACCCTGCCCCCGGGCCGGAGCGCTTACTTGGCCTGGCTTACTGTGTATTTGACGGAAAAGCTGGCGCTACCGGAGGGGGTGATGATGACCGGGTAGCAGTCGAGGCCGGGAAACGGGCTCCAATACTTGGCGCGATCCACGCCGGCCGTGAGCGTGTACGGCCCTGAGCTTTCGACCACCTTGAGCTGATAGACCGAGCCATTGGCGGTCGTGATCGTGAACGTGTCTGCGCCCTCGAGCTTGTACTCGTTGCCCGTGTCGTCGACGAACGGCTCCACGATACGCAAGCCGCTCGCAGCCGAGACGCTGAGCTGCTTCGTGTACGAGTCGGGGCCAAAGTCGTAAGTCCAAGTGAAGGTGGTTCCGGACGAAGCTCCGGCGAGGCTCTTCAACGCGCCCGCTGCGGTGGCGTGCACGCCGCTCGCCACCTGCTCCAAGCTGAGCGTCGCTTTGTCGTCGAGCACGCTCGCGTAGTACGTGCCAGAGGTAGTCTCGACGCGCGGCGTGAGCGGCAAGAGCGACGGCTCGACCGGCATGTGCATGGCCTCGATGCGGCTGTACACGGTTTGCGACGACACCTGCAGGAAGCCGGTGGAGCCGTAACCCTCGAACCACAACGCGCTAACACTGCCGCCGCGCGCCATGGACTCGCGCGGGTAGCTCGAAATTTCGCCGTAGGCGCTGATCGTTGCCATCAGCTTGCCCGTGCGAAAGACGCCCGTTTTTACGCTCGGGAAATGCTTGAGCCAGTTCTTCTTGTCGGCTGGCAGCTCGCCCACCGGCGCAGTCTTGGGGCCAAATTCGAGCGCTGTCGCGATGCTCTGCGCGCGCGCGAAGGTGCCGTAGTTGCTGGGCGGGTTGCTGGTGGGGTGACGGAACGCGTGCGGGCCGTAAACCAGCCAGCCCGCATCGTCCTGACCATGCTCACGCAGGTACGAAAGCGCCAAAAGCGCGCCGCGCTGAAACGCTGGGTCAATATCCGCCAAGAGCGCGAAGGAGAAGAAGACCCCCGGCGCAGTCTTGGTGCCGCTTTCCAGGTTCCATTTGAAGCTGCGCGTGCCCCACGAGTTGTCGATGGCGCCTCCGGGGTACATGAAATACTGGTGCGCCTTCAGCAGAGCTGCGGCGCGCGCTACGTGGCTGGGCGACGGCAGCATCAAGCCGTACATCGCGATGTAGCCGATGGACTGCGCGATGTTGTAACCGAGATCGACGCCGTTACCCTCGCCGGTCAGTAAATCTTCGGCGTTGATGGCGTCCGTCGTCAGGGTCATCAGGCTGGCAGCTTTGGTGAGCCAGCCCGCCTTGGGGTTTGCGATAGCGCGGCTCGCCGACAGCAACGCGACCGCGCCGGTGGGCACATAGTTGATGTTGCCCTTCGGGAAATTGGCCACAGTCCAGTCGGCGCAGCGGGTGATGGCCAGCGTCCACGCCGCGCTTTCCTGGGACGACAACTGGTCTTTCAAGATCACGTAGGCGTTCGCCAACGAGATGAGCTGATCGACACTGGTGCCGTCCCAGCCAGTCGTCTTTGGCCATTCCTCCCACCATGAGCCGGCGGCGGTTTGGACGCTGACCAGCCAATTGCCAAGCTCGATAGCGGCGGTCGCGTATTTCTGAGCTTGGCTGTGCTTGAACGCCACCGCGAGCGGGTACACCGCTTCGCCAGCGCGCGAGTGAATCGGCTTGGGTTCTGGGTTGGTACTCGGGCTGACGAGCCCACCCTGATTGTCGCCACTCGCAACCTGGGTCGTCAGCAGCAGATCGGCGAGCCCGTACAGGGCCTTCTCGTACGCTTGCTCGTTCGGTACCTCGACCGCAGCGCCACCCGACCCGCCTGCGCTCCCGCCACCGCCTACCTCAACGCCCGCGCCTGCCAGGCTGCCAGCACCTGCCGTGGCCCCAGCGGTGGAGCCGCCCGAGGCAGAGCCGGCGCCCGGCGTCGTCGGCGAGCCCGCTGTCCCTGCAACCGGCCCCCCACCGGCCATGGCAGCCCCTCCAGCAGCGCCCGCGTCGGACCCAGGCGGGTTGGACGAACAGGCCAACACGGCACAACCCAGGGCGACTACGGCGAACGCATTGGCACGCATCTTCTAACCTGACTCAATTTGGAATAAAAATTCCCACTGCTCTTTGCCATGGAGCCCGAGCGCCCCGACCTTCAAACAAACGGCAATGAAAGCGACCGCTGATGGTCATTCAGGTGGTCGAGGGACCGCCTTGAAGAAGCTCGCCTTAGCCTCTGGCCTTTTTGTCGCATTTTTGAGCAGCCACGCGCGCGCCGCTGTTCCCGCTGGTTACCTGGGCACGCCGTTCGGCGGCACGCCGCGAGCGCTGCCGGGCCGTATCGAGCTCGAGGACTTTGACGAGGGCGGACAAAACGTCGCTTGGAGTGTCGACGATCACACCGGCAATTTTGGCGAAGGCGGCTGCGCTGCCAACGGCTACCGCGAAGGCATCCACCCGCAGCTCTGCAAAACGAATACGAACCCCAACGAGGTCGACACGTATTCGATGGGACCCATGATGGGTCAAAAGTATCCAACCGAGGCGATGCCGCAATCGATCTACATCGGTTACACGCACGCCGTTGATTGGGTGAAGCTCACCGTCAACGTGAGCGTGGCCGGCACCTACAAGGTCAGCTCCACGTGGGCGTCCGAGCCGGGCGGCGCTGACGGCATCAAGGTGCAGCTGTCGTTCAACGACATGCTCAAGGCCGACGCTAAACTGCCGGGCACCGGCGGCTACCACAACTGGGTAGTGGCTTCCGACTTTGCGACGTTCGAGCTCGAAGCGGGCGTGCAGGTGCTGCAGTTCGCAGCCAAGTCGATGCACTTGAACTACGACTACCTGCAATTCTCGCGCGTGTTGCCGGGTGGCGGCGTCGACCCCGGCGGCCCAGGTGGCGGAACGGCTGGCAGTGGCGCGGGTGGCGGAGCGAGCGGCGGCAGCGCAGCAGCGGGCGCGGCCGGTGCAACCACGGCCGGCTCAGGCGGCGCGCTGGGAACCAGCGGCCCTGGCGGCGCCCCCGCCGTGACCGATCCGTTGCCGACGACGGGCGGGAGCGGCACCGGAACCGCCGGAACTGCCGCCACTACGGCCGGCACTGCGCCCACCAGCGCAGGCGCAACGAGCGGCTTGAATCAGGGCAGCGACACCGAGCAGGATTCGAGCTGCAGCGTCGCGTTCGGCGGGCACCGTTCGTCGGCCGCGCTGCTCGGGGCTCTAGGCCTTTTGAGCATGTTGGGCGCGCGCCGCCTGCGTCGTCTCACGCCGCGTCGCTAGCGGCAGCCGCTGTGCCGCAACGTCGCTTGATGCGGCTGTAGCCGCCGAGCTGCGGCTGCGTCACGAAGCGCCACAGCGTCGCCGCCCACGAGCGGTGGGAGTACAGCGCGTCGTAAAACTCGGGCGCTGTTGCGCGCAGGCGCGCCAAACGCGAGCCGGCAATGTACGGAAAATCGTGGTGCTCGTTGTGGTAGCCCACGTTGAAGGCCAGCGCGTTGAGCGGCCCGTAATACGAGTACGTCTCCTGCCCGGCGCGGAACACGTAGTGCTCGGAAATGTAGTGCCCCGCGATCGGGTGCAGGCCCATCACGATCAGCGAGCTGATGGGCAAGTAGGCCAGCGCTTTGCCGCCCCAAAAGTAGAAAATCACCAGGTTGAAGGCGAGCTGTAGGGCCAGGTTCAACAGCTCGGTCCGGCTGGGCTTCTTGGGGTGCACGAACAGCGGACGCAGCCCGTACGCGAGGCCCTGACAGGCGAGCCAGATCAGCTTGGTCAGCGGGTTCCGCAGGAGCTTGCCTTCGAACTCGGTCGGCAGATCGGTGTCGAGCCGTTCATCACCCTGATGGGTGTGATGCAGCAGGTGGTAGTAGCGAAACGTCTCCGCCACCGGCACGCCAACGGGCAGGTTCACGAACAGCGCGAACGCGCGGTTGTGCCACGGCTTCTTGAAGGCCAAGTTGTGGCTCAGCTCGTGAATCGCCAGCAGCAGAGCCTGGTTGATCACGCCGCCTACCCCGTACGCCACGACCAGCAGCAGCCACCAGGGCGCGTCGCGCAGCGCGAACGCCAGGCCTAGCTGCGCCAGCACCAACGCGGTGCACACGTACTTGGTGCGCCAGCACGGGCCGTACAGCTCCTTGATCTGCGGGTACTGCTGCAGCATGCGCCGGCGCCTATCGGCGTGCGGCTCACGCTCGTCGGACCAGCTGAAGGCAGGGCGCTGCTGCATGGGAGCGCATGCTGTCTCGGGCCGCGCGCGCTGTCGAGCCGGAGCCCGTTAGGCGCCTAG
>Ga0114940_10000891_pt1 | contig 11944 bp, 14 predicted proteins | sample ColdCreekSource_FD_87195 | JGI IMG/M metagenome (GOLD analysis project Ga0114940, IMG submission 87195) | Groundwater microbial communities from Cold Creek, Nevada to study Microbial Dark Matter (Phase II) - Cold Creek Source | ecosystem: Environmental > Aquatic > Deep subsurface > Groundwater ... | reverse complement strand
CTACAATACTAAGCGTATCCACTTAGCTCTAAGAATGAGTCCAGCGGCTTACGCCGCTAGTCTCACGCCAGCTCCGCTGACAGGTAGAAAAGACAAGATGTTGCAGAAAAGGGGAGCTTGACATCATCTCGATAGTATTCTTTGTCATGCTCTCGAGGATCTTTAGTTATAATTGCGATTTTAACGCTTTGTGATTTCAACTTTTTTAGTAGCGGCAGGATGTCATTAAGCCGTCGCGATGTGATATATGGGCTTTCTATGATCACTTCCTTATGGCATTTCGACAGATCTTTGATGAATGCTTTATAGAAGCTTGTCTCATCGTACAACTTGGATGCAGCTATATCAGCTGAGATAGACTTGTACTTCTGGATTAGTTGAATAAGCATTATGCATCCTCCCCTAGTGTCACATCACCTAGCAACTCGCGAATTTGTCGGGTTTCTTCTTCGAGCTTCTCAGCGGATAGTAGTTTCGGATCCTCTTTAAAAGTTTGGTTCCAGAACCCTATCCCCGGCCAAAATAGCTAACAGAGGTAAAGATGTACTAGTTTGTGCATCTTTTTCTATTTTATGCAAATGCCACCTCTGTTAGAATGGTTCGAATCCCTCATCCCTTTTAGGGATTATCTATAATTTATATTCTGCTCATGGTTCTTGTAACTTTATAACGTTTCTGATATCATTATAAAGTTATGAATTATCAAGAACAACTTACCGCCATCTTAAAAGCGTCTGATTGGTCACAGGAGCAATTAGCCCGGGCACTCGACGTCTCCTTTGTTACGCTTAACTCTTGGATAAATGGACGCTCGGAGCCACGCGCCAAGGCGATCACTCGTATCCAAATTCTCTACCTAGACACCGTTGGCGTTGCCGATGTTGATCTCTCCAGTTTAAAAATTAAGAAAAACGAAGCTTTAAAACTTAGATTAACGGCAAAGCAGCTGCTTGGCGATGCCAAGCTATTGGATAAGCTCACGCTCCACTTGACGTACCACACTAATACTATCGAGGGTAGCACCATGACCCTGTCCGATGTTGAAGATGTGATCTTTGAGCATAAAGTACTTACCAACAGAACATCAATTGAGCAGACCGAAGCCCGCAACCACCAGGCAGCACTTTATTGGCTCATTGAGCAGTTAGCCGAACGGGGTGAGGATTTTAGCGTTAACGAAGAGCTAATTCTCGGCCTTCACTTACGACTAATGAATGGAATTATTGGTGATGCCGGACGTTACAGAAGCCATGCTGTCAGAATCATGGGCGCACATGTGCCACTTGCTAACTATCTAAAAGTTCCTCAACTTATATCCCAACTTACTTACTCAGTTCAAAAAACAGATTCCGATATCATAATGACTATGGCAAAAAATCACGCAATCTTCGAGAAGATTCACCCTTTCAGCGACGGCAATGGACGGACAGGACGGCTAATTATGCTTGCTCAGGCATTAAAAGCCAGATATATGCCGCCGCTTATTGCCAAAGAACGAAAACACGCGTATTACAAATATCTTGAGACTGCTCAGTTGTATGAAGCATACGAGCCGCTTGAGTTATTTGTAGCCAAGTCTATGATGTACGCCAACGAGCTTTTGAGTAATAGTCGCTAGTCAGATAGAGACTCGTCATTCTCAAGAAGTTGGCGTATTTTTCGAGTCTCCTCCTCGATGTTCTCAACATTGATATAAGGTAGTTCCGCTTCGCAGATTTGGTTCCAGAACCCTATCCCCAGCCAATACAGCATTTGGTACTATTTGTGATTCAGAAACTTTTCAGCATAAGAACCCAATACGCCATTGATCATAGTCTGATACTTGGCATCATGTTTTGTAGCATACTGCTTGAAGAGGTCCAGACTACGCTTGTCTATAGCAATCGTAATCTTCTCCTTTTCTGTTTTGCGGACAAGCTCAGAGGGCGATGGCAGGAAGTCCTCCATCGACGTAGCACTTTCTAATGCACGAGCTATCTCTGTAGGTGCGTCAGTGTAATTAACGGCTTTTGTCATATATCTTCTTCCCTTCTCGCCAATATCCAGCTCCAATGATACGAATATGGCTATTCCTTAAAGTAAATCTAACGGTAGCGATGCCACCATTAGCGGTTTTTCCAATACAAAAATAACGCTCTTCGACAGCAGAATGTTTTGTATCACGCAGGGTTATCCTACCTTTATCAAAGAAAACTTCTTGGGCTTCATAAAAAGACAATCCGTGCTTGGCTATATTAGCCGCATTTTTCTTGTCATCCCATTCGAATTCCATACATACTATTATACATACTATTGTATGGACTGCAATAAGTAAGACTGCCTGCTATGAGTATTTACTTACGCGTCTAGCGCTAAACCAAGATTCACTAACTTCCCATACATCAAGATCATACTGGGACAAATGGTGTTCCTAAAATTGCCCTCACCGCCAGCCATACCGTTTATGCTTAAAAGATCTCTTAAGAGGTTTTTTGTTTGTTATACTATCCACATGAGCCTGACCTACGAAGACCTACAAGCAATCCGGACAATTGTCGAAGAAACCGTTGACCCTATGAAGGGTGAGTTGGAAGCACTCAGCAATGATGTAAAAGATATATACGAGATGCTTGCCGAGATTCAAAAGAATTCAGTTAGCAATAATTCAAGCGAGAAACACAGTCTTGAACAAAAGATATTAAGCATGCACGACAGCTTGGTCGAAGCAGCAAAACAAGCTGGCGTCATCTTACCTAGCCATTAGTATCAAGATCATAGAAGTTGCGAAGTGCGTCCACTAGGGGTAGCCAAGATATTATTTCCTCACATCCTAATCAATTCTGGCGCCATTTAAACTGAGTCTAGCTTGCGTCGTTTGTGCAACGCATTAATACTGATAACTATGCGAAAAGAGACACAACCACACACACCACCTGCATCATCAGAGCGATTATTAGAGCGAACAACCACAGAAGTCGCGGATATATTTGCGCGATTTGAAGTCGACAGACATGTTGAACCGCGCCAATTCGCCAACGCACTGATCTCATGCGACGACCCAAAAACCTTCACATCCAAACTATTGCCGCTCATTGAAGAGCAATCAGGAACTCATACCCTGGAATTGCACAACGCCTTACTGGGTGAGATCATGGCGATATATAACCGTTTACCCCGCGTCTCGCTTGGTAGCTTAAGCAGCCTTGAGCTGTATGAGAACTTACGGGCGCTATCAGCCGAGCCGCCCGAGGCTCCACGCGAAGCACCGATATCGGAGCTTGTGGCGGATATGCAGGCATTTCTAGGATACTGCCGCGATAATCCACCACGCCTCACCGCTAAACTGGGACGACTGCCAGGAAAGGAGCTTGCCGCCTTCAACAGCCTCCGTCAGCACCCCACCCCTCTAGAACAGAAAGTGGGGGACTACAGCTTTCGGCAACGGCACGAGGACGATGTATGGCAAATAGACCTTATTCGCCAGATCGCTGAAGTCACCCATGCCGTATACCGGCGCAAGGGGAGCCTGCATTTGGCCAAGCGCGGGCGAGGTTGGTTAGATCTTGATACCGAATCTCAGTACCTGGGCCTATTTTTAGCTTGGTGCAGTGAGGTCAATTGGAGCTATATTACGCGTCTAAGCGCTAATGAATCGTTCCAAGACCACTATGCCCTTGTCTTTAATGCGCTACTAGTTCTTCAGCGCCGCGATGGCCAGCTAAGCTTGGACCGCATCGACGACATCTGTATACCCCTTGCCCATCCTCGCATGTCGGCACCAGCCGATGAGCACCGATATCTGCGAGGAGAAAGCTACTATCTCCTGCTACGCCAACTTGAATATTGGAGCATAATAGAACCTAAATCCGGATTACAACCTGGGTCGAGTTGGCAAGACTATGCCGATGCCTACATAATCACACCGCTTGGCCGATGGCTGCTGGGCGAAGCACTCTTGCGAGGATGAATGCTCATCCGGACAAATTCTAGCAATGCAGCCAACGGCAAAGTTGTTCGTTTTTATAGCTCAAACCATATAGTCTTATCGCTCATGATGAGCTATAATTACTATCAATATGAGCGATAAATTACATCTCACCTCAAGACAATCAGCTATATTAAGCCTATTTGAGTGGCATAAAAAAATCTCAAGCGGATTGCTTCTTGAAGCATTGGGCGCGAACATCTCCATTGCAACGCTAAAGCGCGATCTAACCGTATTGACTGAGAGCCAATACATTACGAGAAGCGGCGGTAATAAAGATTCGGAGTACACCCTAACCGGGCGCGGATTAATCTTCCGACCCTTCGACCTCGGCAGTTACTATACGGTTCCCGATAGTGAGCGTAAAGCTTCGCTGCAATTTAACCAAGATATCTTCAATACTTTGCAATCTAATAGTCTTTTTTTTGACGACGAGATCAAGATTCTAGACCAAGCCACGCAATCGTTCAAGCAAAACGCCGTCAACGCCAATGAGGTGATCCATAAAAAAGAGCTCGAACGATTTGTGATTGAATTTTCGTGGAAATCTTCCAAAATAGAGGGTAACACTTACACATTGCTCGAAACAGAGCGACTTATTCGAGAGGGCCTCAAGAAGAATGATCGCTCCGACTTCGAGACGTCAATGATTTTGAACCACAAAAAGGCCTATGAGTTCCTGCTAGAGCAGACCAAAAACGGCTCGCTGGAGCTAAGCCGACGGATGCTCGAGACTATCCATTCGCTTGTTGTGCGCGATCTGGATATTAATTCTGGGCTAAGGAAGGCCGCGGTAGGCATCTCGGGCTCACTCTATCGGCCATTATCCTTGATCTACCAAATTGAAGAGCAGCTAACCGCACTTTTAGACTGCATAAACGCAAAGATCAGCCCTTATGAAAAGGCTTTGATAGCCGTACTCGGAGAAAGTTACTTGCAACCATTCGATGATGGGAACAAGCGCACCGCGCGAGTGCTCGCCAATGGGTTGCTACTGCAGGCAGGTTATGCCCCGTTGTCTTATCGCAGCGTTAACGAACAAGATTACAAAGAAGCCTGCCTAATCTTTTACGAGCAAAATAGCATTGAGCCATTCAAGAAACTCTTCATTGAACAGTATGTGTTTGCAGCCAATAACTACAATATTGCAGATAATTCCTGAGCGCCGAACAAACTCATTAGTCTTCACCCTGACCTTCATCGAGCAGTTGGCGAACCGCCTGGATGTCGGCGGGTTTGTCGCTTTAAAGATTTTATGTAAGCTTGTTGTTTTCACCAATCAAACTTGCCGATTACTTCAGTATGCTAAAAATGTCGTAGGAGGAATTTTTGAGCGATCTAGACTGATCCTGCTTGATCTAGACACAGCGCACATCTATAGTGTCTGGTATGGCTGTTTTATACGAAGTTCCGCCTGGTTGTTGGAAACCTGAGGTCGGAATAGTGGGTTCGCTTGATCCTTATGCGCCGCTAATAGAGATCTCTCAGCCCAATCTTGAAGGGCCTATCACAATCACCGATCTGGAGGGTTCTACACGAATGGGTGCCGAAATCCGAAGGTTAGGATTTGCCGTGATCCAAATGAACCCTAATTGGGCTGCTGATGCAGAAACGACGTATTGGTTGGCACGCGACTTTTTCGATTTGCCACAAGATACGAAAGCCCGCTTCGAGCACCCTGGCTACACTCGACGATCTAGTTTACCAGGCAGAAACATGGAAATCTCTCAGCTACCAGACTCTAATGATCGGTTCATGGCCGGAGGTAATCGCGATCGTCCGGATGTTGATGACTCGTTGGTAGTAGACTTGAAACGCGCTATGGGCAAGTGTCTTACGGCAGGTCGTGAGGTTTTTTTCAAACTTATGGAGCAAGAGGCTGAGATACCCGATGCTGACCCGTTCTTTGGTAGGGTTGCTAGGCGTAAGATAGCTTGCGATCAGGAGTCCTACCACCAGCTCAACTATTTTGGCCATGATCAGCCAAATGATATAAGAGAGGCCGGTGTACCGCTGCAAGTGCCACATATAGACGGTACTGTGGTGACTATTTTGTCTGCTATGGGTGCGGGCGGGCGGCTTGCACCAGGGCTTACGGTAGAGTTGCCAGACAAAACATGGGCATTGCTAATACCCAAGCCCGACGAAGCGGTTGTATCATTCCAAATGAATCTAGCAAATGAGGCACCACCACTAAAACACTATGTGTCAAATCCTCATACCTACGAGCAACGTCAGGAGATAGGACGTATATCTAGTACGCTATTTTTTAATCCTGATGCTGGCCAATCTCAAGTCCCAAAGAATATATATAAACAAGTTTTTGACGATGCTCAAGCAGCTTTCGATAAGCAAGAGACTAACGGCGAGACAACTCACTAGCACTATAAAAAATCTTCTTACTGCGCCGCTATGCGAACGGGAGTCTTTTTATTTGATATAGTTAATAGTATGACCTATTTGCACCTTATCATACTTATTGTCGGGTTGGCCGCCCTGCCCTTAGGCTACATTATGTTAAACTTTATCGCTGATGTCTGGGAAGCTGTTTTTAAGCGGCCGTTTTGGATCCGGCGTTATTTTGTGCCATTTCTGGCCGTGTCCGGGATCTTGCATATCATGCAGTTCGCTATAATACCCTTAATTCAAAGCTTATAGATATGCATACTACATGGTTGGGATTCTTACGGCGCACTACCATATCCAAAGTTATATTGGTCATCTTAGTCTTTGCCGCCATCGGCTCACTGCTTATTGCGGCGACACGGGCCGCTACCCAAGCCGTCCACTCAGAAGCCGAGAACGGCGTCCTCAGCCATAATGATTTAACCGTCACCGACAGCGCTGCTTCTGGAGGCCAGGCTATAAGATTCAGCGAAGCGGCTCCCACAAGCCCGACTTGCAACCTAAACGCTACGACCACCACCTTTACTAGCCAAGTGGCAGCCGCCACCGACGGCCAAACCATCTGCTTGGCAAGTGGCAGCTACGGCACCTGGAGCGGTGTCAATAAAAGGATCGTTATAACCAAGCAAGCCGGAGCCTCGCCTTCTATGGCGCTCAATGTAGCCAATATTGCCAATCTGACCATTGACGGTATCGCCATTACCAAAGCCGACCTCAACCGTAATATAAAGAACCTTACGATTAAAAATTCTACCTTTACTGGTTTTGTATATATCGATGCCACCGGCATGCTCGCTGGCAATATCATGTTCGACAATAATATCCACAGCAATATTTTCCTCCCAGAACCAGTAACCGGATCCACTGGGCGCGAAGGACGCATCCACATCGGCAACGGCTTTTTAGGCACTGGCTCGGTTACTCAAAATTCAGGGATTATTGTTCGTAACTCCTTGTTTTCTGGAGGGACCGCCGATGGCATACGAGTCGACGACGGAGTTGCCGGGGTTAGTATCCTTAACAATGAATTCACCCAAAATACCGACCAGAACCGGGAAGAGGTCCATTCTGACCCCATCCAATTTTATGGCAGCAACACTATAACTGTTAAAAATAACTACTTCCACACCCCTTCTGGCGTCGCCTCATGTTCCCTGGGACAGCATGATGGCGGCAGCGGCCATACGATAGTCAATAACCTGATAGTCGGCGGTAATGGCTGCTACTTTGGTATGTACCTGCGGGCCGACCGCAACTCGACCGTCAGTCATAATACATTCGCCTACGGCAACTGTGGTGGTCAGAATTGCGGCATATTATGGGTCGGAGGAAAACCAGGCTCTTCTGGCGGTGGTACCATCTACGAAGACAATATCTTTACTTCGTTCAACCAGTCCGATGTCGCCGTGTCGATAACTGCCCGCAACAACCTAACAAGGTCCTCGATAGGTGGCCCTAGCAATATCACTGGCGCACCGACGTACATGGCCGGTACAGGCATCGACGCTTACAAGCTGGCAGCGGGCTCACTTGGCAAAAACCAGGCAGCTAACACTGCTGTCGGACCCGATATCGGCGTCAATACAGCCACCGTCGGACGTAACCGCGGCACACAGTAAGGGCTCTTAGTTCTAGTGGGTTACAACGGCTCGACGATTTGCGGGATCCAAAACTGACCCTCTTTACGGAAGAAGGCTGAGACTGGCGGTGGTCCGTTCAAAACCTGCACCATTACTGTTCCAGTCGCTGAGTCGACTACATCCACAACATTGCATTGCAGCGTATATATACCCGTAGTGGACGAGGTGAATTGTACAGTTTTTTGATTCTGATTTATCAGTGAACCGAAACCGGGGCCGTCAATAATAGTCCAGGCATAGCCTTTAGTTCCAAAGCCGCCACTCGTATTAACGGTGATCGACAGCGGCACGTCCTTTACGCCCAACCTATTGGCACCAAGGTTCAAAATCAGATCGGTCGGCACGATAACATCAATAGTGATCTCGTCAAAGGCTGGGGCGCCGTCATTATCAGTGGCAGTTAGGCGAATGACATACGTTCCCAACGCGTCGGGAGTAAATGCAGTGTCCTCGGTATTAGTGGCACCAAATTGCGCTGGTGACGTCGAGGGGCCGCTTTGGACCGTCCAAGCATACACTGAAATAGCACCGTCATCCGTTACATTGCCGCTCAGGTTGGCGACATCGATCATCCTCATTTCGATCAGATCGGACGTAATATTAACCACCGGAGGCGCATTAGGCCCTTCGGCAATAATATCAATACCAAAAAGCGCTCCGCCACCATTAACCGATGAAAAGCCAGCCTTTTTGGTAATTGAGCGAGGCGGCGAACCGGTAGCTGGCGGTATCCTGAGTAGCGTAGTGGTTACCGAGATAATGTCGGTCGGTGGGTTGGATCCACTCGTAAGGTATTGGTTACCTACTCCGAATGTGTAGTAAATACAAAGAGGGTTCTGAACATGCGACATACCGGTCGGCGTGTCCCATATCGCCTGTATCCAGCCACCGGCACCGACTGGTATAGTCTTACTTACCGTCGGCGGGTCGGCCAGGTCTCCGGAGTGAACAACACCCATGGTAACTGTCGTCGGCAAGCTAGCGACAAGTGAGGGATCAACATATAGCCGCGCACCCAAACAATACCAGTCATGCAAGTCTTGTGTCAGCGCAAACTGGTTGCCGACCAGTATTTCTGCATCTTCTGTGCCGATAGACTGGGTACCAGGATAGGTGCCGTTATTAAAAATGGAATGTTGTGGCATATTATATCCTTTTAGTTAGAAACTACCGGTGCGCCATCTTCATAGCGGTTATTAGTCCAGATGTTGCCGACACCATCCGGCTTGAATGAGGTAGCCGGCCCGTAGAGGGCGTTATGGCCAGTCGGCCCACGTTCAAACACATTGTTAGTAACTACGATGTTTGTCGGATTATTACCATAGGGCTTAGTCGGGTTCCAACCCAATGAAAGCCCGTAGGAGCCTGTAGTGTACATGACAAAATTATTATCAAACAGATAGTTATCAAGAGATTCAAAGTCTCCGAATATTGATGCAGCACCAGTTGGACCGCCACCGTTTGGCGTCAACTCGGTCGAGCAATCCAGCGTATTATGTCGTAAGATAACGTCGTTGCCGCCGTTGGAGATGTAGGCATTGTTGTGGTAACCATCCGGTGAGTTGGGGTCGTTGTACTGGGCATGTAGATAATTATCCTCAACCAGCAAATTAGTACCCATGACTGAATGTTGCCCGCCAGTTATGTCACAGCGGCGGATCTCCATATTGTAATAGCCGATTGCCGGATTAGAAAGATTGCCGGCGTTAATATTACAATCTTCTATAATCAAACTACTTGACAGATCAACGTCGACAAAGCCATTTATCTCACAACGAGTTATCGTCAGGTGACTACCGTTGACGATAAACAACGCCTGCAAGTTTAGCCGCTGCGAATCAATGGTTGTCGTTACGCCATTATAAAAGTGCGTACCGATATATGGCGTCAGCGTCGCCCCTGCCGCTTTCCAGCCAGTGTTGTGCTGGTTCGGGAACCTGCTTGCATAGCCACCCAGAAGGTTACGCCAACCGCGGTCGAGTGAGATATACGTCTCTACACTCATATGCCACTCCGTATCCAAATATCAATTCCGGAAAACTCCGGTCCTGATGGCGGCGGGAAATCCTCGTCTCCGCCGATCCAATAAACCGTCACGTCGGTGCGCTCTGTTGGACGGAGAGGCCAGTTGCCGCCGTCTCGATAAACGGTGATTGTCGAACCCGGCACCACATCCTCGACCGTGGCCGGACGCACCCAGTAGTCAATGCCGTCCAGGGCCCCAGGTGGCGAGGTATCGCCGCCGTACCAGTGGACCACCACGTTCGCATCGGCAGTCGGACGAGCAGGCCACCCAGTCAGATCATCGTAAGCCACTGATACGACCCGGGTTGCGAGTGCAGAATTATCAATATAATCATCGATCAGCCCGGTCAGATCAGCTTCGTTGACTTTGCTGTCAAGCAACGTCTGCACGGCCTGTGATGCTGGTTTAGCAGCATCAGATGTATTGTCGACATTACCAAGCCCGATACTGGACTTAGTAATGCCGCCGGCAATATGGTTACTAGCTATCGCTCCATCTTGTATCTGCGCTGAGCCGACGCTGCCCGCCTTCAATGATCCGTCAAAGGTGTGAGCTTGGGCTAGGAATTCGTTAAGAATATCTCCCCATGTACCACTATCCGAGCCAGCAATAGGCATTCGTGCCATGTCAATTCTCCAAAATAACGCTTACGTATAGAATACCGTTGTTATGCCTAAATAGCAACTACTCGCCACCTTCTTCGATTAATCTAGCCACCATTTCCATGCAGGTGCCGCACTGTAAGTAAGACTTATTGACTGACCAGAAGGGACCCGAACCGCGCCCGAAGTCAGCCCAGTCGATTCGCCACCAACGGCGATATCCGTCACCGTACCGCCGCTGACTATCACCCAAGCATGACGCCAAAAAGGATTCCTCAGCGCCACTGTTGTAGCTGGAACAGTAGGCGAGGTCTGATGCCCACGCGTTACCGGACGATCAAGGATGATCTCCATGTTTGATGCGCCGTTAATGGCAATTGTGCTGACATTTTGAGAAGTGTGGAATCCAATTCGCCCATAGCCAGTGTTGTTAGGGTCATTGATATGGTAGCCGCTCGTAAATTGGTTGATATTCTCGCATTGTACCGAAGTAATGTTAACCGGATTATGATCGCCGCTGTTAGCCAGTGTCAAGTGAGTGTCATTGGCTTCTGCACTCCACTTCAGCCCCGTCACGCCATGCCCGGCATGCTGGCCATTGACATACAGACCGGTTCCACAAAAGATCGTTACCATTTCGGTAAAGGTAGTATGTTCATACGCCATAAGTCCGGTAGCAAAACCGTAAGCCGTGTATGAGCCAATCAGACAGTGGGCGTTATTGCCACCCTGTGGCATAACCATTCCCTTTGGGTATGATTCGCCAGAATTCCAAATTGGATTGTAAGCACCGAGCTGGTAAGCCGGGCCGTCAGCCATCGCCCTAAACCATAGGACTTCGGCTTTTACATTACTTGTCATGTCGAGCCCGGTAACACTTGGACAAACTGGCACGGTAACGGTTAGTCCGTCAACCACAAGCATCAAGTTATTCCATTCGGTAGTAAAGGCGCCAATATATCCCTGCTCTACCGTCGGGCCGCCAATGACTGCCGGCTGGCCATAGGTACCGCTGTACGTTTGGCCGAGTAAGGTACTTTTGAGCACCGTTCCTTCGTTAGCAGGAGCTGGCTTGTTGCCACCACCAATCGCTTGGAACATTTCTGGCCCTGCATTACACCTTGTGCCAGTAAGTTTTAGTGTCATCGTCGGATTACCTGCAATTGGCACAACTGGCAGTGGGATCTGTGAGTTAGTCTTGGAAGCACCACCCTGGATAAGTGGTCCAGCAATCATGTACATAGTCGGCTCAAACATGACTTCAGCATAATAATGGTTCTCGAAGGCATAACTGCTGGCGGCCGAT
>Ga0114940_10000890_pt1 | contig 11958 bp, 11 predicted proteins | sample ColdCreekSource_FD_87195 | JGI IMG/M metagenome (GOLD analysis project Ga0114940, IMG submission 87195) | Groundwater microbial communities from Cold Creek, Nevada to study Microbial Dark Matter (Phase II) - Cold Creek Source | ecosystem: Environmental > Aquatic > Deep subsurface > Groundwater ... | reverse complement strand
TCGAGCTGCGGGACGAACAGGGTGGGCCTTTGGGCACGCGTCAGGTCACCAGCGAAGCCGCCAGCTGCGCTTCGCTCGTCTCGGCCGCGGGTCTGGCGATCGCGTTGATGATCGACCCAGACGCGCTGCTGTCGCCCAAGGAGCCAGCGCCGCCGCCCAAGCCTTTGCCTGCCCTCAGCGCTGCCGTTCCGGGGCGCCCGTCGCTACCCGAGCGCCGAATGCGTGGCGGACTGCTGGCGGCGCTCGTGGGAACCTCACGGGTGCTGCCGCAGGCCGCATTAGGCATGCGGGTGGCGGTCGAGCTGCAGCCGCTTCAGCGCTTTGGCGCGGAGCTCTCGCTCACGTTCTTGCCGGAGGTCCGGCAAGAGCTGCACGGCTTCGACGTGAGCTTTGGGCTGACCTACGCGTCGTTGGGGCTTTGCTACCAGTTGCTGCGCGCCAGCACGGTGCAGCTTGGAGGCTGCGCCTTCGGTAGCGTGGGCGCGCTGCACGCGACCACCTTCGAGCCGGCGCGCGGCGTTCAGGGGCAGTTGTTGTGGTCGGGCGCGGGCGCTGGGCTGCGCGCCGCTTGGCAGTTGGCAGCGCCGGTTTTGGTGCGTGCCGGGGTGGAGGCCAGCGTGCCTTTCGAACGGCGAGACTACCTGATGCGGCGCGGCACACAGGGCAACCTGGCGGTGTTTTCAGACCCGAGTTTCTCGGCCACGTTGCATGTGGGCCTCGGTGTGCGCTTCTAGCTGTACTCAGTCAGACGCCTGCTTGGCGGTCTTTGCTCTAGCCGTGAAGGATCGCCCGGCGGCGGACAATACAGTTTGTGCGTGCTTGAAGGAGCGACCTCGAAAGTGCACTCTCTTGCCATGAGCCCGGCCCTCCGCGCGATGCAGACGGCGCGCGCCGCTGCCGCGGGAGCTGCCGGGGCCGCCCTACCTGCGTCTGGCCCGGCCGAGCTGACGCAGGTGTACGCGGAGTGGGCGGACTACGTCTGGCGCATGTTGCAGCGCCTGGGCGTCAAGCGCGCTGATCTCGAGGATCTGTGTCACGACGTGTTTTTGGTGGCGCACCGCCGCTTCGGTGAGTTTGACGGGCGCGTGGCCGTCAATGCCTGGCTGTTTGGTATTTGTCTGCGCGTTGCCGCGAACTACCGGCGTCGCGCCCGCGTTCGCCAGCAGCACGTGAGCGCCGCGCTAGATGACGAAGTGGCTCAGGTGCGTGTTCCCGCTGCTGCCGAGCCCGATCAGCAACTGGCGCGCCGTCGCGCACAAGAGCGAGTGCAAGCCGTGCTGGCAGGTATGGACTTGAGCAAGCGCGCGGTATTTTTGATGTACGAGATTGAAGGGCTGGGTTGCCAGCAAATAGCCGACCAGCTGGGCGTGCCGGTCGGCACTGTATACTCGCGCTTGCACGGCGCGCGCGCGCTGTTCGAAAAAGAAGCCGCGCGTCTCGCCGGCCCTGCCGAGGAAGGCCAATGACGGATCCGCCCCGTTTGCTCGAGCAGTCCAGCACGCAGGCGTCGACGCTCGAGCTCTTGCGCGCGCTGGAGCCGCCGCACGCGCCTCCGCCCCAGGTGCGGGACGCGCTGGTCCGTGATCTGTCGGGTCTGGTGGCGGGGGCCGGCATCAAAGCCGCGGCCGCGGCAACCTGGCTGAAGGGCGCGTTGCTGGGTACTTTGAGCCTGGGCGTGGCCGGAGCGTTGGTTTGGTCGCAAGCCAGGCCGTCGCCCAGCTTGCCTGCCGCGCCGCCCGCGTCAGCGCAGCGGGTCGCCCGAGCGCACGATGTTCCGGCGCCAGAGGCTGCGCCGCCCGAACCCGCCGCGCCAGCCGTCGCGCCTGCTGCACCCGCTGCGGAGCGCGCCAAGAGCGCTGCTCCTCGCGATTCCCTGGCCGCGGAAGAAGCGCTGCTCGAAGCCGCGCGTCAAGCGCTGACACGCGACCCGGCGCGCTCGCTGTCGCTACTGCACCAGCATCGCAGCCAGTTCCCGAGTGGCCAACTGAGCGCCGAGCGCATGTACCTGAGCGTCGATTGCTGGCAGCGCCTGGGCAACGTGACCGCCGCCAAGCGTGAAGCCGCCGCCCTGGCCAAGTATTATCCGAACAGCGCGTACGCGCGGCGAGCGCCACTCCTGCTAGCCTCACCTGCGCGGTGATGAAAGGCTCCCACGCTTGGCTGCTCGCGTTCGCTGCACTGGCCGCGTGCACGTCGCAAGCGGTCATCGGCGTCGTCGATGACGACGCCGTAGCAGCAGCAGGCGCCGCGGCCGCTGCTGCCACGACCGCTGGTGCCACGACCCTCGCAGGCGCAAGTCCAGGCGAGGGCGGCGGCATGCTGGTGGCAGGCGGCGCGCCCGGCGTTCGCGGCCAAGTCAGCTACGCGGAGCCGTTCCGCGGACAATTTCACTTCAGCAGCGCTGCTGGTTGGATGAACGACATCGACGGCCTTTGGTTCGCAGATGGCGTGTTTCACCTGAGCTATCAAGCCCGCCCGGACTCGTTCGAGGGGGGAGCGAATCTGCATTGGGCTCACGCCACCAGCCCGGATTTATTGCGCTGGCAGCAGCAGCAGCTCCTGCTCGTGCCAGGGCAAAACGTCGACGGCGAAGCCTGGTCAGGCTCGGTGGTGGTCGACACGGCCAATACCTCCGGCTTCGGCGACGGAACTACGGCGCCAGTGGTCGCTGTCTACACCTCCACGGCGCTTGGCACCTCGCTGGCGTACTCGAACGACCGCGGTGCTAGCTGGCAAGCCTACGACGACAACCCGCTGGCAATTGGCGATGCCGCCTACCAGACCAACCGCGACCCCGCGGTGGTGTGGCACGCGCCCAGCAAGCGCTGGGTCTGCGCCTACTGGGAGAACGGCACCACTTTCTACACGTCGCCGGACTTGAAGGCGTGGACGCGCGCGTCAAGCATCGCCTTTGGCGACGTCGTGCCTGATTTCTACGAGCTGCCGCTCGACGGCGACGTTGACGATACGCGCTGGGTGCTGCAGAACGCCGACGGCGCCTACCTGGTGGGGCAATTCGACGGCCAAACATTCGTGCCCGAAACGGCGCCGCAGGATCTGGACGTTGGCCCCAGCTTCTTTGCCGCGCGCACTTTCTTTCGCCCGACGTTTCCCGACGCGCGCGTCGTGCAGATGGCGTGGATGAAAGATGGTGGCGTCGCCAGCGCGCCTTTTCGCGGCGGCGCTACCTTCCCGGTCGCGCTGGCGCTGAAGACCTTCGCTGACGGCCTGAAGGTAACGCGCACGCCCATCGCCGAGCTTGAAAGCTTGTACGAGGCTCGCAAACGCTGGGACGCGCAAACGCTGTCGGCGGGAAGAAACCTGCTGGCCGGCATGCGGTCGAAGTCGTTCGATCTCGAGCTCACGCTCGACACTGCCAAGACAACCGCCACGGCTCTCAACTTTCGCATCGCCAACAAGCTCTTCAGCTACGACTTCACGACGCAAACCCTGCTCGACTCTCCGCTCGCGCCCAGCGCTGGCCGCTTGACGCTTCGCATCTTGGTCGACTGGGGCTCGCTCGAAGTCTTCGCCAACGACGGCGAAGTTTCGTACACCGAAAGCTTCGCCTTCACCCCGTCCGACTCATCGCTGTCCGTTAGCGCCGACGGCAATCTGTCGCTCATTGCCGCCGATTTTCGCGAAGTGGGGCGCAGCTGGCCCGGCCCTGCAGCGCGTGAGCCAAACCTGCTCGACGACGCCGAGCCCGACGTCAGCTACGAGGGCGTTTGGAACACCGTCACAGACGACAGCACCTTCTTCGCCAACACCTGCCACTACTCTGGCTCGAAGGGCGCCGCCCTGGAAGCTACGTTCACCGGCACTCGCGTCGACTGGTTCGGTCTCCGCAACAGCGACCTCGGCCAAGCCGATATCTTCCTCGACGGCGCGCTCGTCGCCGAGGCGCTCGATTGTTATGGGCCCAGTCGTAGCCCCGCGCACCTTTTTAGTGTGGCCGGCTTGCCGAACACGTTTCACACCCTACGCATCGTCGCTCGCGGTGAAAAGAATGCCTCAGCCAGTGGCACGGCGCTGGTGCACGACTACTTCGTGACGGCCGCCCAAGATTGACCCGCCACGCAAGCCAGGCGAAGCAAACGAGCCAAACGAGCCAAGCCCCAACAAAAGCGGTGAAAGGCAAATCTCCGCGGTCGGGGCGGTGCTTGGCGTGCTAAAAGCTAAATTTCCTGGATTCACTGCCGCGCGCTTCCTGTCCGAAGCGGCGCAACGCGCAGGGTGAAGCAGCGATCCATGAAGCGAGAAAACGTCCGGGGTGAGGCCAAGCTCCTGAACGGTGAAGAGCGCCGGCGGCGCATCATCGAAGAGCGACCTCTAGCGCTGGGCGTCACTTGGGCGCTCGACTCCTGCGCGGACGTGACGCGCAGCGGTCGTCGAGTCGAAGGCGGCTGGCCCGGTACTGTGCCGGAAGCGCGCATGCGCGTGCTGGGCGCGTTGACGCGCGAGCTCGCCGCTCAGGGCTTCGCGCCGCTGAGCCAAAGCGAGCTCAGCGCAGCTACGTCGTCCGTTTACGACCGCGCCCGCCGTGAATGGCAGCTGGCAGGCAAGGCGCGCGTGAGCAAGGTTTCTTCGGTCGGCGCGCGCGCCGCCAAGTGAGCGTCGACGGCGCCCGGCGCTACTAGGCCGGCCGCCGTAGCGCCTTCGCACGGCTCACTTATCGCGCAGCGCGATCCAGTTTTTGACGAGCTTTTCGAGGGCGCGTTGCTTCGCCTTCACGTCGTCCATGCTGTGGAATTTCGCTTCGCGGCGATCTTTGTGGTTCCCCTCGAGTAGCCCGCTCTTGTCGTCCATGCCGGCGCCGCCGGGGAAGAGCAGAATGAGGTGGGCGTATTCGGTAGCGCGCACGTGAAACGCTCCCAAATCGTCTTTGTAGAAGAAGCTGGGGGCGTTCCACTTGATGCGCTCGGAGATCTTGTCGCTCACGCCCAAGATGATGGCGCGCACGGCTTCCATTTCGGCTTTGAAGGGGTGATCGATTTCGCGTAGATACGCTTCGACCGCGCTGCGATCGTTTTGCAGCGGCGTGAGCGTCTGGCTGATCGCGCGCTTGGCAGCTAAGGCCTGAAGCGCGTCGCGCGCGGGGGTCGGTTTGGGCGCGGCAGGGACAGGCGCCTTCTTGGCGGGCTTCCTCGCCGGCGCTTTCTTGGCTGGCGCCTTCTTGATGGGCGCCTTCTTGGCCGGTGCCTTTTTGGCTGGCGCTTTCTTGACGGGCGCCTTCTTGGCTGGCGCCTTCTTGACGGGCGCCTTCTTGACGGGCGCTTTTGCCTTCTTGCTGGCGGCCTGCTTACGCCCCATCGTTTTCTTGTTCTTGGAAGCTGACTTGGTGGCGGGCCTGGCGGGGCGTGCTGGCATGCTCGGCAGTGTACACGGTTCGCGCAGACGGAGGTATGAGGCCTGGGTGTTCGTGCTCCTCGTCATCGTAGCCGTCGTGTTCTGGGGCAGCGTGTTCATCGCCTTCCTCAAGTCGGCCGGAACAACGCCGAGCGAGTTCGTGTTCGGACGCTACGAGCCGCCGCCCGCCGACCTGGGGCTTTGGAAAGAAATCCCGAGCGAGCCGGGCCTCATCTGCGAAGAGCGTTGCTTGCTGCCGGAGGGGCAGAGCGCCCCGTACCTGCTATTGCAGCGGCGCTACCGCGACGCGGCCACCCGCGAAATCTTGCGAATTGACCCTGAAGAGCGCATTGCCCGTCGCCGAGTCAGTCTGCGAACCTGAGGCGGTTTGCGGACGTGTAGGCTAGCCGGAAGCACTCTCGAAACATTCCCCATGCCCCCCATCGTTACAACCCAAGTGATCGCCGAGACGAGCAGCTGGCTCGACCGCGTGGTGATCGGTCTGGGCCTGTGTCCGTTCGCCAAGGCGGTTCAGGTGCAAAAGCTCGTGCGCTACCGGGTGACAGACGCCACGAGTCCTAGCGAGCTCTTGCTGGTGCTCGAAGAAGAGCTGCGCGCCCTCTCGGCAGCGGACCCGGCGCTTGTCGACACTACGCTGCTCATCCACCCCGCCGCCCTGAGAGACTTTCTCGACTACAACGACTTTTTAGGCGACGCCGACGACAAGTTGAGCGAACTCGGACTCGAGGGTGAGCTGCAGCTGGCGAGCTTCCATCCGGACTACTGCTTCGGTGACGCGGCCAGCGATGATCCCGCCAACTTCAGCAATCGCTCGCCGTACCCGATGCTGCACGTGCTCCGCGAAGCCAGCGTCTCGCGCGCGGTGGCGGCTTTTCCTGATGCGTCCAGCATCTATGAGCGCAACATCGCCACGCTGCGCGCTCTAGCGCCTGAAGCGCTGGCAAAACTGATCAAGGGCTAGAGGGCGCCCGGCGCCCGAAAACCGAGCCGCTGGTACGGCTGGCAGACAGTTTTTTCGTACGACGACGCGCCCGCGCCCGAAGCGGCCTCTTTGAGCCCGCGGATTGGCCTCAATCCTCGGGTGTGGTCGCCTTCGGCACCTTTTAGTGCCCACGCCCGCAAACGGCGGCAGCTACAGCGCGAACGACGCCAGCGTGGCCGATCTCGACGGCGATGGGCAGCTCGACCTCGTGCTGAAATGGGACCCCTCGAACTCGAAGGACAACTCGCAGGCTGGCGTGACCGACGACGTTTTCGTCGACGGCTACAGCTTGGCGGGTAAGCGGCTATTTCGGCTGAACCTTGGCCCCAACATCCGCGCCGGCGCTCACTACACCCAGCTCTCCGTGTACGACTTTGACGGTGACGGCAAGGCCGAGGTCGCGTGCAAAACTGCGCCCGGCACCAAAGACGGCACCGGCAAGGCGCTCAGCCTCGGCCCCGCCGCCAGCGATGACGATGCGGTGAAGTACCGCAACGGCGACGGCTATGTGCTGACCGGTCCCGAGTACTTGACGGTGTTCGAGGGCGCGACCGGCAAGGAGCTAGCGACGGTGGACTTTCCGGTGCCGCGCGGCACCGTTTCGTCGTGGGGCGACAGCTACGGCAATCGCGTCGACCGCTTCAACGGCGGCGTGGCGTTCGTGAGCGACTCGGGCAGCGGCAAAATGGCTTCGGGCCGCCCCAGCATCATCCAAGGCCGCGGCTACTACACGCGCCTCACCGTCTCCGCTTACAACTTTCGCGATGGCAAGCTGACCAAGAACTGGATCTACGACAGCAAAACCACGCTCGATTCCAGCGGCGCGGGCGCCCACTCCGAAATGGCCGCCGACGGCGACGGCGACGGCGCGCAAGAGATCATCACGGGCGCTGCCACCATCAGCAGCGACGGCATGCTGCAGTGCCAAACTGGCCTGGGCCACGGCGATGCCCTGCACGTCAGCGAGCTTATCGTCGGCAAGCCGATGGCCGTCTTTACGGTGCACGAAGAGGAAGGCGGCTACGACGTGCACGACGTCTCCACGTGCAAGACCTACGTCAGCGTGACCGGCGGCGAAGACAACGGGCGCGGGGTCGCCGACTTCGTCGAGGCGACGAACCCCACGGCCGCGACCTTCTGGAGCTCGACCTTTCCGGATCGCTACTCCGCAGCGGACGGCAAGAGCTTGGGTAAGAAGTCGGGCTCGACCAACTTCCTCATCTACTGGGACGCCGACGAGCTGCGCGAGCTGGAAGACGGCACCTCGATAACCAAGTTCAACGGCGGCTCGCTGCTGAGCTGCAGCGCCTGCGCCTCCAACAACGGCACGAAGTCGACGCCCACGCTAACAGCCGACCTGTTCGGCGATTGGCGTGAAGAAATCGTGTGGCGCCAGACCGACAACAAGGCCCTTCGCATCTACACGACCACGGCCGTCACCCAGCGTCGCATCTACACCCTGATGCACGACCCGACGTACCGAGCCCAGGTTTCATTCGAACAAGCTTCGTACAATCAGCCCCCGCATGTCGGTTTTCACATAGGCACCGGCATGGCGGATCCGCCCGTGCCGAGCATTCGTGTGGCGCCGCGCGCTCCTTAAAGGTCGAATCGTATGGCACCGGTTCTGGTTCTGGCTAGAATCGGCAACCATGAGGGTGGAGTTCTGGGCGTGTTTGTTGGCTGGAACCGTTTCCTGTTCTGGGGCTACCACGGAGCAGCCCAGCCAAGACAGCGCCGGCGCTTCGGGCACGGCCACGCACAGCGCGGGCACCGGCGCTACACAGGCCGCGGCTGGCGCTAGCACGGTCGGCGGCTCGGCTGCGACCGGCGGCGCTTCGGGCAGCCAAGCTGGCTCGGCCACGGCCGGCAAGGCGGGCATGCCCGGCGCTGGCGCGGCCGGCATGCCCAGCGCGGGCTCTGGCGGAGCCTTCGTCGGGGACGTCGCCGGCATACCGGCTACGGGCGCTGGTTGGGATGTGCCGACCGGCGATCCGCTCAACTCGACGCCGCCCGTGCTCGCACGCCTCGGCACGGGTGTGGTGCTGGCTGGTGCCTCGGCAGATCCAGCAACCGTTGGTGTCGACGCTTTCGATGCCGGCGTAAAATCCGAGGCCTTTTTGGCAGGGCTGGATCACCAAGGCAAAGCGCAGTGGCGCCGCCCGCTGCTCGCGGCAGGGTTACCCAATGACGTCGCCGTCAACGCCTCACAAGAGATCGTCGTGCTGGCGCCGTACCTGCCAGACCTCGAGACCGTGTCGCCGTTCTTCTCGAGCGACTCGGTGTACCTGGGCAAATTCATGGCCAACGGCACGCCCGTCTTCGAGAAAGAGCTAGTGTTCGATACCGGCACGCGGCTGTACGCGCTGGCGCTGGGGGCGGACGGCAGCATTTGGGCCGGCGGCGCCCAAACCTCCACGTTTCCAAACGAATCGATGGTGCTGGCCAAGTACGACACGAGCGGAGCGCAGCTCTTTTTTAAGACCTTTCCGTGCGACGGCAGCACCTGCTACGTGACCGACCTGAGCGTCATGCCCAATGGTGACGTCGTGCTCTGCGGCACTTTCAACGCCACCTTCAACCTCGGCGGCGAAGCGTTGACGACTGAAGCGCGGCTCGATCAATACATGATGCCGAACGGCTTTGCGGCGCGCTTTGACAGCACTGGCAAGCACGTCTGGAGTCAGCGCTTCGGCGGCCCCATCTTCGATCTGGGCAACGCCACCACGGCGCTGCCCGACGGCAACATCGCGCTGGCAGGTCTGGCCAGCGGCGCCGCCAGCATTGGAGGGCAAAGCGTCGCTGCCGAAGAGCTCGAAGGTCAGGCGTTCGTGGCCCGGCTGGACGCGAGCGGCAAGGCGACCTGGGTGGAGCTGGTGCCGGGTTCAGCGCGCGCGCTTGCGCTCGAGCCGGATGGAGACGCACTGCATGTCGCTGGCAACTTTGACACCACCGCCTACTTGCAAGACCGCCAGCTTGCGACTGGCAAATTACTGAACACGACCAAAGCCTCGACCGGTACGCCCTACGCCTCGGCTGCCGCGCTGGACAGCGCTGGTAGCTTGTGGCTGGCCGGCACCTACGAAGCTGCGCTCGATCTCGGTAACCAGAACCAGCTGAGCGCCGCTGCGGGTGTATTCCTGCTGCGACTCGATCGCACGCCCTGAACGGCCGCTTCGGAGTAGCGCGCCCGGCGGGATTTCCGCTGGCTGCTTTTTTGCGCTTTCTTCCGGCGTCGCGTGTTCCCATTCTAGCCATCGTGGGTGCATTTCCGACGCTGCGACCTGTTGGGCACGGTTTGAGGCGTGGCCTGTTGGGCGCGCTCGTGGTGCTGGCGGCCTTTGGCTGCCGGGCGACTGCGGTGGGTGAGGGCAGCGCGCGGGGCGTGCCGTACAGGGCGGCGAGCGCGACGCCCCGTCTAGCGTTCGTCCCTTCGGCCCGCGCAACGCCTACGCCAGTCTCTCCCGGATCGCACAGGCCGCTCGAGCTCGTTCCGCAGCTCGGTCACCTGGGCGAGATTGAGCACCTTGCCCTCACGCCGGATGGGCGCAACCTGGTCACGGCCAGCGCCGACGGCTCGCTGAAGCTGTGGGACGTCGAAACGTCCGCCATGCTGCGCACCTTCAACGGCAAGTCGCCAGCGCGCTGCGTGAAGGTGATGCCAGACGGGAACCGAGCGCTAGCCGGCTACCAAAACGGCGAGATCGTGGTTTGGGAGCTGGCGACCGGCGATCAGGTGGTCACGCTGTCGGCCGGCAAGAATTCGGTCGATGCGCTGGCGGTCTCACCCGACGGCCAGCGTCTCTATTCCAGTAGCCGCGTCGCTGGCAGTCAGCTGCTCGTTTGGGACTTGGCGCAACGGACGCAGCTGCAAAGCATCGAAGCTCACCCGTACGGCATCCCCGCGCTGGCGCTTTCGCCCGATGGCCGCTACGTGGCCACGGGCGGTAATTCGCGCGACGGGCGCGTCAAAATCCGCGACACCTCGACCTTCAAGGTGCTGCAGAAGCTGGGCAATGAGCTGCTCAGCATTGAAGGCTTGGTCTTTTCGCCCGACGGCAAGACGCTCGCAGCCGCCGCCGATAAAAGCGGTGGTCCTGTGGGACGTGGCGAGCGGCAAGCCGCGTCAGAAGCTCACGGGCCATCGCGATTTCGTGATCGCTACGGCGTTCTCGCCCGATGGCCAACAGCTGCTGAGCGCCGGGCGGGACCATCAGGCTCGCGTGTGGGATGCGACCACGGGTAAGCTCGTTCGCCAGCTGGCGGGCAGCGACTTTTCCGCCGCCACGTTCACAAGCGATGGCCGTCGCGTCATCACGGGTGACTGGTACGGCGGGGCGAAGCTTTGGGACCTGAGCAGCGGCACCACGCTGCGACCCTTCGTTGGCCAGGCTCGGGATCTATCCGCCGTGCGCGTCACGCCCAACGGCAAGCTGGCGGTCGCGACCAGCAGGACCGGCTCGGTCGAGGTTTGGGATTTGGAGAGCGGCGCGCTCCTGAAAACGCTGCAGAGCAGCGGCGACTTCGTGTACACCGTCGACATCTCGCGCGACGGGAAGCGCGCGTTGACAGGCGGGCGCGACAAGCGACTTTTGCTTTGGGATCTCGCTTCCGGCAGGCAGCTGAAGGCCATCGACACGCACGCGCCGGTAATGTGCGCGGTGTTCGCGCCCGACGGCAAGAGCGCCTTGGCTTGCGCCGGTGGCATGGACGCAGGGCCCGTGGCCACGCTGTGGTCCTTGGAGTCGAGCCAAAAGCTGCGCGAATTCGTGGGTTATCCCAAATCGGCCAGCGTGCGCACGGCGGTGTTCTCCCCAGACGGCGCGCGCCTGGTCACCTCCGTGACGGGCATGTCGGACTTGTTCGTGTTCGACGTGGCGAGTGGTAAGAGTTTGCCGCCATTCAAGGGTGCCGATCACACGGCTACGTCGTTGGCGTTTTCGCCAGACGGCTCCAGCCTGCTGGTCGGTATCATCGCCAATGAGCGCGCGAGCGCGCTCAATTTGCTCGACGCGCGGACGGGCCAAAAGCGGGCCGGCGCCAACCCCGGCTCAGGCATGCTGAATGCGATAGCCTTCTCGCCGGACGGCAAGTGGGCGCTGGCGGGCGGCTCCGACCGGCGGCTGCACTTCTACGAGCTGCCGCGCTTGCGCGAGACCAAGAGCTTGCCGGGGCACCGACGCGAAATCTCCTCCGTGGCTGTCTTGCCCGACGGTCACGCCATCTCGGTGGCGCGCGACGGCTCGCTGCGGGTTTGGAATACCACGAGCGACCAGGCCATGACCTTGGTGGCCTCGGGTGGCGAGTGGTTGATGTACAGCGACACCGGCTACTTCGACGCTTCGCGCCGCGGCGGCGAGCTGGTTGCCAGCGTGCAGGGTCTGCGTGGCTTTCCGATCGACCAACTGGCAGCCAAAAACAACCGCCCCGATCTGGTGCTGGCGAACGTGGGGCTCGGTCGGCCCGACGCTTTGGCCCATTTTTTAGCGCGTTACCGCGCGCGCCTGAAGAAGCTAGGCCTCACGGAAGCAGCCCTGAGCTCATCTTACGAGCAAGCGCCGGAGGCCAAGCTCTCGACCGTTACCCAGCAGGGCAAGCGTGTCACG